>Ga0129299_1001374_pt1 | contig 16287 bp, 9 predicted proteins | sample ConPoolayeCmetaG_FD_94477 | JGI IMG/M metagenome (GOLD analysis project Ga0129299, IMG submission 94477) | Hot spring microbial mat communities from California, USA to study Microbial Dark Matter (Phase II) - Cone Pool mat layer C metaG ... | reverse complement strand
GTAGCCATCGAAGTGCCGTTAGCATTAATAAATCCATCACTATCATTAGGATTGATAGTATATACAGCATTTCCAAGAGCAGCTAAATCTGGTTTTATTTTTGAATCGAATCTTGGTCCACGGGAAGTAAAATTAGCTGGAGTTTTTCCGTCCGACAGAGCCGCTCCAACAGCAATGACACTATCAGCATCAGCAGGAGTAATTATTGTTTGTGGTGCTGGTCCTGAATTACCTGCAGCAGTAACGCAAACAACACCTAAAGAAACAGCTTTATTTACAGTTATGGCAGATAAAGTGGATTTTCCATCTAAATTTGAATAATTATATTCAACCTCTGTTGAATCAAATTTATAATATCCCAGAGAAGTCGAAATGACATCCACGCCCTGAGATTCGAGCCATTCGATTCCTGCTGCATAAAAATCCTCTTCAATTCTTCTTTCTCCTGTCATATCTTCAGTTTTCCCAAGATAGAAAGAAGCACAGGGTGCTACTCCAATTAATTTGCCGTTATAAAAAGACGAAACGGTTGCAAAAACTATAGAGCCATGACCATCCTGATCAGGTCGGTCCCCATCCTGATTTGAGGTAACAGAATCCTGATTTATAAAATCATATTCAGCAATTACTTTTGAATTTTTAACTGCTTTGTGTCCTTTCCATCGAAAGCCATTATCAAGAAAACCGATTGTAACACCATCACCATTTATTCCCATTTCATGAAACTTAATTACATTCATTAAAAAAAGCTGTTGAAAAGATTTTCCATATTCTATAACACCGCAATTGGAGCATTCTTCCAAAGAAATAAGATTAAGGACATTCTTTTTCAATTCGAATTTCGGTTCTTCTTTGGAAAGGGAAAAAAGTGATGAAGAAGTCTCCTGAATTTTTTTTACGAAATCAAGATTTTTAATTTTATTAATATTATTTTCAGTGGTTTCAATTACTATGTAGTTATGCCATCTGAGTATTGCCCTGATGTTTGGAGAAATTTTCCTGACTGTATTGATATAATCTTCATAAACGGGTGCATCTTCATAGAAAACGGGAATATCGGTATTAATTACTTTTTTCCTTCTTTCAATTGCTTTTGGGGAGATGATTTTAAGTGTCTCGTCGAAAATTTTTGTGCCTTTTACAAATTGTTCTGGTCCTTTATCCTTGAAAAAGACCCTGTAAAATTTTAAATTCTCTTGAGCGAATAATGCGAACTGACAGATTGTCAAGAATAAAATAATAAGGCATAAACTTAATATTGAAAAATATGCGTTTGAAAAAAAATATTTATTAGATTTTTTTAATTCTAATGATTTTAGTATTTTCAATTTTAAATCTAATTTAATTGATAACGAATTTACAAAAACAATTTATTAAATTTTTTTTAAAAATACAGAAAAATGATTGTATTCGTTACAGGAAGCGGTAAAAGATTAGGCAGATCCCTTGCTTTAAATTTTGCAAAAAAAGGTTGGGATGTAGTAATTCATTATTTTGAGTCCGAAGAATCAGCAAAAAAAACAAAAGATGAAATAATCAAGATGGGGCAGAAAGCATATTTAGTCAAAGCTGATCTCCGCTCTTATTCTGAGATTGAATTGGCATTTACTAACACTGTTAATGAATTTGGAATTCCAAAAGTGCTGATTAATAATGCCGGGGTTTTTCCTAAGGCAAAAAAAATATTCGAGATAACCAAGGATGACTGGGAAGATACTATTAAATTGAATTTATCTGCTGAATTTTATACTTCAAAAATATTTGTTGAATTTGCAAGAAAGAATTCTAAGATTGTGAATATATCATCTTTAGGTGCCTTCGAAATCTGGAAAAACAGAATTCCGTATAATGTGTCAAAATCTGCAATAATTCAACTAACAAGAGCTTTGGCAAGAGAATTAGCTCCATTCGTTAGTGTTAATACAGTATGTCCCGGGGCAATTTATTTCGAGACTGAGCCATCAGAAAATGATTCGGCAATGTTAAAAGCAAATAAAATACCTATGAAAAGATATGCTGCTCCAGAAGAGATTTTTGAGGCTGTCTATTTTTTTTCAACTTGTAGTAATTATATTACAGGGCAGTTTCTATGCGTAGATGGTGGAGCTTCACTAATTAAATAATTCATTGTTTCATTATTAGAGAATATTATGCCATTAGAATTGAAAGAAGTAAAAACCAAAAAAGAGCTAAAAGATTTCGTTAAATTCCAATTTGAAATATTCAGAGGGAATCCATATTTTGTGCCCCCTATTATAGATGATGAAATTAATACATTTTTGCCCGAAAAAAATCCTGCTTATGAGCATTCGGAAAGTAAACTTTTTTTGGCATTGAGGGATGGAAAAATTGTAGGTCGAATTGCAGCAATAATTAGTCATATAGCTAATAAAAAATGGAAAATGAATAATTTAAGATTTGGCTGGGTTGATTTTATTGATGATTATGAAGTCGTAAAAAGCTTATTTGATGCTGCTGAAAGTTGGGGTCGGGAAAGAGGATTAAATCACATAACAGGTCCTCACGGATTTTGTGATTTTGATATGCAGGGTCTTTTGATTGAAGGATTTGACAAACTTCCGACAATAGCAAGCTATTATCATCACCCTTACTATCAGAAGCATATTGAAAATTATGGGTTTCAGAAGGAGGTTGATTTTGTTGAATTTTTATCAACACCACCATACGAAGAGGGAATCCCGGAAAAAATTCTTAGAATAGCTGATTATGTCAAGGAAAAGTATAAATTCAGATTACCGGTTTATGAAAACAAAAAGGATATTATTAAAAGAGGTAATGAAATTTTGAAACTTCTGGATGAGACATTTGAGGAAAATTATGGAACCGTTCCTTTATCAGATAAACAAAGAGAATACTATATTAAAAAATACATTTCTTATATTCACAAAGATCTGGTAAAACTTGTTGAAACTCAGGATGGTGAACTTGTGGGCTTCCTGATTACAATGCCGAGTTTATCGAAAGCTTACCAAAAAGCCAATGGACATTTGTTACCATTTGGAGTATTTCATATGCTAAAAGCATTAAAAACTTATGAAGTACTTGATTTTTATTTTGCTGGTGTTAAGAAGGAATATAGAGGAAAAGGAGTTGATCTTCTTATGGTTGTTGAGATTGTAAAAACAGCAATGAAATATGGTTTTAAATGTGCAGAATCGAATCAGGAGCTTGAAACTAATACAAGAGTTCAGGCAGAATGGAAGTTCTTTAATCCTGTTCAGCATAAAAGAAGAAGGATTTACAAAAAAGAGATTCAATATTAATCTTCTGTGAATATCCAATACTTATTTTTGAACTGATTTATAATAATCTCATTTTAAATGAAATTAATTAAAAAAATACTCTATATTGTATTAATAAGTCAATTTTTTGGATGTGAATTATTTGTTACAAGAACACCTGAGGAACCAGATACCAAGAAATCGAGCTTTCAACCACCTACATCGCCTTCAATTACCATTACAAATTTTATTAACTCAATTGTTGAAAAAAATCCTGACAATTATATTTCCTGTTTTTATAATGAAAACAGTGACCCGACGAAATTTTCTTTCATACCATCAAATGAAGTTAGAACCACTTACTCTGCCTTATTTCAGGACTGGAATATTCAAAATGAAAGGATTTACTTTAATTCATTGCTGAATAAATTGCCTTTGGATGTTAAACCTGAAGTAAAAATCGAAATAGTTCCCTTTGATGTTTTAACGCCAGACTCAGCTATTTTTAACACAAATTATTATTTGTTTTTTAATCATAGCATAGAAAATTATCCAAAGGTTTTCAGTGGGAATCTTCAATTTACAATAATACCAAACAAATCAGGTTTGTGGAGTATTTTAAGATGGATTGACAATAAAAACGAAAAAGATACGAATTTTACTTGGAGTTTACTAAAAGTTAGATTTAGTAATTAACTTTATATTTTTAAAGGGTAGCCAATTATTTTGTTCAATTATTATTGATTTATTTTATGAAATACTTTTACATAATAATCATAATGCTTTTTTGTTCTCAGTTGGAAGGCTTATCTCAATGCGTTTCGGGAGATTGTGTTAATGGGAAAGGTGTCAAAAAATTTGATAACGGTGATAAATACGAGGGAACCTTCAAAGAAGGTAGATTCAATGGAAAAGGAACTTTTTTCTATGCTGATGGTGATAAATATGTTGGTGATTTTGTTGATGGTATGAAAGAAGGAAAAGGAAAATACTATTACAAAAACGGGAAGATCTATGACGGTGAATGGAAAGAAAATAACAGGAATGGAAAGGGAACAGAAACTTATCCTGATGGTAGCAAATATACTGGCGGCTGGAAAGATGGACGGCAGCATGGTTATGGTGTAACTATTTTTTCAGATGGGGCGAAATACGAAGGGGAATGGAAAGATAATCTCCAGAATGGTCAGGGTACTTATCTCTGGGCTGATGGGGACAAGTACGTTGGAGAATGGTTGAACGGAAAAAGACATGGAAAAGGAAAATATAACTGGACATCTGGTGCGTCTTATGACGGTGATTGGAAATTTAATAATCAGGAAGGCTTCGGTACATATATTTGGCCAGTGGGCGATAAATACACTGGTGAATGGAAAGATAACGTTCAGCATGGCAAGGGGAAACTCTGGTGGGCTGACGGTGATTATTATGATGGTGAATGGAAAGATGGATTTCGAGATGGTTTCGGAACTTATATTTTTGCCAATGGAGAAAAATTTGTTGGTGAGTTCAAAAGAGATCAATTTCATGGTAAAGGGATATGGTACTATAAAGATGGGACTAGTACTGTTGGAATCTGGGAATTTGATCAGTTTGTTGAAAATACCAGTGTTGACACGGACATTGAAGGTGAAAAACCAAAGATCTGGGCTATAGTAGTTGGAATATCAAAATATAATCATAATAAAAGCTTAAGATATACCAAAGATGATGCATATCGTTTCTATGCATTTCTTAAGAGCCCTGAAGGTGGAGCATTGCCAGACAAACAAATTAAGTTATTGATTGATGAAGATGCAACCAAACAAAAAATTCTTAGTGCAATGAGACAGATTTATAGTCAGGCAAATAAAAATGATGTTGTAATGTTATATTTTGCTGGTCATGGTGTAAACGGAGCGTTTCTTGCTTTTGATGGATTTGAACAGGATAATCTTGTTCCACATGGCGAAGTTAACAGAATTTTTTCTGAAAGTAAAGCAAAGTATAAACTTTGTATTGCAGATGCTTGTAATTCAGGAAGCCTTGATATGGCACAAAGAGGCGAAAAAGACCAGCTTGCTTTATTTTATAGTGAAATAACAAAAGGAGCTGGTGGAACAGCGTTAATGATGTCATCAAAATCAGACGAAACATCAGGAGAATTTGAAGGATTAAGACAGGGTGTCTTTAGTTATTATCTCATCAAGGGGTTGAAAGGGGAAGCTGATGCCGATTCAAATTCTTTGATATCAATAAAAGAGCTATTTTCTTATGTCAAGAATAACGTAAGCAACTTTACCAATTATAATCAAAATCCTGTACTCAACGGTAATTTTGATGAGAATATGCCAATCGGAGTGATAATAAATAAATAAAAAAATGATTTATTAAAGAAAGATGGGTTGATTAAATAATCAACCCTTTTTTTTGCGGGGCCGACGAGGCTCGAACTCGCGGCCTCCAGTGTGACAGACTGGCGCTCTAACCAAACTGAGCTACGACCCCAGTGGACCTAAGGAGGATCGAACTCCTGACCTCTTGAATGCCATTCAAGCGCTCTCCCAGCTGAGCTATAGGCCCTCTCTAAGGTTATTTTTTAAAAATAACCAAATTGAGATTTCAAATATAAGAATATTATTTATTTTTTTCAATATTAATTAACACAAAAAAAATTATTATTTTAAAATGGTTATGTAACAAAAAACGATTATAATTGTTATATTGCTTATAAAATTAAAATTTTTTTTAATATTGGGGTTATTATAATGAGATATTTTTACTCGTTTTTTCTGACAGCAATTGTGTTTGTATTATTTCCAAACATAATGCTGTCAAAAATACCAACACCAGAACAAATGCTTTTTAATTCGGCTCAAGGTAGAGAGTTTTATATAGCAATACCTCCTAATGAAGCCGATGGTCAACCGCTGGGAAATACTCAGGAAAGGTCTATTGACATATATGTAACATCAAGTAAAAATTGTAATGTTACGGTTGAAATACCAGGTCTTGGTTACAAACTTACCAAACCTGTTCAGGCAATGAAAATAACAACATTTAATACATTCAGGAACGAAACGAGTTTCCAATGGGAAGTAAGAGAGAGTGAAAAAGTTCTTGACCTCGGTATTCATGTATATGCTGATCAGCCCATTTCGGTTTATGTAATGAATACAAGAATGGTTACAAGTGATGGATACTTAGCTATACCAACTTCAGCCTGTGGTACTGATTATATTCACCTTGCATATTATGATTTTTTTGAAAACATAACTGGTGGCGGAGAAAGAAGAGGAGCTGGGTTTATAATATGTGCCACAGAGGATAACACACGTGTCAGAATTGTACTTAAAGGAGTTGGCGGGGCTTATGCTAAAACACTTGGTGGAAGAAAAATTGGTGATACATGGACTATTACTTTGAACAAAGGGCAAGTTTATTGTGTTATGGGGGACGGAAACACGAGAGGTCAATTTGATTTATCAGGCTCAAGAATTACTGCCGACAAACCAATAGGTGTAATTTCGTTTCATAAAAGGACTCTGCTTCCTTCTTACGACTTATGGAACGGGAGAGATCACATGTGCGAAATGATACCACCTGTAACAGCATGGGGGAAAAAATATTCGACAGTGGAATTTAAAAGGAATGACCATGGTGATTTTTTCAGAATTATAGCTGCTCAGGATAATACAACATTTACCGTCAAATGGTATAGCTTAACAGATGGTAGGTTGATTGGTCAGGCAGGTCCACATAAATTAAACAAATCCGGTGATTTTATGGAGTTTATTGAAGCTTATGTGGAAAGGAATAAACCAAATGTAATTGAATCAATAAAGGGTACATCGGTATGGGAAGCCGATAAACCTGTGCTTGTGATGCAGTATTCTTACTCAGCTGAATGGGATAATGCAGCTGAATTCGATCCTTTTATGGTATTGGTGGTACCAACAGAGCAATTTATACCATCAACAGTATTTCAAACACCGGAAGGTGGGGCAGAATTTAATACTAACTGGTTTAATATTGTTGCTGTAGGAGACCCAAATGATCCAAATCAGGAACTTCTTAAGAGCATTATTCTTGATGGGAAGCCTGTTTGGTCTATAGTACCACAATTTTTATATAACAGGATACCCACAACCGACCTCTATTGGGCAAAAATCCCAATGACTAAAGGAGCTCATGTAATAAAAGGTAATACCAAATTTGGCGGTTATATTTACGGATTCAGTGAATATAACTCCTATGGCTGGCCAGCTGCTATGGCTATTAATAAGCTGGATGAAACAGACACCCTCCCGCCCGAATACTATATAACAGGTGAATGTGGCGACTACCAGATAAGAACAACTGAATTCAGGACATCAAAAAATCCAAATGACGATCCACGTCAGGTTGATCAGGGTATTGCAGATATCTTCCTTCTCGAAGGTAGCTATAATTATGAATTAGATATTAATAATTTCAAGCCATTTCCAGTTACTTATGATCATACTTTCTTTTTAAAAGTTATTGACAAAACAAAAGACGGTAAAGCTGTTTTTCAAATAACTGATCGTGCTGGGAATTATTCTGTTGATAGCGTTTTTTATAAAGCTGATAAATTAGAATTGAACCCAAATGTTTTAGATTTTAAGATTGTCAGGTTGACAAATTCAAAAACGATTAAAGCCTATTTAACAAATACAGGAGATAGTGCTGTTGTCGTTAAGGAGATTAAATTAAAAATTGGGGGTGATTTTAAAATCACTAATATGAGCAAGACACCAGAGTTTACTTTGCAACCAAAAGAAACAATGGAAATTGATGTTACTTATACTCCTTCAAAAGAAGGTCTTACTCCTAATGATAAAGACAGAGACACACTTGATATAGTAACAAAATGTGCTGATTTCTTATGGACTATGGAAGGAAGGGGAGTTGTTCCAAGGATAATCGTTCAGGATTGGAATTTTGGTGCTGTGGTCGTCGGTAAGAAAGCTTTCAAGAAAGATCAGTCAGGCGAGGGATTACAAATACAAAATGTTGGAACCGACGTCTTGACTATAACTGATATAATAGATATGACTGCACCATTCGAATTCAAACCGAATTATACACCAGCATTACCAATAATATTACAACCAAATGAAATGGTTTATCTGGATGATGTTGGTTTTGCTCCAACAGCCACAGGACCTTTTGAAATAAATGTAAAATTCGTCAGTGATGCAGTTGGGATTGATGATATTGCCATTTTGAAAGGGGTTGGAATTATTCCCGGACCAAGGATAACTTCAAAAGACTGGGAAGAAAGAAGAGTAAAAACCATTCATGATTCAGTTATACATATTTATAACGAAGGCACTTCAAAGGTAACCATTACAGCAGTTAAACTTGGTGCACCAAGTCCACATTTTAGGATAACAAAGGTAGTTCCGGATCCATCAATTTCTCCGGTTGCTCTGGAACCACTAGGAAATCCAACAGGAGTAACAGATATTGTTGTATTTGTTCAGTTTGAACCACAAATAGAGGGACAATTAAATTCTACAGTTGTTCCTGAGTTTGATCCGAATGATAACATTGCTCCCGGATCAGTTGTGGGGGATCTTGCTGGTTTTGGTATCCTTCCAAAAATTGAAGTTATAGGTGATACCTTAAGGCCTGCTGTTCTTGTTGGAACTCAACATCCAAAAACTGCTTTTGTTACAATAAAATCAACCAGCACCACTGCTGACTTGTATATAAGTGAAATTAAATGGAGTCCAAATTCGAAGCATCCCGGAGACTTTGTATGGGTCAGTCAACCTCCTTCTAATTTTATTTTAAAGAGGGGTGATAGTATTAAATTACCTGTATATTTCACACCATCTTATGTTAATGAAAGAATTACTACTGTAGATGTAATTTCTGACGCCGTGACCGGACCAGAGCCAATTAATTATGTTACAACATCAGACTATGTTGTTGGTTATGGATATGAAAGCGGGATAATAAACGATTCAATTAACTATGGGTTAGTTTTGTTATGCGATGAACCCGTAAGGCAATTTAAAATTACCAACACAAGTTCAACGACTGACGCTATTATTGACAGTGTGGTTATGTATTCCGGAGATATTAACAATTTCAGTATCGAGGCGAATTTCCCACAAACGATAGGAGCTCAACAAACAAAAACCTTCAATGTCAGGTTCAAACCCGACAGAACGGGCAATTTCAGTGCTCTCGCAAGAATTTACAGTTCGGATGAAATTGGAGATGATCATTACGTCTTATTGCAGGGTGTGGGATATACTGTTCCAGTAAATCTTAAACTCAAGGAATATACATCAAATGATAATTTAGCTCCGGGCATTGTTATTCCAATCGAAGTTACAGCAACAAGTGGAAATTGGATAGATGCAGGAATAACTGAGATTCAGTTTGATATGATTTACGATAATAAATGGCTAAAATTTGGCAATGTTGTCAATATAGGTAGTAATCTTGACAATAGCTGGCAGATAGTTAGTGCAGTTGAAACTTCTATTGATGCCAATAGAAATAAAACAACTATCAGGGCAAAAGGAACGAATCCTATTTCGGGAAATGGAGTACTATCCTTATTCCAACCGAGATTTCAAATTATGTTATCTGATATCAAGGAATTTCCAGTAGAAATAGCAAATATTACTACCTTTTCGAGAGATGTGTGCGTAACGAGAACAGGCGAACCCGGCAAGGTTATAATAAATACCTGTGTTGTGAATTTAAGACCTATTGTATTCAGTAAGGTTCAATATTCATTACATTCAATTGATCCAAATCCAGTGAGTGGCGAAACTATAAAATTAACTTATGATGTTGCCCTTGATGGATATACAAGACTCGAACTAATTAATTCAATTGGTGAAGTAATAGGAGTACCTGTCAGTCATGAATTAAAATCTGGCAGATACGAGTCATTAATACCAATTGAAAATTTAGCTTCAGGGGTTTACTATGTCAGAATGATTTCCGGACCTTATACTGATACAAAAGCATTTGTAATAGCGAGATGACAGATTGTTGTTAAATGATAATTAAACTCCCGTAAGTAAGAGCAACTTACGGGAGTTTTTTTATAAATTACCTAATTGAGGCTTGATAACAATTAATTCTGTCATCAATCTTGGGTTTAAATTAAGTTCAATAGCAGATAAGACTACATCGGCGATATCCTGAGGTTTCATCATTCGGTGAGCATAATTTTCAAGGCTTTCCTTATCCCATATTTCAGTTGCAGTTGCACCGGGAAGAATATCAATAACTTTTATTCCAAATTGACGGACTTCTTCCCTTAAAGAACTACTCATTGAATTTAACGCTGATTTTGAAGCTCCATAGACAGTCCCGTCTGGAAAGTTGTTCATTGCTGCAATTGATGATATGTTTATAATCATTCCAAACTTATTTTTAATCATTTCTGGCAAAACTGACTGAATACAAAAATAACTCCCCTTAAAGTTAATTGACATTGTTTTGTCAAATTCTTCGGGAGTCATATCAATCAAATTTTTAAAAATTCCTATACCAGCGTTATTTATTAGTATATCAACTCTTCCGAAAAAAGATAAGATTTTGGAATAAGTATTCTTTATTTCATTATAGTTTGATAAATCGAAGGGGAAGAAGATGACATTCCTGAAGCTTGAAAATTTTGTAACTAAATCTTTGATAGAATCTTTGTTTGAAGAACTAAGAACTAAATTGGCATTGGTAGAAACCAGATTTTCTGCAATAGCCCTGCCTATTCCCCTGCTTGCTCCAGTTAACCATATAGTTCGATTGCTTAAATCCACAGTATTCATAGTTGTAATTAACATTAATAAATAATTATTTTGTATATTGTTTTTGCAAAATAACAAGTTTTTTTTTAAAAAGATGCTTAAAAAATATGAATGTTGCTGATTAAAAGTAAAATATTACTAATATTTTTATTGTTTTTTCAATATTTTCTTTTTTCGGAAGATATAGATTCATTAAGCAAAGAATATCCTAAGATTGGGTCTGTGCTGAATGTATCTTATAATTTTAGTTTTTCTGATATCAGGTTACTGCAATCTATAATGGACAGCATACCAAGATATGCTTTCGGGGAAAATTACGGAATGATTTTAGGGGTTTATTATGAACATCCTTTTAATTATAAATATGCTCTTATGTTGCAGGGTTTATATTCAGTTCACTTTGCAGACATTTATACAAATATAAATTCTAATATTATCATTAATAATCAGGCAATTAATTTAACGTCAAAACACAAATTATCAACAGATCTGACATCACTTCTTTTTGAACCTTTACTGAAAGTATTATTAGTTGATAAATTATCTTTTATCGGTGGATTTAATATTGGAGTAAGGTTTGAAAAGATTGTTGAACACGAAGAAACAATAATTAGTCCCGAAAATATAAGTTTTCCCGGGAATGTCAAAACACGAAATCTTGATGATAATCTAATCCCGATTGATGGATTCAGAGCGGCTTTAGTGGGTGGTTTGATATATGATATTCCAATTGATATTAATGAAAAATTTATAGTATCCCCACAGATTAGTTTTAGTTATGGATTTTCAGATGTAGCAAGGAATTTTTCATGGGATGTTAATACTTTCAGAGCGGGTGTGATATTGAAATATGTTCCGCTTGCCGAAAAAAAGTTTAATCATAAAATTGATTTTGAGACAGAAAATGTAGAATTAATTGATACAATCAAAATAAGAGACCCGTATATTGAACAAAATTTAATATCGGAAGGTTTAACAAAAAGCTATATTGACACAATCAGAGTTGGAAATATTAAAAAGATATCAACCGTCAAACTGAGGGTTGACACGTTATTTATTCCTGATACAACTATTAAAAAAACTTATAAGGAAGATGATACTTTAACAGTTTGGGCAACAAGTGAATCATCAGGAAAATTTCCAATTAGCGAAATAAGAGTTGAAGATTTTCTTTCGACAACAATTCAACCGATTTTAAATTATATCTTTTTCTATGAAAACTCTGCTGACATACCTCAAAGATATGTTAAACTAACACGAGAAAATACTCATAGGATTGATTTTAATAATTTAAAAAACAAACCGACATTAGAAGTTTATAGTAATATTTTAAACATTCTTGGATGGAGAATGAAAAACAAACCAAAATCCAAGATAACAATCACCGGTTGCAATTCTGGTTTGGATTTCGAGGAACCAATAATATCAGAAAAGAGAGCTACAACTATAAAAAATTATCTTACTGAGGTTTGGGGTATTGATCCAAAAAGAATTCAAGTGAAAGCCCGAAACCTTCCCTTGAAAAGCTCTACTTTGAATGACACAGATGGAGTTGCTGAAAACAGAAGAGTAGAAATCACTTCTGAGGACTGGGATTTATTAGCCCCCCTGATACTTAGCGACACATTCAGGGTAGTTTCGCCTTTGTTTTTGAAATTTAACCTGGAATTCAAAAAAAGAATGTATATAAAAAAATGGAAAGTTAATGTGTTTGCTGATGATAAATTAATCAGAATATTCGAAGGTGACGGGATTCTACCAGATTCAGTTTTATGGGATTTGAATGAGAGACAAGATGTAATCTATGATTTGAAAAAAGGATTTTATTTTCAGGTGGAAGCAACAGATAACAAAAACAAAATAATAAAAAGCAATATTGAAAAAATAAATGTTGATCATATCACTGTTCATAAGAAAATACTGATTAATGAAGGTGATAAAAGGATAGATAGATATAGCCTGATTTTATTTGATTTTAATACTGCAAATCTTGGAACAACAAATTCAAAAATTATGGATTACATTAATTCCAATATAAATGATAATTCAACTGTTATCGTAGAAGGTTTCACAGATAGAGTAGGAGACGAATCTTATAATCTCGAATTATCGAAAAGGAGAGCCCTTAGTGTATGGAAATTAATCAATGCTAAAACAAAATCTTATGTCGGACTTGGTGAAAGCATTCTTCTTTTTGATAATAATTTACCTGAGGGCAGATTTTACTGTCGGACAGTTAGAGTTAATGTTGAAACACCAATAATGAATCATTTTGATATCAAATGAATTTAAAACAATTCTCGGATTATGCCAGATTCAAAATAAAGATTATAATAAAAAGAAGAAATACCGAGCCAATAACCAATCTGGCTAATTTCATATCTTTTTCTTTAATTGACTTCCACGCAAATGCTAATGCATAGCAGACTATCCATAAAGCTATAATTATAAGAAATGAACCAAACCAATCAAGGCGACTCCCTACTAAATATTTCATTCCAAAGTTTGCTACGGAGCCATAAACTACCAACAAATGAAAAGTGTATACAAAAAGGGATTCCTGACCGAAAAGAACAAGGGACTTGCCCAGAAAAGTATTTTTGTATGATTTTTCTATCAAATAGAGAAACGAAAAAACCCAAATGGCACAACTTAATCTAAAGAGAAAATGTGCTGGATTTGATATCCACCATTCTTTGAATGAATCAGTATAATTTGTTAAATCTCTGGTGAAAAATAAAACGAACATTAGAACGAAGAATATCGAAAAAAGCCAGATAGCAAGCTGTTTCTTATTTTCTGAACTCATAAAAACTGCAGTCAGGGCTGCACCACCGAAGAAATAACCACTCCATGGGAATAATGGAAATTTGGATACTGGGTATCTTGCAAAAAGAGTCCCAATATAATCGGGTAAAGCTGCCATAGAATCCCATGACAGGACTACAGGAGCCAAAAAACCAAAGAAAAGACACAAAATAAAAAAAATATAAGGTAAAATTCTAAAATTTGGCACTAAAAATACAATTATTAGAGCCAAGAATGAACTATATACTATTGTTTGAAGGATATCAATCTGAAAAAAACTTACCCAGCTTTCTGGAGTTAATTTGTAAAATCTTTCAAGTGATAATGCGGGAAAGTGGAGCCAGTATGCAATAATCAAAATAAGTCCAAGCCTCCTTAAATAGACCCATAGAGGTTTTTTAAAGCTTCGATAATCATTTAGCTTTTTCATTGAAGCAAGCCAGAAACCTGCACCTGCACAAAACAAAAAGCTTACGGCAACCATACCATTGGAAATATTCAATAAAGTATAAAAACTTCCAGCCTTGAAATAATTGGCAAGAACAACATCAATAACATGAGTTTCCACCATCCACAGGACAGCAATTCCTCGCATTACGTCAATAAATGTCAGTCTTTCTTTTTTTGGTTCTATTACTAATGAATCCATAAAAAATAATATATTTACAAAATAAGTAAAGATTTCTCCAAATATAAATAATCTCAAATAAAAATAATAGAAATTATTTTCATCCATTAAATGGTTTAATTTTTGCTAATTTTGACTTTCGGTATTATGATAATTATAGATATATATTGATTTGAGAGTATTAATAACAATTATAATAACTTTTGCTTTTGTTTATGGTTGCGAAGAGGAACAGGTTTTGCAGCCCTCCAAACCAGAAATAATAGAAATACTTCCCTCAGCAGGAGGTGTTTGGACTGTTCTAACAATTTTTGGTAGAAATTTTGGTTTGCCAAACGATAGTTCTTATGTTATGCTGGATTCCAATAATATAATTAATTCCAAAGAATGTTTAAAGTGGAACAATTCTTTTGTAAGAATAAAGATTCCAAAATTAAAATTTAATGGTGAAGTCAGGATTATAACTGGAAGGGACACAAGTAATATTTTAAGAATCAATTATAATTATTTACCTGAATTAGAAATGGTGATGATAAGTTCCGGTATATCCGAGATTGGTTCAAACAATGGGTGGCATGATGAAAAACCGGCTCATAGAATAAATATTACGAATAAGATGTTGGTTGCGAAATATGAAGTCAGCCAATATTTATATACATTTGTCTGTGATACTAATCCATCTACTGAAAAGGCAGATAATTATCCAGTAAATAATATTAACTGGCTTGATGCAATAACTTTCTGTAATAAGTTATCCAAACTTTTTGGATATGATACTTGTTACTTGTTTGACAAAGGTAAAGTTATCTGGGATACTAATGCCAATGGCTTTCGATTACCGACAGAAGCAGAATGGGAGTATTTCTGCCGTGTTGGAAATCAGGGAGATTTTAATTCTGACGAAGGAGTAGAAAATCTCGCGTGGTTTAATCAAAATTCAGGTTTTAAAATTCACCCAATTGGACAAAAAAAGCCTAACAAGGCTGGAATTTATGACTTGCACGGGAATGTTTCTGAATGGTGCTGGGATTGGTATGATGAAAATTATTATAGATATTCAGGTATAGTCAATCCTAAAGGACCTACCTCAGGTTTATTGAGGGTTCATAGAGGTGGTTCATACCTTGATGGATTTTCAAAAATCAGGTCATCAGCCCGTAATTTCGATGATGGTATTAATAAGAAAATGGGAATAAGGTTTGTTCGTGATATCAAAGAATAAATTTTATTTCAATAAAATATTGAGTAATTAAATTTCAATTTTTGATTAAACTATGAGAATAATTTTTTTATTTTTTATATTAACACTATTAATAGTGATATCCTGCCAGCGAGAAGATCCACTGGAAAACAGTGATATTAATGGATTTGGAGGAGTCAGTAAAGATTTTTCGTATGAAGATTTTGGAAATTTTTATAATTATAACGCTTATATAGATAAACTTACTGCTTTTGATTCTTCGGGTGCTTTGATTCCACCTTTGGCGCTCCCATCATCAAGATTAGCTGTTTTCACAGAAAACGGTTATCTTCATAAGGTCTTCGAAAAAAATATTGAATGGTCATCAAAATTTAAGGAAGAAGATTATCCTCAATCATCAATGGTTGTTGATAGGTATGGCAATTTTTTCTATCATTCAGTTTCTGGTTATTTGGTATCGCTAAATAAAAATGGGAAATTAAAATGGAAAATAAAAATATCCGACACTCTGAAAAAAAATATTTTATTTTCTGATTTATTAATTAATGATAATTATCTTTTTTTTGGAGATAACTCAGGAAAATTATATGTATATTCTACTGATGGTAAACCCTTATGGTATAAGAT
>Ga0129299_1001373_pt1 | contig 16288 bp, 8 predicted proteins | sample ConPoolayeCmetaG_FD_94477 | JGI IMG/M metagenome (GOLD analysis project Ga0129299, IMG submission 94477) | Hot spring microbial mat communities from California, USA to study Microbial Dark Matter (Phase II) - Cone Pool mat layer C metaG ... | reverse complement strand
GGCCGGTTGCCTGCCCCCTTCCCCCCTGGGGGCAGGCAAATGTGCAAGTAAGCCATTAATACCCATCCTACCTAAACAACGAATCCCCTTAAGGGGGTTACCATGTCCCTTCCGTGTTCCACAGGGGTTTGGTCCGGGGTTGACTCAGGGCAAAAATGTGAATAATAATATCAAGAATATGGCCTTAAACTATCGAATGTCCGCAAAAGGTTCCCCTCTCGCGGTTGGTGTGTTTTTCTGCGCCTGTGTGACCGCTTTTGCTGGCATTTATGACGACTGGCAATGTTATCTCAGGATTTCATTTCCGATTTCGCCTTCCTCCGGCGCCGCGACAAATGTGCCTGTGCTTGTGGTCCTGAGCACAAACATCGCCAACTTCGAGTATTCCCAGTTTTCCTCGGCTGCAGGCGGAGATCTTCGGTTTTCCGACTCAAATGAAACGACCGCGCTGGACTACGAAATTGAGCGGTGGGATACGAACGGCGAATCATTCGTATGGGTTAACGTGCCGGAAATTAGTGGCACAGGCACACATATCTGGGCTTTCTGGGGCAATTCATCGCAAACCAATCCTCCGCTATGCACGACAAACGGCGCGGTTTGGAACGACGGTTTTCTCGCAGTCTGGCACATGGGACAGACGAACGACGCCGGCAAACTGCCCGATGCCACAACCAACCGGACTGATGCTTCGCTGGCCGGGGATACAGGACCGGCCGCGGGCAGAATAGGTCCTGGCCGGGTTTTCGATGGAAATGGCGATTATCTGCTTGCCGACATACCGGGCCCCGTGCCTCAGAGCCTGACGCTCGAGGCGTGGATTTGCGCGACGAATGGCGGTGTGGTGTTCAGCGAACTCGGCCAGGGCAGCATCAATGCCGGCTGGCACGATTCGCATATTGAGGTAATGTCATCGGGCGAGGTAAGAGTAAGAGTCTGGAACGGCTCGGCAGTGTCCCTCGGTGTCTGGCCGACAGGTGTATATCATCATGTGGCTATGACTTACGATGACCCCGGAGATGCCCTGGTGGGATATGTCAACGGGGTGCGTCGCGGCGCGCTCACATACCAGAAGCAGTATCCGGGCGATCTATGGTACGCACTCGGGGCCATGGATAGTACGCATATCGGCGATGGGACATATTTCGACGGGTGGATGGATGAGGTCAGGATTTCCAATGTGGCTAGATCCTCAAATTGGATCTGGGCAGCATGGATGAGTGTGGCCTCAAATGGATGGTTTCCGGCATACGGCGCTGTTGAGTACGGAGCGCCGCACATTGAGAACAGCCCGGCAACAAACGTTACTGCCAGTTCTGCATGTCTGAACGGCTATGTGACCTTCATCGGCGGGGAAGATGTGGTGGTCACGGTTTACTGGGGAGCGTCGGATGCCGGCACAAACTGGCAGGCATGGGACAGTTCCGCCACGCTTTTCGGACGTTGCGGCGTGGGGCCGGTGAGCACGAATGTCACTGGTCTTGCGGCTGGAACAGCCTGCTATTACCGATGGACGGCCTCGAATTCGTACGGACTGGCCTCTGCGCCGGATTCGGAGTACTTCTTCACCGGCGAAGTGACCATCAGGGCCTCGGATGCGCTGGCTAGGGAACACGATCCAGGGACTGGCCAGCCGGATCCGGGCGCTTTCACTGTGACTCGTCCGGATTGGGCCACGAACCGGGCCACGACTGTGTGGTACGCGATAGGCGGGAGCGCATCCAACGGGATAGATTATGATCTGATCACCGGCAACGTCACAATTCCGGCAGGGACCAGCAACGCGGTGATAAGTATCTCGCCCATCCTTCAGCCCGAACCGGAAGGCGACGAGACGGTAATCCTGACGATTCAGGCCGGCGCGTATCTTGTCGGCGCGCCGAGTTGCGCCACTGTGACGATCGCGGATGCGGCCTGCGGGCCGTGGCACGTGGCGCTGACCGGCAATGACGGCAATTCCGGAACCAGTTGGGAGCAAGCTTTCCGGAGCATATCCACGGGGTTAGCTCATGCGGTGCATGGGGACACAGTTTATGTGTCCAACGGAGTTTATGACCTGAGCGAACCGTTGACTGTTGCAATGGGAGTCGTTGTGACCGGTGTGGGAGGATCTGCCGGCACAATACTCGATGGCGGCGGCCTGACGCCGATCCTCCACATCGCGCACGAGGATGCCGTTGTCCGGGGATTCACGATCAGGAACGGAAAGAACACCAATGACGCGGGCGGAGGCGTGATTCTCACGGCCGGCACGCTCTGGGATTGTGTTGTTACAAACAACCGCGTCGAGACTCTGTCGCCTGTTCCTGCCCGGGGTGGCGGAGTCTGGATGACGTCCGGGCTGCTCACCAACTGCCGGATCGTGGCCAATTCCTGCTGGAGTTCCACCAATGCCGTCGGAGGCGGAGTGTGCGCATCGGGCGGAGTGATTGCTGCGTGCGAGATTTCGATGAACTCCATCACCGGCCAGGCATGCAACCTCTATGAAGTGAAAGGCGGAGGCGCATTTCTGGCCGGGGATGCGGCGGCGCGCGGCTGCGTGGTGAGCGGCAACACGGCCTATACGTACGGATGGAGCCATGCCGCCGGGGGAGGATTCTATGTGACCGGGAACGCGGCGGTGGCGGATTGTCTGGTGATCGCGAACGGACTGCGGCCCGATGCCGCCAGCCATGGGGCAGGCATTTATCTGGCCGGGGGCATTGTGTCCAACTGCCATGTCATTACAAACACATGCTACAGCCATTACACTTTCGCGGGCGGGGTTTACATTGTGGCAGGCGTCCTGGCAGACTGCGTTGTGAGCGGAAACTGGATCAGCGCCGGCCACGTGGAGGAAGCTGGCGGTGTCTATCAGAGCGGGGGCCGGATGAGCCGGTGCCGGATTCTGGGGAACCATGCTATGGCGCGTGGAAGCGCACTGTGGGGCGGCGGCGGTCTGAGCCTGCATGCCGGCATCGCAGAAAATCTTCTTGTAGCATACAATACCGGCGATTACAGCGGTCCGAATTCCATCGGTCATCCGGGTGGCGGCATCAACATGTCCGGCGGCGAGCTTGTCAATGCCACCATAGTGAGCAACAGGGCGGTACTGAGCCCTGGTGGCGGTCTGCGTATCTCCGGCGGGGATGCGCGCAATGTCATCGTGCTTCTGAATGAGGGAAATCCCGCGAACGTATCCAAGGTGGGAGGCGTATTTAGATTCTCCTGCACTGAGCCTCTGATCTCCGGAGGATCAGACACCAACAATCTTGCTGAGGATCCCACGTTCCTGAATGCCTTTGCAGGAGATTTTCATCTGCGGGCCGGCTCCCCATGTGTGGATGCAGGGATGGCCGTCGGATCTCCCTCAAAGGACTTGGACGGCGTTGCCTGTCCGGTTGATGGGGACGGAGATACGGTTGCGGCATGGGATATCGGAGCCTACGAATTCAGTCCCTCCAGCGGGCCGCTGCAGGTGAACTTCAACGCGGATGTGAGATACGGCCTTGGCTGCGTTACCGCGGTGCTCACTGCCGCGGTTTCAGGGAGTAACACCAACGGCGTCTATTACCAATGGAATTTCGGAAACGGATCAGTATCCGGATACGGTCTGGGCGTTGTGACCAATGTATATGATTCCATAGGCCTTTTCACTGTTTCCCTGAGCGTTACCAACAGCGGCGGCGAGAGCGACGGCGTTGTGAAGAGCGACTACATCTGGGTCCTGCCGGATTCCGACACCTATGTGTCCAGGACAGGCGGCAACGTGTATCCGTACGACACATGGGCCAGGGCGGCGGCGGACATCAGATCAGCGGTTGAGGTTTCCGAACGAATCGTTTCGCTTGGCGGCGCGCACAGGACAGTGTGGATCGGCGACGGCCGATTTGATCTCGGCACCGAACAGGTCTTCATCGAGGGCCCAGTCGTGGTGAGAAGCGCGAACGGCCCGGCATTCACGACGGTGAGCGGGAATTGGGGTACGCGGTGTTTTCAGCTTGCCGGTCCGGGCGCAGCGCTGGACGGCCTGAAGATCACCGAGGGATTTGCCTCAGGGGATTTGGGCGGAGGGATCCTCATGACGGCTTCGGGAACGGTTCAGAACTGTTGGATTGTTAACAATCGCGCGGCTCAGGGCGCGGGCCTGTACATGTCGGCCGATGGCATGGTGAGCAACTGTGTGATTCGTGAGAATTACGCGGATGGAGCCGTGGTGGTAAATGGGTTTGGCGGTGGTATCTGGATGTCCACCGGCAGGGTGGTCTGCTGTGATATCGCAACAAACAGGGCGTATGCCCATCATGCGTACGGCGGCGGAGTATATATACTGGGAGGACTGGTTGAGAATTGTACGATTTCAGGGAATCTCAGCCGCATTACCGGCCATACCGAAGCGGGCGGCGGCATTCAGATTGGAGCCGGAACTGTCCGAAATTGTCTTGTAGTCGGCAACCGGGTGAGCGGGTATGGCGTGGACTTCGGAGGGAACGGCGTGCGTATGACTGGTGGATCAATTGAGAATTGCACGATAGTGGAGAACATTGGAACGAATTCTCCGGGCGGCGGCGTGCGCCAGGAAGGCGGGACGATCCTCAACACCATTGTGATGTTCAACGAGGGAAATCCCTCGAATCTTTCCCAGACGGCTGGAACGTTTTCCTTTTCGTGCACGACGCCTTTGCCGACCGGCGGGGGCAACGTCAGCAACATTGACGCCAATCCGCTCTTCCGGAACCGGGACGCCGGTCTGTACACGCTTTCTCCGGCTTCACCGTGCGTCAACAGAGGGATAATGCGGCCCTGGATGACAGGCGCCAGGGACCTGGCTGGGAATCCCAGGACGATAGGGCTGCCGGATATGGGCGCGTATGAGTTGCAGCCGTCCGGTACAATTATTTTCCTGCGTTAGCGCAATCGTGAAATCAGGGTTCGATAAAGGATGGGTGTTGAATGGGAGACGTTTCATCCAATAAACCGCCATCCAGGGATCCGGACGGCGCCATGATGTACGTGGCCTGCAGCCGATGCAGGAAGATCATAGACGTGAAGCCCGGGAATCTGGGGAGCATCAGCCACACGTACTGCGACGAATGCTTCAAGATCGTCATGCGCGAGGCCGAGGAGTTCAGGAAGAGCAGGAAAAAGGACTCCTGAACACAGGACACGCGGAAGCTAACTCCGGATTCACAGTTCCGTCTGCTCTCCAAACTCGACCACGCGATTCACGGGGATGCCGTAGAAATCGTACGCAGAGCGCTGATTGCGGAGCAGAAAGGCGAAAATGGCCTTGCTCCAGAGCGGAAGGCCCGATTTGCCTGAAAGCCGCAGGCTGATGTGGCCTATGAAATAGCTCGCATGGGCGACGTACTGCATGTTTGCCGCCATCATGAGTTCTTCGATTTCCTTCATGTTGACCGATTGTATGAAACCGGAGTTGACGACCACATGGACGAAACCGTTCCCGAGGTCCGTGATTTCAAGTCTGCGGGACGATGGAATGCTCGGGACGTTCCGGGTGACGCCTGCCAGCAGGATGATGTGTTCGTGCAGCACCATGTTGTGTTTAAGGTGGTGAAGAAGGACGCGCGGAGTAACGAACGGATAATCGGTTATGAATACTGCGGTTCCGCGCACGCGCGAGGGCGGGTCCTTTGCGATGCTCGCGACGAACTCCTCTATGGGGAGGGCTCTGTCAAGGGCGATTCTCGTTATGGCCTGGCTGCCGCGGCGCCAGCTTGTCAGTACAGCGAGGACGCCCAGGCCGGCTGCCAGCGGGAACCATCCCCCATGGAGAATCTTAGCTGTATTCCCGATTAAAAACGCCGCTTCGACGGCAATAAAGAAGCACGTCGTGGCCAGGGCCTGCCAGAGCTTCCATCCCCACTGCTCGCGCTCGACAGTGAACATGAGCAGTGATGTCGTGGCCATGGCTCCAATGACGGCTATCCCGTACGCGGCGGCCATGCCGGAGGATGTTCTGAAGCCCAGCACAAGGGCTATTGTTGAGACAGCCAGCAGGGTATTTGCAGCAGGCACATATATCTGGCCGGTCATGGTGGGGGAAGTATAGACTATTTTTATGCGGGGCAGGTAGTCCAGTTGAACCGCCTGTCTTGCCAGGGAGAACATGCCTGAAATGAGCGCCTGGGATGCGATGATGGTTGCCGCGGCTGAGAGGACGACAAGCGGATACGCGAGAAACTGCGGAGCCATTTCAAAGAAAGGATTGCCGATTGTCGTCTGGCCATGCTGGAGCACAAACGCGCCCTGGCCGAAGTAGTTGAGAACCAGCGAGGGGAAGACCATCCAGTACCAGCAGGCTGCAATCGGCCGGCGTCCGAAATGGCCGAGATCCGCATATAGCGCCTCGCATCCTGTTACAGCCAGGACAACAGCTCCAAGGACCATCAGCGAAGTGATATTATGAGACAGGAAAAACTTTGCTGCCCACAGAGGATTGATCGCAAGCAAGACCGCAGGACGCTCCACGATCCAGAGCGCGCCCAGAGCGGCGATTGAGACGAACCACACGAGCATCACCGGCCCGAACCAGCCTCCTATGGCGGAAGTCCCGTATTTCTGCACTGAAAAGAGAGCCGCAAGTATGCCGATTGTAATGGGAATCACATATTGTTCCAGTTTCGGCGCAGCGACATTCAGACCTTCGATGGCGCTCAACACCGAGATCGAAGGCGTCAGCATGCCGTCGGCCACCAGCAGCGCTGTGCCGATCAGCCCCAGCATGATGACCCGGCTGCGTCTGGACCCGGCCGGCGCCGCGGTTTCATGTTCCAGAATCCGCGCCATGAGGGCGAAGATTCCGCCCTCGCCCTCGTTATCGGCCCTGGTTACCACAGCCAGATACTTCACGCAGACCACCAGCACCAGCGCCCAGAAAAGGAGCGAAAGTATGCCAAGAACGCTGGTCTCATCAATCGGCAGGCCGTAAGCCGGGTTGAAACATTCTCGAAAAGCATAGAGGACCGACGTTCCAATATCGCCGAAGACCACGCCAAGCGCTCCGAGGGCAAGCGCGGCGGAAAGCAGACCCGGCCGCTTCAGCGAGGCTTCCGCTTCCGTCTGATCGGAAAGTGTCTGAATTTCGGGCGACATGGCGTGTGTTTCGTTACCGAGAGCAGCATTGCCAGCTGAAAACGGGGCAACTGTAGCCTATTCGGCCCTCAAATCAACCCGGATTTTTGTGTTTCAGAAATGGCAGTGTCGCGCACAACCTGGATCCCGCCGATCCGGAAAGCCATGGTTAAAACGCACGGAAACCGCAGGGAGATGAGGCCCGATGTCGCGTGCATGGATCAGGCATCCTGCGCATAGACGCGCAGCGCCTTGAATCCGTCAGTTGCAGGCGAGTCGCCAAGGGCATCGCGCCACGATCCATCGAACGGCGGGGGCTGGGCTTTGAAAGAGAAAAAAATACGCCGTCCATCCATGCCTGTCCACAACACACCTCTGTCGTCCTTCAGAACCGTCCGGGTGGTCATGGAGTTGCGCAGTTTCCTGTATGTCTGAAGAATATCCTTTATTTCGCGAACCCTGCCCTGATGCCACCTGTCCCGCGGCGTCAGATGGAATGAGAAGTTGGGCACGCGTCTGTGTGCTATGGCCCGGAACAGCATGTCTATCGGTTCTCTCCCCGTGATCAAGCGTTCGTCGTAGTCGCGAAGGTCTCCGTCGGGCGTATCGGGAAGGACTTCGCTGGATTGGAATGCAATGGAGGTGTTGTATGAGAAGCCGAGGAGGTCGCCGGCATAGATGTTGCCGCCATGGAGTCCGCAACAGGAGTGATTGGAGAAGGTGGCGATAGCCTCGGGCTGGATGTACAGGCCGTTCCGGCAAAGCGCCGAGAAAAGCTCCATGAGACGGTCGAATTGGGGCCTCATGGTCTTCTGAGAATAATCAATCTGCCACCACCCGAGATTGCTCAACGAATCCCACAGAAAACCCGCCAGTCCGGTGCGTTTGCACACCCCCAGGATGCGCTCGCGGATGTAATCGGCCGCCGGAGTGTTGAGATTCAAAGTCCAGCAGCTTGCCGGATAGCCGGTGTCAGGATGGCGTCCGGATTCTCTTGCGGCGAAAATTCCGGCCTGCCCGCGGCACAAATCCTTGTTCATCTGGAGCGCAGAGTTCGGGGAGCAATGGGTCGCCATCCATGAGATTATCTTCACGCCCTTGGCTGCCGCCCTCTCGCAGAGGGCCTTGAGACCCTGTTCGCCTCCCAATATTTCAGCCACGGCAAAGTCGAGCGTCACGCACATGTTCTGGTGCCAGAACTTGGCCAGAATGGTGTCCTTCTGCAGGTCGGGCGGGATTGCTGCGTCCAGTTCCTCCTTCAGAGCTTCCTGGTGCTCCCATACCGGATCGATGAAAACATAGTCGGCCCCGAACTCGGATGCCACGTCAATCACATGTTCGTAGGTGGAATCGAAGCGCATGTTCGTCCAGACATTGTGCGAGAACACGATCGCGGGCGGTTCTTCAGGCTCCAGCCCAAACTGGCGCCTTGATTTCTCGTGCTCCCGGTCGAGCACGCTGGTCCAGAGATTCAGCGCGTCGGTATCGTCAATGACATCGGGACACCAGAGGATGGTTTTGGGATTTGTGGCCGAGTTCGTGGACTGTTCGAAGAGATGCATGTCGACGACACGCAGTGCGTCCTCTCCGGCAGCGGTTTCGACGACAGTGCGAATCAGCGATACGCGGTCAAACCACCCAAGAAGGATGCCGGCAGGCCCGTACTGCATATCGAAAGACGGCAGGAGCGACCAGCGCGCCCAGAGGTTTCCCGGCAGCAGCTTTGCCCATTTGTCGAGCCCGACGGTGGAATAGGCGGTGTCGAGCGAAAGCCTGACCCTGGGCGGAGTCAGCCAGTTCCGCAGGCAGAGGGTATTGTCTCTGAGGTGGCCGCCGAGCTCCCATGTCTGGCGGTCAACAATTCTGTGGATCGGCGCATCAGGAGAGGAATATTCAAACCAGTAGGTGAACCCTGTGAATGAATGGCCGTCAATCGAGGCCGCAGCAGGCCGGAAATGGACAAGAAGATCCGCCTCGATCGGCGGCGCGTCCCATCCTGTCTCGCGGAAGCAGACATCTCCGGAAGAATCCCTCTGCTCGCGGAACAGCACGTCCGGATCGCTTATGGCGCGAAGTCTGACAACCGCTTCATCCCCTGAGCTTTCAACTCCGAGGAAAACGAACTGACGAAACACATCGCCGGCGAAAGTGTCGAACCACGGCAGCCAGCGTCTTCCGGGATTCCTGAGGCGCACTTTTCCTGCCTCCACCCTGCCGATGCTCTTGAGAAACCGGCCGCGAAGCTGGGGTGTTACGGTGACGTTTCCGAATGAAAGCGTGGGCACAGATGATTCGCTCATGGTTTTCCGGCGTGCTCCTGTAAGGGGTTTGAACAGACCAGCAAGCAGTACTTAACCGAACATGCGCCTGTCTGGCAAGGCTTATCCCGGATCTTGCGTTTGAGAGATGGGCTGAGTGCTGCGCAGCTTTGATGGTCCAAACGAGGGAATACGGAATCGTCGGCCAGGAATCCTGAAAAAAAGAGTTGAACAACCTGCTGGAGATTCTAGCATTAGAGACGCTGCAGTTGTCGCAGGCCATCGGGGCGAGATAGCTCAGTTGGTAGAGCACCACACTGAAAATGTGGGTGTCGTCGGTTCGATTCCGACTCTCGCCACCATCCGGAGTCTTCAGCGCCTCAGGCTTCGCTCAGAGCGAGAGGTTTGCGAACGGATTGGCGTTGGTTATCATGCCGGACCCGAAAACAATCGGGCCGTACATGCACGAGCCATCCAGACTGTAGTTGGTAACAACGCTGCCGCAAGCCTGATTGCGGATCACGAAAGAAGAAATTTTGGCGAATATGCCGTTGGTGTTGCCCACCGCTTGATTATCCGCGATGGTTGCACGGGAGTCCGCGTATATTCCATAGAAGTTGTTGCGGCACGTGTTCCCGGAGGCCTTGCCGCCGCCTTGCAGGCTGATTCCGCATGTATTGATATTGGTGTGCAGCACGGCCAGGCAATCGCTCACGCACGATCCGCCCTGCGCCGAGATGCCGTCGCTTGCGTTTTCGGACGCCACGCAGGCGCGGATGGAAGCATCAGCATAAGCGCGTATTCCGCAGCCTCCGTTCTGATAGGCGGAGGATTCTGAAATGACCGAGCCGTTGAAGATGTTGAATCCGTGAGATCCGTTTCGCAAGGCGGAGCAACCGGAAATCGTTGACGCGCGCCCAGCGAGAAAGCCTTCAGAAGCATTGTGTGCAGCTGCGCAATGCGAAACAGATGAATTCCAATCGAGATAGAAGCCCATGCCGCTGTTGCTGACCGACAGGCAGTCCGAAACAAGACAGCTTTCCTTGCTGTACAGGCCGTGTACGCTGTTTTCCGAAAATGTGCAGCCTGTGAGCACGCAGCATCGGGACAGGATCATACCCATACCGCCGTTGTTCATGGCCGCGCAGTTTTCGATCTTCGACCCCTGGCCTATCGTAAAACCTGCGTTCTTGTTAGTGAAGGCGACGCATCGGGCAGCCACCGTATTGGTGCCGAACTGAAATGCGGCCATGGTGTTGTTGAATCCGTTGCTGAAGGCCAGGATGTCCTCATAACGGCAGTTTCTTCCTCCCATAGCATCAACAGCTGACACGCCCCAGCCTCTGATGGTGCCGTTTCTGACGAAGAGGTGACTTGGGGATCCATTGACCTTGATGGCGCTCTGGGACCCCGGACTGCCGGAGAGAGTGAAACCATTCAGATCTATGGTTACGTCATCCGCCTGAACTATGATGCCGTAACCATTGTTTGTGCATACGAGATTTGCGATAACGACATAGGCTCCGGAGTTGGTGATCGTTACTGGCAGCGAGGAGATTACGCTGCGCGGTTCTATCTCGTTGAGAGTCTTCATTCTGGTCAGAACCGACCCGGGCGGACCGGCTGGAGTCAGTCCATCCTCCTGGGCGGGCGACATATGTGCAAGACCGCCAAGAACAGCCAACCCGAGAATTATTGCTGACCGCATGGCATCCTCCCTCATGTCATGACAATAAGTTAATTTCCAATTTAGTCTATCCCGGCCATCAGAAAGAGACAAGAACAAACTCGTATCAATGTTTGGCATGCGGTGTTTGATTGGGGTTTCCAAGGACAGCTCCCAAGATCCTGGCCAGGGATTCTGCATCCATGCGGGTCTGGCGTATCGCTTCTGCCGAACCAATGGCTTGGGGAGGATCGGGCCCAGAATTTGATTGCATTAGCCCGGCGGCGTTTCTAGCCTCACGGTCATTTGTGGAGAATTTGTCGAACCGGGCGAAAGGGGGCCGCTTGTGAGCAGAACCGCGCTGATCATGTGGGGGGGATGGGATGGGCACACTCCGAAAGAAACAGCCGAGATTCTGGGGGAGGGTTTGCGGAAACAGGGGATGGATGTTCGTGTCGAGCCATCGCTGCAGCCGCTGGAGGCTGTGGACGAGGTCAAGAAGCTGAATTTGATAGTGCCTGTCTGGACCATGGGCTCGATGTCGAACGAGCAGTGGAACGGCTTGCACCAGGCGGTTCATGAGGCCGGGGTGGGGATCGGCGGCGTGCACGGCGGGATGGGGGACGCTTTCCGCGGCCGCGTGGAGTATTACTGGCTGGTCGGTGGACAGTTCCTGGGTCATCCGCATGTCGGCGATTACACTGTCGAGGTGAAAAATTCCAGGCATCCGATCATGAAGGGCCTGCCGAAGAGTTTCCCTTACAACTCTGAGCAGTACTACATGGGGGTGGATCCGGGCATAAGGGTTCTGGCCACGACCAGGTATCAATTCGAGGGCCGCACGGTCACCATGCCTGTTGTGTGGGTCAAGACATGGGGCAAAGGCCGAGTCTTCTATTCGTCTCTCGGCCACAGGTATGAAGAGTTTCAGAAGTATCCACATGTATTGGAAATGACGATTCGCGGTTTGATGTGGGCGGCGCGGGAATAGCAGGCCGCCGGGAACGAAATTCGTAAACTGAGGGTTTTGGGCTGACAACCGGAGGAGTCATGAAAAGGTTCAAATCTGCATCAGACATCAAGGTTGGCGTGATAGGTTACGGCGGCGCGTTCAATATGGGGAGGCATCATCTGAACGAGATGAAACAGGCTGGCATGACGCCTGTTGCGGTGGCTGAGATTGATCCGAAGCGCCTGGAGGTGGCAGCGCAGGATTTTCCCGGCATAGGGACATATTCCTCCATAGAAGAGATGCTCCGCAAGTCGGACGTGAACCTTCTGGCCATAATCACGCCCCACAATACGCACGCGAAGCTGGCCATCCAGTGTCTCAAGGCCGGCCGGCACGTGGTCTGCGAAAAGCCCATGGCCGTCACCACAAAGGAATGCGACAGCATGATCGCGGAGGCGAAGAAACGCGGTCTGCTGCTCTCGACATATCACAATCGGCACTGGGACGGGATCATCCTCGGCGTGATGGAGCAGGTGCGATCCGGCGTAATCGGCGAGGTCGTCAGAGTGGAGACGCGGATGGGCGGATGGGGCAAGCCGGGCGATTGGTGGCGGTCGAGCAAGACAATATCCGGCGGGATTCTTTATGACTGGGGCGTGCATCTGCTGGAGTATACGCTGCAGATTGTCAATTCGGACATCGTCGAGGTCAGCGGCTATCTCTGGAAAGGCGTATGGGCAAGGGAATGCAAGTGGAAGGACGACACCATCGAGGACGACGGTTTCGTGATGGTGCGTTATTCCAGCGGCGCATGGTCTCTCATGACCATGAGTTCGATAGAATCGCGGCCCGTGAAGGACTGGTTCAAGGTGACAGGCACAAAGGGAGCCCTGGCGGCCAACTGGGATGCTGTTGAGGTTGTGACGCATGACGGACCCAGGACGACAACTGTCCGGATTCCCAATCCGCCGGGCCAGAGTCCCGCTCTTTACAAGAATATTGCAGACCATCTGGTTGAAGGCGTTCCGCTGGTGATCACGGCGGAGTGGGCGCGCCGACCCATTCACATACTCGACCTGGCCTGCAGGAGCGCGGCTGCCGGAAGGGCGATGAAGGCTGTCTACAGGTAAAAAGGCGGACAAGGGCCGGAAGTCAGTGGGTAAACCCGGTGGCTTCCGGCCTGCCTTTCTGCATGGATGGAGGACCAATCATGAGCCGCAAGCGCGTGAAAGTTGGGATTATTGGATGCGGAAGCATCAGCGGCATTTATTTCAAGATGATGCGGGAGGTTTATGGAAACATCCTCGATGTCACCGCCTGCGCTGATATTGATGAAGCCAGGGCCAGAGCAAGGGCGGCCGAGAACCCGGGAGTGAGGGCGGTTTCCGTCAGGGATTTACTGGAGGACCCTGACATTCGAATCGTGGTGAATCTCACGGTCCCGAAGGCGCACGGCGAGGTGGCGCTGAAGGCGGTGAGGGCCGGAAAGAGCGTCTATAACGAGAAGCCTCTGACGGTTGACCTGTCTGAAGCGAGGGAACTGCTCGCGGAAGCAGACTCACGCGGTCTGCTTGTCGGAGGGGCGCCGGACACGTTCATGGGAGGCGGCCTGCAGACCTGCAGGAGACTGTTGGACGACGGGGCTATAGGCCGCCCTGTTGCGGCCACTGCATTCATGATGTGCCATGGGCATGAAAGCTGGCATCCGGATCCTGAGTTTTACTACGAGAAGGGAGGCGGGCCGGTGTTTGACATGGGGCCGTACTATCTCACAGCCCTTGTCGCCATGCTTGGACCGGCAAGGAGAGTGTGCGGGTCGGCCGGGATAACGTTTCCGACAAGGACGATCACCAGCGAAAAGAAAAGGGGGAAGGTGATCCGGGTTGAGACGCCGACGCATGTTACGGGCGCAATCGAGTTTGTCTCGGGCGCGACTGCGACCGTCGTGATGAGCTTTGATGTGTGGGCGCATAATCATCCGTGTCTGGAAATCTACGGAACGGAGGGTTCGATGCAGTTGCCGGATCCGAACGGTTTCGGAGGCGAGGTGAGGATCAGAAAGGCCGGTGAAGCGGAGTGGAAAAGCGCGCCGCTTACGCACACCGCGGACATCAACAGGGGTACGGGAGTGGCCGATATGGCGCTGTCGCTTTTGAGACCGGGGCGGCCGCATCGCGCAAGCGGAAGGCTGTGCTTTCACGTGCTGGAAATCATGCATGCTCTGCACGAATCGTCGGAGAAGGGCGTGCACGTGACGCTGCGCAGCTCGGTTGACATGCCCCGTCCAGTCCCGCCCGGCCTGCCGCCGGGGGTTCTCGACGATTGAGAGTTGATCCGGCTTTGTTTCAGGGAAACGGCGGAATATTGGACAACCTGTCGGGAAAACATGGCGTTCAGATGGAAGGCGGGTTGCTTCGCCGCTGAGTCGCGAAGCTGGGGAAAGCGTCGGTTTCTGAAACGGAACAAACGGGATGAAAGCGAGTGAAGAGTGCCTGGTCTGCATGCTGAAGCAGGCCCTGAACACGGCCAGGGTGGCTACACGCAATTCAGCCGAGCGGCGCGAGATATTGAACAGGGTGGCTGCACTGCTTCCGGGCATGAAGCTGGAGCAGACTCCTGCCTCGCTCTCGATGGATGTTTACAGGATTGCCGGCGAAGTGACCGGCAGGAGAGATCCTTATCTCCGGATCAAGCGCCAAACCAACAGGACGGCGCTGGCCATGCTGGCCTCTGTCCGCCGCCTGGTCCTGTCGGCGTCAGATCCTCTGGAAGCCGCGGTGAAGGCGGCGATTGCCGGCAACATCATTGATCTGGGCATAGGGCACGCTTTCGACATGCGCCGGGATGTGCGCAGGATAATTGCCGAGCCGCTTACCATCAGCGCCTTGCGGCAGTTTCGGGTGGAGGCGAGATCCGGACGGACTTGTCTGTACATCGGAGACAACGCGGGGGAGATCGTGTTCGACCGTTTGTTGGTCGAGGAGCTGATCCGAAGGGGAGTAAGAGTCGTTTTTGCGGTCAAGTCCGGGCCGATCATAAATGACGCAACTGTCGCGGACGCCAAGGCCGCTGGCCTGGACAGTCTGACCGAGATCATTGAGACAGGGTCGGATGACATAGGCGTCAACTGGGAGCGTGTCTCCCCCGCGTTCAGAAGGGCTGTGGCCGAAGCCGATTTTCTGGTGGCGAAGGGGCATGGAAATTTCGAGACATGCGAGGACAGGCCTGAGAACTTCTATTTTCTCCTGAAGGCCAAGTGCGATGTTGTGGCTTCCATGCTTGGGGTGCCCCTCGGCGCGACCGTATTCACGCGCGGCCGCCGCTCGCGGACGTCGCGCCAGAGCGCTCCGCATCGGCCGCCATCGGACCAATCACAGAATTCGGACTGAAACGAGTCCTTGCGCCGTCTAGCGGAATCATGCACCATTGAGGAAGATGATGTTCCGGTAGAGACGAACGGTCAGAGGGCGCGTCATGCAAATCAAAAACATGCTCAAGGGAAGAAGTCTGCTTCGGCTCGGGGATCTTTCGGAGCGCGAGTTGCTGTACTTGCTGGACCTTGCGGACCGGTTGAAGGAGCGGAAGCGCCGGGGCGTGCGAGGCCGTCTGCTGTACAGGCGGCACATAGCCATGATTTTCGAGAAGGCATCCACGCGGACCAGGTGCGCGGTGGCGGTTGCGGCCGCCGACGAGGGAGGTCATGCGGAGTATCTTTCCGCCGGCGAAATTCATCTCGGCAAGAAGGAGTCCGTGGCTGACACGGCAAAGGTTCTGGGCCGCATGTTCGACGGCATGCTGTTTCGCGGTTATGAGCAGAAGACGGTCGAACTTATGGCAACGCACGCCGGCGTGCCTGTGTGGAACGGCCTCACGGATGAGTGCCATCCCACCCAGGCTCTTGCCGATCTGATGACCATCAGGGAAAGCTTCGGCCGGCTGAAGGGGCTGAAAGTCGTGTTCATCGGGGACGGGCGCAACAATGTTGCGACATCCCTGATGGTCGGGTGCGCGAAGTGCGGCATGAATTTTGTCAACTGCGCTCCTCCCGAGCTTTCGCCTTCCTCCGGCAAGCTCGGGGAGGCAGAGGAAAGCGCGCGTATGTCGGGCGGCTCGGTTGCAGTGCTGCACGATCCTGAAGAGGCTGTCCGGGGCGCGAATGTCGTTTACACTGATGTGTGGGTTTCAATGGGCGAGGAGAAGAAGATGACGGAACGGCGCAGGCAGCTTGCTCCGTATCAGGTGACGATGGAGCTTGTCAGAAGGACGGGAAATGTGGAGAGCGGCAAAGTCATATTCCTGCACTGTCTGCCTGCGTTTCACGATGATCAGACCGAAGTC
>Ga0129299_1001372_pt1 | contig 16297 bp, 14 predicted proteins | sample ConPoolayeCmetaG_FD_94477 | JGI IMG/M metagenome (GOLD analysis project Ga0129299, IMG submission 94477) | Hot spring microbial mat communities from California, USA to study Microbial Dark Matter (Phase II) - Cone Pool mat layer C metaG ... | reverse complement strand
TGGTCATCGACGATGATCCGGTGAACGTCAACCTGATCACCCGTTATCTGACGATGATCGGCTACCAGGTGTTCTCGGCCGGCAACGGGTCAGAAGGCCTTGAGCTGTTGCAAAAGCATCACCCCGACCTGATCTTGCTTGACGTGATTATGCCGGGCATCAACGGCTTTCAAGTCTGCCAGATCATTCGTCAGCAGCTTGAAATCCGTCACATCCCCATCGTGATGGTCACCTCGCTGCAAGAAACCGAACAACGCATTGCCGCGCTTGAATCGGGCGCCGACGATTTTCTGAGCAAACCGTTCAGCATTTACGAACTGGCCGCCCGGGTCAAATCGCTGCTGCGCATCAAATATCAACATGACGAGCTGGAACGGCGTAACCTGCTTTTGCAACGGGTGATGGCCCGCTATATGGCGCCGGAAATCTCGGCACAAATCCTCACCGACCCCGATCGCTACCTCAAACTGGGCGGCGAAAGCCGTCAGATCACCGTGCTCTTTGCCGACATTCGCGGTTTTACCCGCTATGCTCAAACCCACAGCCCCACCCGTGTCGTCGAGTTGCTCAACTTGATCTTTACCGAGCTGACACGGGTGGTCTTGAAATGGCATGGCACGCTCGACAAATATATGGGCGATTCGATGATGGCCGTTTACGGCGCACCGATTGAACAAGCCGACCACGCCTTATGTGCCGTGCGCGCCGCGTTGGATATGCACGCTGCATTTGAAAAGCTATGTACCGGTTGGACAGACCCGCAAGAACGCCAGTTGGGTTTGGGCATCGGCATCAACACCGGCGAAGCCGTAGTCGGCAACATCGGCACCGAAAACTTGATGAACTATACTGCCATCGGTGACACGGTCAACATCGCACGAAGGCTGGAGGAAATGGCGGCGTCCGGACACACATTGATCAGCGAAGATACCCGCCGACATTGCTGCGTTGCTTTGCGAGTCCACAACCTCGGCAAACATGTATTGCGTGGACGGCAGGAAGAAACGATCGTTTATGATTTACTTGGTTTGGAACAGGAACCGGACACGGAAGTTATGCGCGACTAGCAAACCGCTGACCAATCTTATCGCCCTGACCGGATTGCTCATACTATTGGCTCAGCCCACGTGTGTCCGAGCAATTGAACCGGATTACTTGTTGGTTAAACTTCCCGTTGATGTACGCGGCACAGCAGCTTTGAACCGCGCCCAAGACATCCTTTCGCGTTACAGACCCCAAAGGGTTGAAGCACTGCTTGTCCCCGGCTGGTTCCGCGTTTTTGTGCCGGCCAACGCCCTCGACCGCATCCAAACACGGCTATCTCAAGACCCCACCATCCTGGCCGTTGAACGCGATGAACGTGTGCATGCCATGTTCACGCCCAATGACCCCTATTGGAACCTTCAGTGGGGGCCGCTCAAGATCGACGCACCGGGCGCATGGGAGATCACAACCGGCAGCGCTCAGGAGATCATAGCGATTATCGATACCGGAATCGACCTCAACCATCCCGATTTGGTCAACCAACTGTGGGTTAACCCCGGCGAAATACCCAATGACGGCCTCGACAACGAAGGCAACGGCTTTGTCGACGACCTCCATGGCTGGCGCTTTTTGGCCGGCGGACAAAGCAACAACGTGCAAGACGACCATGGACATGGCACCCATGTGGCCGGCATCGCCGGGGCGCAGGGCAACAACGGGATCGGCATTGCCGGGATGTGCTGGGGATGCCGGCTGATGATCCTCAAAGCGCTCGCTTCCGACGGCAAAGGCTACTATTCCGACGTGGCCGATGCGATTGTCTATGCAGTGGACAACGGCGCACGGATCATCAACCTCAGCCTGGGTGGGCCCTCAAGCACACAGCAATTGGCGGAGGCAGTCAATTATGCCTCAGCACAGGGCGCACTTGTCGTCGCCGCAGCAGGGAACCAGGGCAGCAGCGTTTATTATCCGGCCGCTTATCCGGCAGCATTTGCCGTCGCGGCCACCGATTCGGCCGATCAACACCCTTCCTATTCGAACAGCGGCCCGGAGGTCGACATCGCCGCGCCGGGCACCGGCATTTACAGCACCTGTATGAGCAGCAGCTACTGCTACAAATCCGGCACCTCAATGGCCACCCCACACGTCTCGGGCCTGGCCGCACTGATCTGGACGCAGCATTACACCTATACCGCCGGTCAGGTGCGCCAGATCCTGGTCAACACCGCCGTTGACATTGACTCGCCCGGCTGGGATCCCCGTACCGGCTGGGGCCGGATCGACGCACAACAAGCGCTGTCGGCGACGTTAGAGTCGTTGGCAATCCCCTACATCTATTACTTTCCGCTGGTAATGAACGACGCAAGCCGTTGAGGGCCTATCCGAAAAACGCAGCCGACGCATGCCTATGCGTCGGTATAAGCGGCATCCCTATGCCGCTAAATGGGTTCGAGTCCGGTATACAAGTTACTTTTATCCGGCAGTCAGGCGCGTACGGGGTTGTATGGTCGTCATGAGGGACGGGTAGACCTTTCACCCCTTTGTGACGCCGATTTTGGCTACTGCTCAAGAACTTGCTTCATCTGGCCCCCCCAACTATGTCTTGGGCTTGCGCGCATAGAGGGTAAACAGATCGCCGAGATTGACCGACACAACCCATTTGTCGATATGCAGAATTTGAGTCAGCCGTTCGGCGGCACGCCCCAACCATGGCACCCAGCCCGACAACCGCGACAGCAGATAGCCAAGGTGCAGATAGCGCCCCTGAGGATGCCACCCCTCAACACGTAAACCGGCTTTTTCGGCCATCGCACTCAATGTCGGCGGGGTAAAAAAGTAAAGGTGCATTTCAACCAACCATGGCCAACGTTTGCCCATCAGGCGGGCAAAAGGGCTGTCGATGTTCATGGTATGGATACAAACCAGCCCCCCCGGCTTGAGAATGCGCGCAATTTCACGCAGATCATTCAAGGGATCATAGAGATGCTCGATCACATCCCACATGGTCACCAAATCAAAGGTGTTGGCATCGAGTTGGACATCGCGCAACGTCCCCTGGATCATATTCAGACCCATTGAACGCCCTACATCGACGGCCCATTTGGACGGCTCCAGACCAAAAGCTTCCCACCCACGCGCCTGTGCCACCTCGACAAACACTCCCACATGCGCACCGATATCTAACAAACGATGGCCGTTGTGATCGGGAATCATCTTTTCCAGGGTGCGAATGCGACGTCCAAAGGTCAGCAGCCGCCCCTCACGCTCCTGAATATAGCGGGTATCGATGACTGCTTCGTAATCCTGGAGCATCTCGGTCGGTCGACGACGAGGATTGGTATAAACCAGGCCACAGCGCCGGCATTGGACGATTTGATAATGCTGACCGTAACTGAGGGTTGTGCAATAAAAATGTTCGGGGTCGGCAGGGCGTCCGTTGATCAGCGGCATCGTGCTCGGAAAGCGAACAAAGGCATCGTCGGCGCCACAGAGGTTGCAAGGGATAGATTCCATTCAAAGGCATCTTTCTGAATGTTGTGTACAGGTTGTCCTGAATCTAGATCGGCCCATTATAACCCGATTGCCGCTTTTTGCAAACCAGGCATTTCAGGCGGAACACGCCGGCTAAAGCCTCGACGCCACCACTGAATTGCGATCTTGCTGAGATTTGATTTTTGACAAATAAAAACCAAGTGAGTAAAATTGTCCATATGGGGGTGAAGCGAGAGACTCCAGGTCTGCGTTTTGTTTGCAAGCACCGTTGGGCCTTTGCTCGCCGAAACATAGTTTTCATGTTAAAGAAAGGATTTTGTCTGTGGCCAAGAATTTGTATGTTGGGAACCTGAGCTATGGCACGTCCGATAGCAGCCTGCGCGCTGCGTTCGAGGCTTTTGGCAAAGTAGTTTCGGCCAACGTGATTATGGATCGTGCCTCAGGTCGTTCCAAGGGGTTTGGATTCGTTGAAATGGCGACGGAAGAGGCGGCCAATGCCGCCATCGCGGGCCTCAACGGGCAGATGCTGGATGGCCGGACAATTCGCGTGGCCGAAGCTCGTCCACGCGAATCCGGCGGACACAGCGGCGGTTACCAGGGCGGTGACCGTGGCAGCGGTTACGGCGGTGAACGTCGCGGTGGCGGTGAACGTCGTGGTGGCCGTCGTGGTGGCGGTGACGACAGAGACTGGTAAGCTCGTCTGCCTGATTCCAGAACCCAATCAAAAGGCCGGTAATCAATACCGGCCTTTTTTGGTGAACGTTTAGCCCCAATACCTTTCAAATAAGACGCTGGAGTAAAGGCTTCGGCGCATTTAGCCCCCTTGCGCAAGTTGATGTAACCTTTGCAAGGGGATCAGATCAACCCCAGTTCACGCCCAACCTGTGCAAAGACATCGAGCACGAAATCGAGTTGTTCACGGGTGTGGGTGGCCATATAGCTGGTGCGCAGCAATTGACGCCCTTCCGGGGTGGCCGGCGCAACAATGGGATTGACAAAGACGCCTTTTTCGAGCAAACGCTTCCAGGCCAAAAAAGTGAGGTTATTGTCGCCGATGATCACCGGCACGACCGGCGTGACCGAGTTGCCGATGTTGAACCCGAGTTGACGGTAGCCCTGGCGCATATACTCGGCATTTTTGTTGACCTGCTCGATCCGCTCCGGCTCGTTACGCATAATCTCAAGCGCAGCCAGGACGGCCGCACAATTGGCCGGCGGGATGCTGGCGCTGAAAATCAGCGCGCGGGCATGATGCTGAATATAGTGGATCACCGGCTCGTCACCGGCGATAAAACCGCCCAGCGAGGCAAAGGATTTGCTAAAAGTAGACATAATCAGGTCAACCTCATCGGTGAGGCCAAAGTGAGCCGCCGTGCCGTGCCCACCGCCCAATACGCCCATTGCGTGAGCATCGTCTACCATCAGCCGGGCGCCATACTTTTTGCATAAAGGGACAATTTCCGGCAACGGCGCAATATCACCCTCCATGCTGAACAGCCCATCGACCACCACCAACTTGCCGGCTTCATCGGGAATACGCTCCAGCACACGTTCCAAACTTTCCGGATCATTGTGGCGAAAGCGTTTCAGCTCCCCCCACGAAAGTCGCGCCCCATCGACCAGGCTGGCGTGGTTATCTTTGTCCATGATCACCACATCACCACGCCCGACAAGGGCACTGATCGTGCCCAAATTGGTCTGCATACCGGTAGAAAAAACCAGCGCCGCCTCTTTGCCCACCCACTCGGCAAGCTGGCGTTCCAATTCCAGGTGCAACTCGAGTGTACCGTTGAGAAAGCGTGAGCCGGTACAACTGGTGCCGTACCGTTTGACGGCCTCAATGGCCGCTTCACGTACCTTGGGATGAGTCGTCAACCCCAAATAGTTGTTTGAGCCACACATCACCACCCGCCGCCCCTGGTAAATGGCCGTACTGCCCTCATTGCCTTCTAACGGGATAAAGTAAGGATAAAGTCCGGCCGCTCGCGCTTCCTTGGCCGCCGTGAAGGTAAACGCCTTGCCAAAAATGTCTGCCATCGCTTTCTCCTCTCGAATTAGATCGTCCAAACATATCAAGAGTGCCGCACGCCCGCGCACGGCACCGTCCACCCTTGACGGAGAATAAATACCAGCCCCGGCTCGGGCCGGTCTCCAGACCGCGCCCAATCGGGCTTGGCCAGAAGCCGACCACAGCCCGAGCAGTAGCTACGATGGAGAAATGCCGGACGCCCTTGTACGGCATTTGCAAATGCATGCGTTGACAACGCTTGGCCCAGTGTTGCCCGAAAATTCGACTAGCCCAAATATCCCAATCCGCGCAACCGCTCAACCAGTTTTTGGTCTTCTAGAGCCAGGCGGGCAGCCTGCCAGTTCGCCGGGCGACGCTGCTCGGCCTGGCTTCTGACGGTGTGGAGCAATTGTTCAAGTTCCGAGGCCAAAACAGGCTGTTGACCAAGCAAGTTGTGCAACTCGCCAGGGTCCTGATCCAGGTCAAAAAGTTCGTCCGGTTGCCCATCGACGGCGATCAGTTTGTAATGTCCGCGATACACTGCCTCACGCCTGGCCCGGCAGCGAAAGGCATCGATCAGGTCAGTGTTGTTGCCGGCTTCCATCAGGCCGATCAGCGTGCTCGGAACCGGTGCTTCGGTGTAGACAATGTCCCGGTCTGCCTGGGGATCAAGTGCGCGAACCAGGCTCAGGCCGTCGAGCTCCAGCGGAACCTGATCATCCGACAATTCAAGTTGACCTTGCCCCACAATATCCAAAATAGTGTGAAAAATTCGCCGGGTGGAGACCGGCGTATCGACGCGCCGGCCGGCAGGAAATACACCCGGATAGCGCACGATCAACGGCACATGGACGAGATCATCGTATACAACCAGCGAGTGCCCGACAAAGTGGTGATGATTTAGCCCTTCGCCATGGTCGGCTGTGATGATTACCAGCGTGTTGTCATAGACGTCAGGGTGATTGAGGTAATTGATCAAGTGTCGTAGCAAATGATCTTCATAGGCAACTTCGGCATCATACATATCGCTGAGCACGCGGGCGTAACGCTCCGGAAGCGGTTCTTTGAGCGGGAGCATCCAGCGATAATGTTCCATGTTGTAACTGCGCATAAAATTGCGAGCCTGCCGATCTCGTTGCATATAAGGCGCAAAACGGCGTACAAAACGCCGGGGCGGCTCATAAGGCAGATGTGTTTCCATCAGATTGAGCATCACAAACAAGGGGCACGTATTGCCGCCCGGCTCGTTGCTGCGCCGTCGGCGGGTATGCAGATAACCGGTCAAATCGCGCAACGACTGCAACGTGTTGCCCTTGAAATTGATCAATCTGTGCCAGAGCGGACGGATCCATGGGTGGAGGGCAATGCTGAGTAGAACGCGATTTCTGGCGACAGCATCTTGAATCGGATTGACGATACGACGGGCAAAACGGCCCAGGCGCTGCGCCAGGCGCTGGTAAGCGCGGGGACGGCTTTCACCGACCGGAGGACGTTCGGGAATTGTGCCGGCATAGTTGTAGAATTCGTCAAACCCACGGTCGAGTTCATTGTCGACGACGCCCAGCAGAGGATTGTTGCAAAAACCAACGGTCTGGTAGCCGATTTCGTGCAGCATTTCGGCCAACGTGCGTTGTTCCCGGCTGTGGCGGTCGAAAATTTGGGTGGTCATATGGGTGGTGGGATATTCACCGGTCAAGATCGAAGCATGGGCGGGGATGGTCCATTGCGCCGGTGAGATGGCGCGCTCGAACAATGTGCCTTGTCGGGCAAAAGCATCGATGTTCGGAGTTGTTCGACGATGGTATCCGTAACAAGACAATCGATCTGCACGCAAGGTATCCAGGATAATCAACATAACATCGGGCTGTCTTGACATAAAGAATGCTCCTGTTCTTGTAACCGCTTGCCTTTTCACAGAGTTGGGCAGAATGTGCAGATCGGAAATCGATACCTGGCAGCATACGGCCCACTTGACTTGTTGCGAGAGGATTGGCTCTATCACCGCCCCTGATTATAGAATCACCCTGCAAGTTGTCAAGTTACGCAAGACAGGAATATCCGAGCTTGAGGATAACTGCTCCCCCTGACATCCGAACACGGATAAAATCCGTGTCCATCCGTTGCATCCGTACCGATCCGTGTCCCTGATGATCCCTTGCGGCCTACCGAGACTCATTTTCGAGCATACAAAAAACCGAACGAAACACCGTGATGTCGATCACTGTTTTGATGGTGCAGTTTGTGCGCGCGCACAATGCGTTGCAAATACGCTCCGCGCGGTTTGATGCGCAAGCCGGGGATGCGACGGTGAAACATGACGTCGTGAAAGAGGAAATAGCCGATCCCATAGAAGGCCATCCCGATGCCGATCGAAATCGGCGGCCAAACACGCCAGAGCACTCCACCGGAAATCAGCGAAAAAGAAAGCAACGCAAAAAAAGCGGCGAACAAGTCGTTTTTTTGCAAACCGCGATGCTGCGGTCGATGATGATCCTCGTGCAACACCCACAAAAAGCCGTGCATCACGTACTTGTGCAATGCCCACGCCACGCCCTCCATCCCCACAGCGGTGACGATAACAAGCACCACGTTGAGCAAAACCTCCATATGACCTCCATTGAATCTTGATCGAGCCTTTAGCTCCAATATTTTTCAAAAAGATGCTGGCGTAGAGGCTTCAGCCGGATTTTAACCACCAGGCCCAGGCCGGCTTGAAGCCCAAACAAGTCCTGGCTTCCAATCGGTCGGCTCAGGGTCTTGTGTGGCCCCAGCCGGCCCGCAAATGGCTCTCCCGGGCCAGCATCAGCACGATGCCAAAGCAGATCAACACGCATGTCAACAGGAAAAAGGTGATTTCTTCCAGCGGCAAGATGCCAAACAAGTCGATTCCCAGCGTGTTTTGTGGGTTGATCGTCCAGGTGCCGCCGAAAATGGCCGAACCATCGAGCAAACAGAGGTATAAAAAGGGCGGCAACAGGCCGATCAGCACCGGACGGCGGTAATGCCAGAGGATGTCGGCGCCAAAGCCGAGTTGCAAGATGATCGGTGGCAAAGCCCAGACCAACAAAATGGCCATATAGCGTCCTTGCGGCCAGCCTGACAACAGTGCAATCAATCCGCTCAGCCAGATCACCCCGGCCACCGCACCGGAAAGCCAACGTATGGCCCGATTAGCCTGCATGGTTCTCTGCGGCCACGGCTGTCGGCGTAGCCAAAAGAGCACCCACAGACCTACCAGCAGTGTCTGTACGACAAAAAAGGTATACTCTTCGATGGGCACCCAGCCCAGGGTGATGCCGGTGACCAATGTCGGATCGTACCACCAGATGCGGTTGGCCACCAGGTAATTATCCCACGGTGTGGTATAGGCCAATGCCAACCCCACGTGTCCGAACAAAATTGCCCACGGTGACCAGGTGCGAAACTGCGGTGGCAACCCACGTTTAAGGTAAATGTCCCGCCAGGTTGCTGCGATCAAAATAACCAACGGCGGCCCGATAAACCATAAAAGAACACCAAAATAGGTCATTTTTCCTCCTTGTGTTTGCCATGAACGGAACCGGTTTTCGGCCGTGCGGTGACATTTACCGCACAAGCCATGCCCAGGTCAGCATGCCCCCCATGCTCAAAAAACCGATCAACGCCGGATAGGGCTGTTTCCAGAACAGGGCCAGCCCAATTGTCTCCAAAATCCAGGTGAGTGCAAAGTCAAAGGCAGTGTCGGCAGGCTGCCGGGAGCCAAAATGGCCGTCATCAGGCCGGAAGCCAACGCCCAGCCGACAAAGTTGGTCCAGGGAATGCCACCTGATGGACAATTCAGGCAGTAGCCGCCGGGATTTTCCCAGACCCAAAATCCCCAGTCGACCATTTGTGGATCGAGGAAAAAATCCCAGGCGGTCATAGCCAGCGCACTGACGACGACAAACGCCAATCCACGATGTCCAACGATCAAATCGGCGATTGCCCATGACGGGGGTAACATCATCAACCAGGCCAGGGGGATGATCAGCGGCACATGGCCCAACTGTGGTCGTAAACGGTCGGTATAATGATAGCGGCCAAAAGGGAAACCGGTGCGCGAACCGAGAAACTCGACCCCCCAGCCCATAACGATCACCGCGACGGCAACCAACCAGGTCTTGTCCCAGCCCCATGCGGTTTCGAGGATGATCAGGACAACAGCATCTTGAAACAACACACCGGCAATGGTCCCCCGGCGGATCGCCCGTTCTCCCCCAATCCGGTGGAGAAAAGGCAAAGCCATCAAGGCCAACAGCCAGGCGATCATGGCCACCCGTCCCCAAACAGGAATGGCAGTCCACATGCCGCTCATCGCCATAACCGCTCCCATTGCCCGGCAACTTCCAAGCCGGCATAATGTCCTGTACCTTTGAATATCGTTGTGCTGCGCTTTGTTGACTCCAGGCACACACAAGTCGGCGCACGGTAGCAGGCAGCCGGATAAATAATTACTTGGTAACAAGTTTTAAGAGCCATCGGCGCGGACGAAGAGGCTCTCGAAGGTCGCGGCGGTGTTTCCACAGCAAAAGAGCCATATTGCCGCCCCAGATGGTCAAAGTGACAGCGTCGGCGCCGCGCAAGATGCTTGCAAAACACACAACCGACCGTCTTGCTGTGCCAATTTGCACAAAATATCACCGGTGCCGTCGGTAGAGCCATCGTCGAGAACGAGCACCTGAAAGTTTTCATATTCTTGATTCAACAAAGAACGCACACATGGCTCGACGTTTTCAGCTTCATCGCGCACCGGCAGCAAAATCGATACAGAGGGAAAATGAACAGGAACAGGAAATTGCCCCAACCGCTTCAGCACAGACATGTTGCTCAAGGCAATGATCAAGATAATGCTGAAAAAAACGATCAGCTCGACCTGATAAGCAAACAAGACAGTGCTCCAATTTCCGGTTCAACTATACCCGATTGCGCAACATCAACTCTTTGGGATAAGGGTTCAGGTAGACCTGTTGATGCACCCAGTCGGGCACGGGCAGACGACGGATATGATGCTTGAACAATGTCAGGGGAACGATCAACGGCGTCAAGCCACGTCGATAATCTTCCATTTGCTCCAATAGTTCTTGTTTGTCGTCTGCACTCAGGCTGTCTTTGAGAAAGCCGAACAGATGCTGCATGGTGTTGAACTGCCGCCCCGGTGTGGCGATGGCCTTGAGCGCCTCCATCAGCAGCGGGCCGTATTCGGCGACGATTTCGGACAGCGGACGCCGGCCGATCTGCGCGACCAGGCGGCCCAGTTTCTGTGCATGGGCCGGGCTGTGTGCCATCAAGGTCAGTTTGTGGGCAGTGTGAAAGCGAACCAGCTCGCCGGGCGTGGGGCCGGTTTGCAGCGTAGTCATCCAGCGGTGATAGGTGAAAACGCGCTCGACGAAATTTTCGCGCAGGCGGGCATCATTGAGACGGCCCTCTTCTTCTAGCGGAAGGAGCGGAAATCGGCGCATCACTTCGCGGGGGAACATGCCCACACCGACCCGTTCGGCCATGCCATGTTCGTTATACACTCGCACGCGGTACAGGCCGGAGCTGGGCGAATCTTTTTTGAACACAAAGCCGTGCAGCCCTTCCGCAGCCAGTTCCTCCACCCGCTGTCTGGCCCAGGTAGTCATCTGTTCGGTCAGATCGATGCCGCTTTTGATCGTCACCAGACGCGGATTGTCCGGATCGCCGACCAGGTGCATAGCCTCACGGGGCACCGGCAGCCCACATTCGACCTCCGGGCAAACCGGCAGCCATTCCACATAACGCCCCAGTTCGTCGGCCAAAAAATGGTCGAGTTTGTGCCCGCCGTCATAACGCACCTTTTGGCCAAGCAGGCATGCGCTGATGCCCAGCCGAATGCGCGGCCCTGATTCTTGCTCACTCATGGCACTCCTCCAACGGCTTGGTGATCCGATAACCCCACAACAACGCTCGCCCCCAGATGCCCGGCAGCCGGCGCAGCTTGCCCCAATGGCCCACATAGGCACGCCGTCGGAACACATCATAGTCGTGCCGCTCGATGTCGACCAGGATAGCGCGATACAGTTCGCCGGCCGCAGCGATGGCCAGCCGTCCAGCGGGGTGGATCAACGAGATGCCGGGCAAAGACTCGGCATACAACCGGCGCGCGCGGGCGATTTGAAAACGCATCAAGGCCCGCCAGCGATCATCCACGTGGCCGGCCGCAACATCGGCCTCATTCAGGCCAAAGCGGGCCAGTTCATCCAACGGCAGGTAGAGCCGCCCGTTGCGCCAATCTTCGCCCACATCGCGCAGGATATTGGTGAGCTGCAAGGCCACCCCCAATTTGATCGCATAGGGCACGGCGGCCGGGCCGTCAAAACCGGTGATGTGCATAGCCATCAGCCCCACCGTCGAGGCAACCCGATAGGCGTATTCGGCCAGTTGATCAAATGTATCGTACCTTTTCTTTTCGATATCTTGAGCGATGCCGTCGAGAAGCTGCTCGGCATATTGCAGTGGAATGCCATAGTGCACCCGTGCATCGGCCCAGGCGATGATCACCGACGCGCGCGCCGGGTCAAGATCGTCGATGGGCGAATCGGCGAGCACTTGCGCGCGCCAGCTCGCCAGGGCAGCCACGCGGTTGCCTGCCGGCGGACGGTCGATCAGGTCATCGCTGACCCGGCAAAAAGCGTACAATGCGCGCACGGCACGACGTTTTTCCGGCGGCAGCAGGCCGGAAGCGATAAAAAAGGTCCGGCTATGTTGCGCCGTCAATGCGGCGCAATGCCGATAAGCGCGCCGGAGAGAATCCCGGTCTACATTGACCCGGTTTTTGTGTTCCGGCAACGCCGACCGTTCTTGCTTGAGCGGGCCACAGGCCAGCGTAAGCAAGCGATTTTCCCAACAGGTAGTCGAAAAGGTCAACAGACAACTCCTTGCATCCGCGTCACCGATCCTGGACGATCAGCTTTTCGGCGATTTTCGATGAAGAAAGCACACCAGGCAGACCTGCACCGGGGTGAGTACCCGCCCCGACCAGGATCAGGTTGTCGATGTCTTCCGAGCGGTTATGCGGACGGAACCAGGCCGACTGGCGAAAGATCGGCTCAATTGAAAAGGCCGAGCCCATATAGCTGTTCAGCGTATTTTGAAAATGCAGTGGGTCAATATAGTGCTCGGCAACGATGTTGGCCTGCAGGTCGGGCAAATAATGCGCTTCCAGGAACTGCATGATCGCATCGCGGTAAGGCCGAGCCATTTGCGTCCAGTCCACATCGGCGCCCAGGTGCGGCACCGGTGAGAGGACGTAAAAGGCTTCGCATCCTTCGGGGGCGAGCGACGGGTCGGTGATGGTGGGCATGTGCAGGTAGAGTGAAAAGTCTTTGGCCAACACTTTGCGACGAAAGATATCGTCGAGCAAGCCTTTGTATCGTTCCGAGAGGATAATGTTGTGATGCGCCAGGCGGCTGTCGAGATAGCGACGTTTGGTACCAAAGTAAATGACAAACAAAGACATGCTGTAGCGTGTCCAGCGTTTGTAGCGAGCGTCCGAGTTGCGGCGGCGATGCACCGGCTTGATCAGATTGAGGTAGGTGTAAGCGGCTTCGGCATTCGAGATCACGTAATCGGCGCGGTGAATGCTGCCATCGGCCAGACGCACGCCGGTCGCCCGGCGACCTTCGACCAGAATCTCGCTCACCGGGCTGTTAAGGTGAATCTGTCCGCCCAGCTCCTGGATCAGCCGCACCAGGGCATTGACCAGCGCGCCGGTGCCTCCCATCGCAAAAAAGACGCCCCATTCGCGCTCCAGGTAGTGGATCATTGCATAAATCGAGGTGGTATCAAAGGGATTGCCGCCGACCAGCAAGGGGTGGAAGGAAAAGCATCGGCGTAAAAAGTCGTTTTTGACAAACTGTGATACGTATTGATACACCGTTTTATACGATTGCAGCTTGATCAGATCGGGGACAATGCGCAACATATCGCCGATGTGTAAAAAGGGCTTGTCGGCCAGTTCTAAAAAGCCCTTTTCAAAAATGGCCTTGGTGGTGGCGATGAAGCGCTGATAGCCTTCCTTGTCCTCCGGCGACCATTGCTCGATCTGGTTCAAGATGAAATCGGAATCGCCGTTATAGTTAAAGGCGCGACCGGTGTGGTCAAAGATGCGATAAAAGGGGTTGCAGGGCACAAACTGCACGTAATCCTCGCGCTTGCGTCCCGACATGGCAAAAATCTCGTCGAACATAAAAGGGGCGGTGATCACCGTCGGGCCACCGTCAAATTTAAAGCCGTTGATCTCGTAGACATAGCCACGCCCGCCCGGTTTGTCACGCTGTTCAAAGATCTCCACCTGGTATCCTGGATGCGAGGCAATCCGTGCCGCTGCACCCAACCCGCCAAATCCGCTGCCGATGATGATGATTTTGGGCATTTTGCTCTCCTTTGAACAATTAGACAAGGAACAAGTAGACAAGGAACAAGTAGACAAGGGAAAAATCAGATGTTGGCCGGAGCCGGGCAAGACATGTCGGGCACAAAGAGGATTCTCTGCCAGACCAGCCAAACCACGCCACCCATAATCAGGGCGCCGAGCACGCCGGGCGCAAAGGGGCCAATTTTCTGCATCAGAAAACCGGCCACGATGGGCGAGATGATGCGCGCCAGGCTGCTCAGCGAAGCCGACAGGCCGAGTGCGCCACCGACTTGCTCCGGGTAGACCGATTTGGTCAATGCGCTGTTCGAGACGACGTTCACCACCCCACTGCTCAGGGCCAGCGGCGCCAAAACGATCAGCAAGACGGTCAAATTCGGCGTCAACCCCCACGCCAACAGGGAAAGAGCAAGCAAAATGCTGGCTCCAAAGACAAGTTGCTTGTCCGAAAAGCGTTTGATGAGCTGACCGATGCCGCCGGCCTGTACCAGAACCACCAGGATGCCCACATAGGTCAACACATAGCTGGTGGCCTGAGCGTCGAGGGCGAGGCGTTTGGCCGCATAGAGTGAGAAAATGGTTTCAAACATGGTAAAGGCCAGGCCGTACCACAGACGCACACTCAGCAGAGGGCCGACACAGGGCAGATGCAAGGCTTCCCACAATTGGCGCAAGGAGAACTCGCTGCGCGGGCCGGCAGCAACCAACCGCCGTTGTTCAGGAGGCAACGATTCCGGCAGCCAGATCAGCACGGCGATCAGGTTGAACGCCGACAGGCCGGCCGCCAGAAAAGCCGGCAGTTCATAACGGCCACCGGCGCTCAATGTGCCACCCAACGCCGGACCAAAAATAAAAGCCAACCCAAAGGATGCCCCGATCAGCCCCAGCCCTTTGGCGCGGTTTTTGCCGTCGGTCACATCGCTGATATAAGCTTGGGCCAGTGAGATGTTGCCGCCCAAAAAGCCATCTATAATGCGGCTTAAAAAGAGCATCCACAGCGCGTTGGCCCAACCCAGCAGCAAAAATCCAACCACCGTGCCGGCCAGGCAAACCAGCAACAGCGGTTTGCGCCCATAGCGGTCGGACAGACGGCCGATGATCGGCGAGCCGATCATTTGGGTGACCGCGTTGGTCGCCAACAACAGGCCGACAACACTCTCGGAGGCGTTAAAGCTCTGTGCGTAAAAGGGCAACAACGGCAAGATCAGGCTAAAACCAAGCACATCTACAAAGACATATAGAAATACGAGCCACAGCTTTTTGTTCATCTTGACCTCCTAACCGGCCGATTGCGCCGCGTCGATCAGCTCTTGTCGCCGCTTGCGATACTCGATGATCGGGTAATCGCCCTGGATCAGCTTTTCACCGCTGCGCAGGGCCGAAGCTTTGGGCTGCTGCGTGTTGACCACGCGGCGGTCCTGGTGCGCCACTTTGAAATTAAAAGGCATAGCCAGTTGAGCGATCCAGCGGCCCAAGACCGGCACGGGCAAAAATTTCTGGTAAAAACGCAGGTAGAGCAGGGTATGCTCTTGATCAACAGGGACAAAGGCGGCCAACACACGCACGTCTTTGGAGATGTAATTCTGCCACAGGTTGGGAAAGAGAAATTCCAGTTTGAACTCGCGGTCGGCAGGCGGAACGGGCACTTCTTGCGGCGTACGCGGCCTGGAGCCGTCATCCACCTTGTTGAACACGTAAACGTTGAACCGGTTAGGGTGAACCCACTCCACCCCCGGCCCTTCCACCAGGGAGCGACAACCGCGTCCAATGGTATTATAATGGACAAAAGGAAGATGCACAACATCCAGCTGATTTTCGATCACCCGTGAATAGTGGGCATCCCAAGGGTCAATAGCCTGACCGTATACCATTCCTTCCAGGTCGTCAAAGAATTCGGGGGGGTGCAAATCGGCGGGCGGGTTTTCGCCCCACCAAATCCAGATGAATCCGTGTGCCTCGTGAGTGGGATAGCTGTGCACCCGAAAGCGATCGGGCACCGGCGCATTCTGGCCGTTGGCCGGAATTTTGGTCACGCGGCCGGTTGTGTCATATTCAAAGCCGTGAAAGGGGCATTGCAACCGCCCGTTGCTGACCACCCGCCCCTTGCTCAATTCAACACCGCGATGGGCGCAGCGGTCGAACAGGCAGCTCAGCACGCCGCTTTTGTCGCGCCAAAAAACCAGCTTTTCGCCCAGGCGGGTCACGCCAACGGGCCGATCACGCACCTGATCAGAACTCAAAACCACATACCATTGATTACGAATCATGCTTTTTTCTCCTTCCCGCAAGACCCTAAAGGTCTCAAAGACCTTTAGGGTCTCCTCCCGCAAGACCCTAAAGGTCTCAAAGACCTTTAGGGTCTCCTCCCGCAAAACCCTAAGGTCTCAAAGACCTTT
>Ga0129299_1001371_pt1 | contig 16298 bp, 12 predicted proteins | sample ConPoolayeCmetaG_FD_94477 | JGI IMG/M metagenome (GOLD analysis project Ga0129299, IMG submission 94477) | Hot spring microbial mat communities from California, USA to study Microbial Dark Matter (Phase II) - Cone Pool mat layer C metaG ... | reverse complement strand
TCTGGAAGAATTGTCTTCTATTCAAGGGGTAGGACGGTATTATTGGGCTTCAAGGGATGAACCCTGGGAAATGGCAGGCTGGGGTGAAGCAGATGTTATCGTAGCCGATGAGGAAATTTATGATTTTTCATACGCTTCCGTTATTCAGAAAATTTTAGACCGATTATCCTATGATTACACTGCAGTTCGATATTATGGAGGATTTAAGTTTTTACCTTTGGATACTCGCGGAAAACGCTGGAAATCATTTCGTGCCTTTCGTTTTGTCGTCCCGCGAATTGAGTTGCTGAAAACAGACACAGAAACGCATCTTATAGCCAATATTATGGGAAGGGATATAGACTGCGGGATGAAGCAAATCGCCGAGATACTTGATAATCTTGATTTGTGGATTCAAGGAACTATTCCCGATGAAAAGGAACAGGAACCTATTCATTTTCATCACCGATTGGACTGTCCATCAAAAATGGAATGGATAGACCTTATACAACGCACTTTATCTGAAATAGGTGCCGGTGTGTTTGATAAAGTAGTATTAGCAAGAGAAACTACCTTTGAAGCCAATCGTAGGATTGATCCTGTTCTTCTTTTGAAGTCAATGGCTGAAAATTACAGTCATTGCTATCGCTTTTGTTTTAATCCTATACCGGAAAGAGGGTTCATTGGACTATCCCCGGAACGCCTTTATAAAAGGTTAAGCACATATATTGAAACAGAGGCATTGGCGGGAACCATCGCACGAGGTAAGGAAATAAATGAAGATGAAAACTTAAAATCTTTGTTAATGAGCAACATCAAGGAACGCAGGGAACACGAAATCGTTGTGAATATGCTGAAGACAAACATGGAGCGATTGTGCTCCACTTATGAATATGATGAACATCCTAAAATAATCTCTTTACCCACTGTTCATCATCTTTATACCCATTTTAAGGGAATACTCCGTCCCACAGTGGAGGATGAAGAAATTCTGGAAAAATTACACCCTACACCGGCGATAGGTGGCTATCCGCGTGGTTCCGCATTAGAATGGATTAAACGGGAAGAGCCATTAGACCGAGGCGTTTATTCAGGACCTGTCGGTTGGATTTCATACAGTTCAGCAGAATTTTGTGTGGGAATTCGCTCCGCATTGCTGCAAGGGGATAAAATATCTCTATACTCCGGCGCGGGAATTGTTAAAGGTTCCCAACCCGAAGCGGAATGGAGCGAATTAGAATATAAAATTATGGGTTATTTAAATGTATTAACAAAAAGTAATCCATATAAGCAGGACATCGGAGGCGAAAAATGACTTCTATTATCCCATCACCCAATATGAATCATCTATGGGCAAGGTTGCTGGTTGAAGAACTTTACCGAAACGGTGTATATGGCTTCTGCATCTCGCCCGGGTCCCGTTCTACGCCTCTGGCTCTGGCTGTTTCCCGACAAAAGGAAATTGTCCATCATATCCATGTAGATGAACGCGGTATGGGTTTTTACGCATTAAATTGGGCAAAAGCATTAGGAAAGCCGGTCGCCTTAATCTGCACATCCGGGACAGCCGTGGCGAACTATCTACCCTCCGTAGTTGAAGCATCATTATCGCGAGTGCCTTTAATCATTCTTACAGCAGACCGTCCTCCCGAACTTTTACAATGTGGAGCGAATCAGGCTATAGAACAAGCCGATATTTTTGGTAATTATGTCCGCTGGTCATTTACGCTACCCTGTCCGGATTCTGCTATTACTCCCACCGTTGTATTAACTACTGCCGGCCATGCCGTCTATCGGGCTTGTCGGGCTCCTGCGGGACCTGTGCATATCAATTGTATGTTTCGTGAACCCTTAGAGCCTATCGAAATAGAGGGGGATATTCCTCAAGATTATACCCAACCTATTGATAACTGGTTATCCAATAAAAAACCTTTTACACGCTGGAATTTACCCGAACATAGACTTACGACGGAACAGGAAATCTTTGTCCTTGATAAAATAGAAACGGTTCGAGAAGGACTTCTTGTAATAGGCGAACTACGCAAAGAACAGGAAATCAAGTCTGCTTACAATCTGGCTCAATCCTTGCACTGGCCTGTATTTCCGGATGTCACTTCAGGCTTGCGCTTGGGTAACAAAACAGATTTTTCAGTCCCCTATTATGACCAGATGCTCCTTCTCCCTGAATTTTCTGAAAGGTTCAATCCGAAGTTTATATTACATATTGGTGGAACCATTACCTCCAAACGGCTCCTTGAATTTCTAGAAAAGAAACGGCCTGAATATATGCTCATAACTGACCACCCCCTACGAACAGACCCCATACATCGGGTTACTTATCGCTTTGAAACAGATTTAATTTCTTTCGCCTCATGGTTAGCCCCTGCTATGCGACGACGGGATGTTTATCCCTGGGGATTGGAGACTATACAATGGTCTCAAAAATTAGAGCAGGTTATAGATACATGGGCAGAGAAACAAGAGGAACTTAACGAAATTACGGTAGCACGATATATATCACAGTGGAAACCTGCTGAAACTGACTTGTTTTTGGGCAACAGTATGCCTATTCGTGATGCGGATATGTATGGTTCCATTAACGGCACAGGGGGATTGGTCTTTGCCAACCGTGGAGCCAGTGGGATTGATGGCACAATCGCAAGTTCCGCAGGTTTTTCCTTTGCCCGCAAACGAATGGTCACCGCTGTTATCGGAGACCTATCTGCTCTTCATGACCTCAATTCCATATCCTTACTATCCAGCGAGGGTGTAAAGGTAATATTAATTATTATTAACAATGATGGCGGTGGAATTTTTTCTTTTCTCCCTATTTCGGCATATCCCGAAACCTTCGAAAGATATTTTGGTGTGCCACACGGCTACAATTTCGGGAATGTTGCCAAAATGTTTGGTATTGACTATTCTATTGTTCAAACGCCTAACGAACTAAAAAAGACCTATCAAAGTGCTCTCAAAAAAGGTGTTTCGAAAATTATTGAAGTTTCAACCAATCGCCCTGAAAACTTAAAACTCCACAAAGAATTACAGCATCAGATTAAAAAAGAACTTTTAAAACTTATTCAGAAAAGCAACTAAATACCCGAATTTATATGCCCCATTAAAGATATAGTGATTAGAGAACACAATCCTTATTCTTTATCAGTCCCATTTTTGTTTTGCAACTCCAATACAAATCATTTAAAATCTATGAAACTACAATTTATCCAATACAAACTTATTCTATGAAAGGAAAGAAAAATGATAACGAGTGACGACTTATCTCGCAGACGATTCTTATATGCCAGTGGTTCATTTGTCTTAGGTTCTGCCTTGCTACAAAGAGGACTTCTGGCACAATCGGGGAACAATACTTATCCCCGTTTGAAAAAAGCCGTTCAGTGGAATAATCTCCCGAAAAATTTATCCGAATTCGACCGTTGTAAATTAGCCAAAGATGTGGGTTTTGATGGCATTGAGATACCTCCCTTTACAGATGATAACGAAGCCAACAAAGTTTTGGAAGCCGCACAAAAAAATCAATTGGAAATTCATTCCATTATTTACGGCGGTTGGGACAAACCTTTATCCCATCCCGATCCTTCTGTTGTAGATGAAGGGAAAAAACGCATTAGCAATGCCTTAGAATTAGCCAAACGCGTTGGAGCCAGTACCGTATTATTAGTCCCTGCGGTTGTTAATGAGCAGGTTCGCTATCAAGAAGCATGGGAACGCTCCCAACAACATATTCGCGAATTAATTCCTGTGGCAGAAAAAAATCAGGTTATTATCGCTGTGGAAAATGTCTGGAACAAATTCCTTTTAAGTCCATTAGAGTTCCGTCAATACATTGATGAAATAAACAGTCCTTTTGTCCGTGCCTATTTCGACATGGCAAATGTAGTTATATTCGGCTATCCGCAGGATTGGATACGAACCTTAGGCAATCGCATTGTAAAACTCCACATAAAAGACTTCAAACGCAATGGCTATCAATGGTGCAATTTACCTTATGAAGGGGATGTAGATTTTGCAGAAGTGCGATTAGCCTTAAACGAAGTGGGTTATACCGGTTGGGTTACAGAAGAATTTCCTGCCGGTGATGAAAATTACTTGAAAGAACTTTCCCGACGGATAGATTTATTCATCCAGGGAGCAAAAAAAGCATAACTTGCAACTATTTGTTGATAAGAGTTTTCTGTTTATTTGAAATTTTAATAAACCTCTATTTCTACAACCTGAAATTTTAATAAGTAAAGAACAATCTCTACGGAAATGCTACAAGAGCCAAAATCTGCCGTCCCTGAATAATTTGTTATATCCCCATTAATCATCTATTATTATGTTCGATCAATGTAGCTGAAGCGACCTATCTTCAAATATTTTTAAGTGGAGAAATCTTTCAACCACAGAGGACACAAAGGAAATTTTACACAAAGGACACAGAGAAGGTGATGCGAAAGATTTTTCGCCTCTACATTGTGAACTCTGTGTAAGGTCTTTGTGTTCTTTGTGGTTAAATCTTTTTACCATAGAGAACACAGAGACCTTACACAGAGTGCACAAAGAGAAGAGAACACGAAGCCAGGAGACTTCATCTACAATTAGCATGGCATTCCATACCCTTACGATTGGGAAAAAATATAAACCTATTACCTATGTCTTATAGGTAATTATCCTATTGGATAAATAAAAATCGCTTAAAATTTTACTTTTTCTCTTGACTTTTACAATATATTGTGGTATTGTAATAAATTGCACTCTATATAATGTGATTTTTGATATAATATTAGAAAATTGAAGATAAGATGATAACATTGAAAAGTTATATATTATAAGGTATATACTATGTCACCTGATATTCTTGTTGAAGTGGGAAGAAAAGCAATTTGGATAACACTCATGGTTTCTGCTCCGATGTTACTTACAGGGATGTTGGTCGGGCTTGTTATTAGTATTCTGCAATCTGTAACGCAGATACAGGAAATTACCTTAACATTTGTGCCAAAAATTTTAGCGGTTTTTATTGTCTTTTTAATTGCGATACCTTGGATTTCAAGTGTCCTGATTGTTTTTACGCAAGATTTGTTTAATCAAATTCTTGAATTTTCTCGGCTATGAAGGGTTAATTATGGATGGATGAATTTTTACCGACACAAATATTTGAAGTAGATGTTTTTTTATTCTTCATCCTTGTGTTGATGCGGGTATCGGGACTTCTTGTTTCTATGCCGATTTTAGGTTCGCGGAATGTGCCCATGATGGTTAAAGCGGGGTTGGCAGGATTGATAGCCATTATTCTTGTTTCAACAATGTCTCCCTTACCACAAGGAATTCCCCGCGATTTTGGTGCATTTGTAGTTGTAGGTGCTTATGAATTTCTGATTGGTATCGGGATGGGTTTCATTGTCTCTCTGATGTTTTCCGCAGTCCAAATTGCGGGCGAAATTATGGACTTACAGAGCGGTTTTGGAATGATGAATATTTTCAATCCTGCTATGGAAACGCAGTTTCCTATTTTTGGCTTTTATCTGTTTATTCTCTGGGCAATGTTTTTTTTATGGATAAATGGTCATCTCGTAGTATTGCAAATATTAGGAGAAAGTTATAAAGCACTTCCGATAGGCTTGATGAGCCGAATGGATAATAACTTTGGATGGGAAATAACCCGATGGGGACAAACGATGTTTATGTATGGTGTTCGTCTTGCGGGACCTGTTATTGTAACAATGATATTGACTTACGCAGTTATGGGAATATTAGGCAGGGCTATTCCTCAGATACATCTTTTAGTCATTGGTTTCCCTATTACCATTGGTTTAGGAATGATTATTGTAGGAATTTCTTTAGGTGTTTATATGGGTGTTTTTGAAGACATGGCACAGGAGATGGTTCGTGAAGTTCAACTTTTTATACGAGGTTTAGGATAACAATTTATGCCAGAAGATGTCGGAGGTGAAAAAGTATTTCCGCCTACTCCACGAAAAAAGGAGCGGGCTCGGGAAGAAGGTAATGTTACACGAAGTCAAGAATTGACTTCTGCCATCGGTTTGGCTGCTGCTATGGTGGCGTTATGGTTCATTGCTCCTCTGACTTTTCAACACTTGCTCCGTGTGGTAAGACATTACTTTGGGGAACCCTGGCAACCTATTTACAATGCATCCGAACTCCAATCCCTGATGCTGGAAATTGGGATTTATATAGGGATAGGTTCTCTTCCTTATATTTTAATTATGATGACGGCAGGTCTGGCAATTGCATACGCACAGGTAGGTTTACTCTGGACAGGGAAACCTATGATTCCTAAACTAAATCGAATAAATCCTATTTCCGGATTTAATCGCTTTTTCTCTTTGCGTGCTTTGTATGAATTGGGAAAAAACATTGCGAAACTTGCTTTATTGTTAGTTATGGTCTATTATGCCCTCCGCAATCGTTGGACAGAACTCGTTGTTCTACCCAATTATTCCATTGTTGATATTTTGTATGTTTGTGGTGAACTTTTTCTTGCGGTTTGGTGGCGTGTGGCTCTGGTTATGTTGGTGTTGGGTATTGCTGATTATGGTTTTCAATGGTGGCAACGCGAGCAAGATTTGCGTATGACAGTTCGTGAAATGCGGGAAGAAATGAAAGAGATGGAAGGAGACCCAGCCATAAAAAGGCGTGTCCGTCAGATGCAAAGGCAAATCGCCTATCAACGAATGTTGCGTGAGGTTCCCAAAGCCGATGTTATCATAACAAATCCAACGGAATTTGCTGTTGCTTTGCGATATGATATAAATACAATGCCTGCACCGATTGTGATAGCGAAAGGTGCAAGAATTATAGCCGAACGAATCCGCGAAATTGCGGTTCATCATCAAGTTCCCATCGTGCAGAAACCGGAACTTGCTCGGACCCTGTATAAGACAGTTGAGGTCGGACAAACAGTGCCTGAGAACTTGTTCCGTGCCGTTGCAGAAGTATTAGCCTTCGTATATCGCATTGACCGTAGAGAAGAAAAACGAAGGGAACGGCAAGAATTTTTATTAAAAGAAAACCGTAAAACAGCATAGGATTAAGATATGGCGGTAGCACCGGCAACACGCGTACAACCGACAAATGTCTGGAACTTAGCACGCAGTCCAGACATTGCTCTGGCTATTTGCGTAGTCGGTGTGTTAGTGGTGCTTATTATTCCCATTCCTAAAGTGCTGATGGATTTACTACTGACATTAAACATTTCTCTGTCTGTCGTAGTGCTTTTATCGTCCATGTATTTACAAAGGGCGGTGGATTTTTCAATCTTTCCATCGTTATTGCTCATTCTTACCTTATTCCGACTAAGTCTCAATGTGGCTTCAACCCGATTAATTCTGGCTCAGGCAGATGCTGGGTCGGTGATTCGGGCTTTCGGCACTTTTGTTACCTATGGAAATATTTTTGTAGGTATTGTGATTTTTATCATACTCGTTGTTATTCAGTTTGTTGTAATAACCCGCGGTGCAACCCGTATTTCAGAAGTCGCAGCACGGTTTACCTTAGACGCAATGCCCGGTAAGCAGATGGGTGTTGACTCGGATTTAAATGCAGGGCTGATAACAGAAGAACAAGCACGACAGCGACGACGCGATATTGAACGAGAAGCAGATTTTTATGGGGCTATGGATGGTGCTACAAAATTTGTTCGTGGGGATGCTATTGCAGGGCTGATTATCACGATTGTCAATATCTCTGTAGGGCTTATCATTGGTGTGTTGATGAACGGCATGTCCTTAGCCGATGCGGCTCGAATATATACACAACTTACCATTGGTGATGGTCTGGTGTCGCAAATTCCAGCCCTGATGATTTCGACTGCCGCAGGTCTGGTTGTCACACGCACTGTATCCGAAGAAACCAGTTTGGGTGCAGATTTTACCATACAGTTCAGCCGCTATCCACGAGCATTAGGAGTGTCTGCGGGCTTGTTAGCACTTTTTGGTATTGTCCCGGGAATGCCTTTTGGTCCTTTCATTATGGTTGCACTTGTTCTCGGATTTATTGCCTATATGTCGGTTCAGGTTCAAAGAGAAAAGGAAGTAAAAGCAAAACAGGAAGAAGAACTTAGCAAAAAAGCGAAAGAAAAACCCGAAAGCCCCACAGAACGAGCCGAAGCATTGCTAACCATTGACCCTATTAAAGTTGAGTTAGGTTTTGCTCTCATAAAATTGGCAGACCGTTCTCAAGGTGGCGATTTGCTTTCGCGAGTTCAAAAAATTCGTGAACAGATGGCACTGCAAATGGGTTTTGTCGTGCCTGTCGTTCGTATTGTGGATAATCTTCTATTAAAACCTAATCAATACTGTATTAAAATTCGCGAAGCAACCGTTGGCTCCTATGAAATACTTCCGGACCATTATCTTGCTATGAACCCGGGGATTGTTGATGAGAATATACAGGGGATTGAAACTACGGAACCTGCGTTTGGACTTCCGGCATTATGGGTAACGGCAAGTCAGAAAGAACAAGCAGAAAGTGCCGGCTATACCGTAGTGGAACCTTCCGCGGTGCTGGCAACACATCTTTCCGAAATTCTTTCTACCCATGCAGGAGAACTGTTAACTCGTGAAGAGGTGCAACGACTATTAAAACGGTTAAAACAAACATCGCCTACCGTGGTGGACGAACTTATACCGAACATCCTCTCGTATGGTGAAGTTCAAAAGGTATTACAGAATTTGCTTCGGGAGCGGGTATCTATCCGTAATCTCGAAGTTATATGCGAGGTCTTGTGTGATTACGGACCGAGGACTAAAGATACCGATGTATTAACGGAGTATGTCCGTCATGCCTTAGCACGAACTATATGTGCACCGCTTGTGGATGAAAACAATAAACTACGAATTGTTACCCTTTCCCCTTCGCTGGAACAAGAAATATTAGATGCTGTAAAAAGAGGAGAAGGGGGAGAATATATCCCCGTTTCGCCTCAGCGTTCCCAACAAATTTGTGAAAATACAGCGAAAGCCATTCAGCGGCTTGTTTTGGAAGGATATGAGCCTATCGTCGTTTGCACGGCTAATGTGCGTCGTTTCCTATACAGAATTTTAGAACGAAAATTACCAAAAGTACGTGTTCTTTCGTATAATGAAATAGATAGTTCGGTTAAAGTCGAGATTGAAGGACAAATTGAGGTGTAATGGGAAATAAATTTTTAAAGATACGATGCAAACATCTAAGCGAGGTCGCCAACAAAATTCACGAATTGTTCGGTCCTCAGGCTATTGTTGTGGGAACACAAGAAGTATATGAAAAAGGGATATGGGGCTGGTTCGGACAAAAAACTTATGAAGTAACTGTTTCGATACCGGAAACAAACTTGCCTGAGGAACGAAAAAAATCCATTGTTGAAAAAAAATATCTCGAACATTCTGCTTCATCTGTTATAGAGGATGAAACAAAGAAGAAAAAGATTGAAGAATTTGAGCGTATCATTCGTGAAACGCAACAGCGATTGAAGCAGAAACCCATTACCGAGGTAGAAAGCACAATTCCCCAGAAAGCAAAGGTTTCTGGCGAAACAGAGACACCTGTAGTTCCTTTCCCAAAAGAGAAATTACAAGAAGCCCCACCCCGAGAAGATGTTGTAAAAGCATTACGAGAAATTCGGGAACTTTTACAGGTCATGTCCGTAGAAACTGCACCCACAGGGATACCCAACGAAATAATTCCTTTTTATAAAGACCTTGTCCAGCAAGGAATGTCCAAACGGTTGTCCGCGGATTTGATACATACAGTCATTCAAAATATGAGCCCGGAACATGCTCGCGACCCTAAAATATTTATCGAACGCTTGGCTCTGGAATTAAGGAAACGGATTATTACCACCAATGGCATCCCGGTTTGTAGTGGAGTCCCTCGATGGATTATCTTTTGTGGTCCTACGGGCGTTGGGAAGACAACTTCATTAGCAAAAATATCGGCTCATTTTGCCATTCATGAGAAAGTGCGGGTAGCCCTTGCAACCACAGATACCTACCGTGTCGGTGCAACAGAACAATTAAAAATTTACGCTCAAATCATTGGTGTCCCTCTAAAAATTATTGATGACAAGAAAACCGCATGGGAAACAATGCAGGAATACTCAAAATATGATCTCATATTCCTGGATACAGCCGGCAATAGCCCTTTCAATACACGGCAGGTCAAAGAGCTTCGTGAAATATTACAGATAATAAAGCCGTATGAAACAATGCTTGTTCTTGGAGCCCATACACCATTAGAGGATTTGAGATACAGTGTAGCCGGCTTTTCTTCTCTCAATCCGACCAGTCTTGTTTTTACAAAATTAGATGAAACCCGCCGCTTTGGCTCTATGATAAGTTTGATTTTAGAAACAGGTTTGCCCGTGGGTTACCTGACACATGGACAAAATGTCCCGGACGATTTTACTCTGGCAACTCCGGGCGGAATTGTTGAATTACTAATAGAAGGAAAAAGAAATCGTGGCTGACCAGGCAGAAAAATTAAGAAAATTGGCAGGACAAACAAAAAAACAATGTCGAGTGATTGCTATCACAAGTGGTAAAGGAGGTGTAGGGAAGACCAGTGTCAGTGTAAATCTGGCTCTGGCTTTAGCCACGCAAGGAGGCCGTGTGGTCCTTGTGGATACCGATTTGGGTTTAGGCAATGTCGAGGTTTTGATGGGTCTGCACTCGTTTTATAATCTGGCGCATGTAATTGAAGGGACAAAAACATTGGAAGAAGTAGTTATAAAAGCACCTTTAGGTCTGGAAGTAGTCCCGGGTTCGTCAGGGTTATCCCGTATTGCAGACCTTGTAGACCGTGACCGTGACCGATTGGTTGAAGTGTTAATGTCGCTTTGTGAACGAAGTGATTTCTTACTATTAGATACTATGGCAGGAATTGGCAAAAACACGGTTTCCTTTTGCACATCTGCCGATGAGGTTTTATTAGTCACAACACCGGAACCCTCTTCAATTGTAGATGCTTATGCCATGCTGAAAACCATCCATTATCAAAGAAGTGATGCCGTTATAAAATTAATCGTAAACATGGTGATTAACTCGGCACAGGCACAAGCCGTAGCAACCAAATTAACAAATGTGGCTCAACAATACTTAGGGCGTGGATTAATTTATCTGGGACATATCGTCCGCGATACCCATGTGAACCAGTCCATTATGCAAAGTCAGCCCTTCTTTATTACCTACCCCAATGCCCCCGCAAGTCGTTGTATTGAAGCGATATCCCAACGCCTTTTCTATCAAGCACCTGCCATTGAACCCAAAAAGAAATTAGGTTTTATGAAACGGTTAGCCCAGAACTTTGGTTGGGCTGTAGGCGGTGAAGTATAAGAGGAACATCCAAGAGACATAGCCAACAGATTTATGTTTTTATAAGGTTAGATTTTCATCTAATCCCCTCCGTTCCATGCTTCCCATCAGTCTCATCTGTTTCATTTATCCCACAAATCCCCCGAAGCGGGAACACTTCATCTACGGTAAGGATGATGATTTTTAAATGTGTAGAGGCGAAAAATTTTTCGCCTCTACACTTCTTTGTATAATATAACCCGCTATCATGTAATCTTGGAAATACAAGAAAGGGTATTTTTGTATGAAACGGTATTTTATTCGCACAGTTCAGGTTGCTCTACTTTTTATACTGATATTGGCTTGTATCGTTCTTGTTCGCACAGAGCTGGCACGATGGAAAAAATCAGCTCCTATCCAAAAAAAGGAACCTATTTCTTTAGCCGATAAGCAGGAATATGCCCATCGTTTAGGGAAGGCTCTTACATTCAAAACGATTTCCTATCAAGAAGAAGAGAATAATGAATGGGAAGAATACAAGAACTTTATTAAGTATTTAGAAGAAACATTTCCACAGGTGCATTCGACCTTAAAAAGGGACATTGTTAATGAACATAGTTTGTTGTTCACATGGGAAGGGAAAAATCCTTCACTTCCGCCGGCATTGTTTTTAGCCCATTATGATGTTGTCCCTGTAGAAGAAGGCACAGAAAATCTATGGAAATATCCTCCTTTTGGCGGTGTGGTCGCAGAAGAATATATCTGGGGACGCGGAGCGATTGATGTGAAATGCTCGGTTATTGCTTTATTGGAAAGCGTAAATTATTGGGTTCAACAGGGTTATCAGCCTGAAAGAACCTTGCTGTTTGCTTTCGGGCATGATGAGGAAGTGGGAGGCAGGAAAGGTGCAAAAAAAATAGCTGAACTATTAAAAGAACGAGGCATATCACCGGAATTTAGTCTGGATGAAGGTATGGCAATCAATGAAGGAATTATTCCGGGGATAGACGGACCTGTGGCTCTTATCGGTGTTGCGGAAAAAGGCTATTTATCACTGGAACTATCCATATCCACACAGGGAGGGCATTCCTCTACCCCGTCGGATGAAACATCTATCGGACTTCTTGCCTCCGCAATATGTAAGATAGAACAAAATCTTATGCCTGCAAAATTGGCAGGACCTATCCGCTGGATGTTAGAAGACCTATCCCCTTACATGAATTTCCCTATGCGAATGGTATGTTCCAATCTCTGGCTATTCGATAAGGTATTAACTCGCGTTTTTGCAAATATTCCCAGTGCCAACGCTGCCTTGCGGACTACTTTCGCACCTACACTATTTCATGCGGGTGAAAAAGAGAATGTTTTGCCTACCCATGCCTATGCGGTCGTTAATATTCGCATGCTATCCGGTGATACGACAGAAAAGGTAACAGAATATATTCGCAAAGTTGTAAATGACAAAAGAATAGAGATAAAAGAATTCTCTCCCGAAAAGACAGATGAAGCCAGTCCTATATCCGACCGAAATGCTGAAGGATACAAAGCCATTGCCTATACGATTCACGAAGTATGGGGCGATATTCCTGTTGCCAGTGCTTTAACATTAGGTGGGACTGATTCGGTGAATTATGTCGGTGTAGTAAAAAATCTATATCGTTTCCAGCCATTAAAATTCACAAAAGAGGATTTAGAACTTATTCATGGGACTAACGAACGCCTTCATGTGGATAATTATATAAAAGGAATAGAATTTTTCATCCGCCTCCTCAAAAATGTCGGAAAATAATTTCAGGTCATTGTTCATTTTATTCTATCTAATGCTGTATAGACCATACCATCAATATTCGCTCGGTTTCTTTGTTTCGTTCTCTTTGTTATTTGCATATTTTTGCATTATTCAGTAAAATGTTAAACGCAAAGAAAAACAATCTATAATAGAAGGAGAAAAGCTATGAAGTATTTCTTACGCAAACAAAGCCTGATTTTGTTCGCTATTTCATTGTTTTGTGCGACCGTGCTGGCAGTAACTGCCTCCGCAAAGAATCTTGCAGAAAGTCTTGCTGATGTTAAGAATCATACAGCACACCGTATATCCAGTTATGACCGCACAGGGGGTAACGCGGATGGAATGCAGGAACAGCCTATTGCCATAGGTGAAACAAGGACATTAGCAAAAATCGAAGGGGCAGGGGCTATTACTCATATCTGGGTTACTATTTCGAGCAAGGATAAATATCACCTAAAAAATTTAGTGTTGCGTATGTATTGGGATGGTGAGACAAATCCTTCCGTGGAGTCGCCCATTGGAGATTTCTTCGGACTGGGACATGGGGAATACTATACATTTAGCAGTTATCCCATTCAAATCGGGACATCCAACGCCCTTAATTGCTTCTGGTATATGCCTTTTGAAAAAGGAGCACTTATTACCATTACCAATGAGGGAACGGATGTTTGTCGTGCTTTTTATTACTATATTGATTACAACAAATATGAATCCATTGATACGCCCCTTCGTTTCCATGCACATTACAGACAGGAATATCCCTGTGCGGAAGGGAAAAATTATACTTTTCTTGAAGCCAAAGGAATGGGACATTATGTCGGTGTGAGTTTGTCCATTCATAATCGTGCAGATGGTTGGTGGGGCGAAGGCGATGACATGTTTTTTGTTGATGGTGAGGAAAAGCCTTCCTTGCATGGGACAGGATCCGAGGATTATTTTTGTGGTGCATGGTGCTATGGTCCTGCATTTAGTTATCTTTTCTTTGGTTGCCCTCTTCGCGGAGAACATAAAAGCGGTGAGAAGTGGAATGTATATCGTTTCCATATACTCGACCCTGTGCCTTTCAAAAAATCTATTGTCGTAAATATAGAGCATGGGCATGCTAATGACCGCTCGGATGATTTCAGTTCCGTAGCCTACTGGTATCAGACGGAACCACATGTTCCTTTTGAACCGTTACCTCCTGCTGAAAAACGAATCCCGGAAAAAGTGGTGTCACAACCAGTGCACATAGAACCCGGTGCTATTGAATTAGAAAGTGGATTAATTCCCTTCCAGACTGCTGATGATACTGTTGTTGAACAGGATTTGAGTGGTTTTGGAAATGAATGGAGCAATAGCAAACAATTATGGTTTACACCGGAAGGTCCGAGGAATTACTCTACAACTGTAGATGTTCCTTCGGATATGGCAGGGGAGAAAAAGGTAACACTTTGGTATACCAAAGCCCCGGATTACGGTAAAGTGGAATTGTGGGTTAACCAGCAAAAAGTAGCAGAGTGGGACGGTTATAATGAATATAAAGTAGTTCGTGCCTCGATTCAGTTCCCTGTAAAATTAGTAGAAGGTGCAAATACCATCGAATTGAGAATCGTGGGTAAGAACGAAAAATCTACCAATTATATGGCAGGTTTAGATTGCATTAAAGTTGAATAATTTAAATTTTTAGAAAGGTATCTTTTGTTTTTTTGCAAAAGATACCTTTCTCCTTTTACAAGAGATAATAGTCTCCCGTGAGGTGATTTATATGGGTAAAAAAAGGATAATAGTCGCTGGTGGTGTCGTTGTTGATACGCAAAACAGAGTGCTTTTGTTAGAGAGAGATGTAGTTAGAGATAAAAAAAATATCCATGAAGTGCGTTTACCCAAAGGGCATGTAGATATAGGGGAAACGCATGAAAAATGTGCCCGTCGAGAGGTAGGAGAGGAGAGCGGATATTGGGATACCGAAATTATTGCAGATTTAGGATATGACTTGAGCGAGTTTAAATATCAAGGGAAAAATATAATACGAACCGAACATTATTTCCTTATGAGAGCAGACCCTGACAAGAGAGGAAGTCCTACTCCTATGGGGGAGGAAGAAACCCTTTTTCATCCTATATGGATACCCATAGATACAGCAGAAACGATGATGACTTATCCATCGGAGAGGCATTTTATCCGTCGTGCTAAAGAATGGTTGAAAGAACAATCTGACAAGTCCGACTTGTCCAACCCGTTAAATTAAAACGCCATCTTCCCAGCCTAATTTAATCAGTTCTATCCGATTTTCATCAGCGTTCCCTAAATTATATTTGTCCTGGGCTACTTGTATATGATGCGGAGAAACAGCGAAAGGTTGTTCGTTGCCAAAGTATTGTAATCGTTTCGCTTTTAATATTCGCAATCCTGTGGCATCACAAGCCACCGGGTCCGTACCGATAACCAACCCCTGATAATTCCATGTGTACTCCTTATTATAATGATGAGGTCCTTTCCCATGGAACAAAGGAGTAATCATAACGAGAATATTAAGCCGTGTTTTCCCCTTGACAATAGGCAAGTCCCATAATCCCGCCAGATTGGCACAGGAATCCGCATGCCAGGTCGGTGGTTTCTCAGAGAACATAATATAATTTTTCAACAAGCTACCCACCCCCGCCCAATGATGTGTCCGCATAGGACGAACATTAATTAATGCGGTGCTATTCTGAAAAATAGGATTTCGTAACACTCCACGGTCATCAACAGAGACTTTATCCGAAGGCACTCCTACACTTAATACTTTTGTTTTTAAGACATCTTCCAACTCTACAGGAGTGCGTGGAGGACCAGACACATTACTTTTAATACCTACGACATCATTAGACTGAATTATTTTCTTCCATGCTTCTTCAGGTGTAGCGGTTTGAAATAGATTCTTCATCCCTTCATCAACCATTTTTTCCAGCACAGTTTTGTTGAGGTTTCCCTCGGCATCTAACAAATCCTTATCACGAACAAGAACAACACGGGACTTTTCTACGGCTTGCGGAGACTGAGACTCGGAACGACGATGAGGCATAGCAAACAAAAATGCAGTGCCTAAGGCTCCTGTCTGTAAAAATTTTCTGCGACTTGTTTTAATCATAGTTCTGGCTCCTATCGTTTTATCTTTTGCACGATATCTTTAACATACCTATCTGCTGTTTCTTTATTTTTCCAATCTATTACCAGTATAAGATATTTTTCATGGGAATGTATTAGTATCGAAT
>Ga0129299_1001369_pt1 | contig 16306 bp, 10 predicted proteins | sample ConPoolayeCmetaG_FD_94477 | JGI IMG/M metagenome (GOLD analysis project Ga0129299, IMG submission 94477) | Hot spring microbial mat communities from California, USA to study Microbial Dark Matter (Phase II) - Cone Pool mat layer C metaG ... | reverse complement strand
GGAGAATCGCGCAGGCGATGGCGGTTTGAGACCGCTTGCGGCACATGCCGACCTCGCGTCTCCGCACGCGACGGCGCTTGCGCCGGCGAGTACAATCGCGACGTGACTGACACATCGCTTCCATCGCTGATCGACGCCCAACTTCCATCCGTCATCGAGTTGCGGCATCTTCTCCACACCATCCCCGAACTCGGCTACGAGGAACACAAGACCGCTTTCGCCATCCGCGAGGCGCTGGACCGCCTGGGCATCGCCCACACCGACGGCGTTCCCGATGCGCCCACGGCCACCATCGCCACCATCGGCGATCCGTCACGCCCCTGCATCGCGCTGCGGGCCGACATCGACGCCCTGCCTATCAGCGAGCGCACCGGTCTGCCCTATGCCTCCACGCATCCGGGCCGCATGCACGCCTGCGGACACGACGGCCATTCGGCCGGACTCGTGGGTGCGGCGGCCATCCTCCGGCAACTCGCCGAGCGCCTGCCGGTGTGCGTCAAGCTGCTGTGGCAACCCGCGGAGGAGGGCGGCGGAGGCGCCCGCCGGCTCATCGACGCCGGCGCGCTCGACGGGCGCATCGGACCCAAAGTCCAGGCCATTTTCGGCCTGCACGGCTGGCCGCGGCTGAAGGTCGGCCTGGCGGCGACGCGGCCCGGCGTGCTGCTGGCCTCCACCGACAATTTCACCGTTACCGTAACCGGCCGCGGATGTCATGGAGCGTATCCGCACCTGGGTCGCGATCCGCTGGCCGCGGCGTGCCAGATGGTGCTCTCGCTTCAACAGGTGATCTCGCGCGAGGTCGATCCCACGGAGCCGGCGGTGCTAACCGTGGCGCAGTTCAACGGCGGCACCGCGTTCAACGTCATTCCCCAATCCGTCAGCTTCGCCGGCACCGCCCGCGCCATCGCCCCCCAGACGCGCCGTCAGGTGCGCGAGGCCTTCGAGCGCCACTGCCGCGGCATCGCGGCCGCCAGCGACTGCGCGGCCGAGGTGCAGTGGATGGATGGGTATCCGCCAACGGTGAATGATCCGGCCATGGCCGAGTACGTAGGCCATGTGGCGCGGCAGGCGCTGGGCGCCGAGCGTTTCGTGCCCGTGGCCCGCCCTTCGATGGGGGGCGAGGACTTCGCCTACTACCTCCAGTGCGTTCCCGGTTGCTTTTTCTTCGTCGGCGTCGAACCGCCCGACTGCGACGACTATCCGCCCCTGCACAGCGACCGCTATGACTTCACCGACGCCGCGCTGGCCACGTCGATGCGCATGCTCGTGGAGGTGGCGATGCGGTACGCGGATCGGCCGGAGTACGGCTGAGGGGTCCTCTGGCTCCCGGACCTCTTGCCCCTGCCGGCGCGACGGTCGACAGAGCTCGGGCGTGGCACTTTCCGCGGCCGGTGGTCCGGGATCGCGCCGGCGCAGGGCGTAGCACGAGTAGCACGGCCGTCCTCGCCCGTGCCGAACGGGCAGGACGCGCAGGATGCCCGTGCTACAAGGCGCGCTGCCCTCCGACCAGGCCAACGCCATCGCCTTCGACGCCGACGGCAACATCTACGTCGGCACCCAGTGCGACGGCCTGGCTATCGTGCAGGCGGCCGAGGCACTCATTGGCATTCGAGGATATCATGCGCTCTATCGTACGTTCTTTCATCGTGTATGCGGCGGCAGTGGGGCTTCTTGTTGGCCCGGCTCCTGGAAAGCCTATGGACGCGCGCCGCGGAAGCGGTCATCAAAGTATGCTGAGTTGCTGAAGGTCGGCCTGGCGGCGACGGCGGCCGCGCCAGAGGCGGCTATCTCACGACAAGGTTCACCAGTCTGCCCGGCACGTACAGCCGCTTGGCAATCGTCTTGCCTTCCAGCCAGGGACGTACCTTTGGCGCTGACTCGGCCTCGCGCAGGATCGTCGCTTCGTCAGCGTCGGCCGGCACGGTGATGCGGTCGCGCAGCCTGCCGTTGACCTGCACGGGCAGCTCCAGCGTGCTCTCCTGAAGCTTGTCAGGGTCGAAACTGGGCCAGGGGTGGCGCGCCAGCGACTGCTCGTGCCCCAGCCGCTGCCACAGCTCCTCGGCGATGTGAGGGGCAAAGGGAGCCAGCAGAAGCACCAGCGTTTCGGCCACGTTGCGCGGCACGCTGTCCAGCCCGCTGATCTCGTTGTTGAGTTTGATCAGCTCGGCGATGGCCGTGTTGAAGCGCATGGCCTCGATGTCCTCGCCGACCTTCTTGATCGTCCGATGCATCATCCGCTCCAGCGCATCGGGGACGGGCACATCGGCTACCTTCGTGCCTTCGTGCCTCCGTGCCTCCGTGCCTTCCGCATCACCGATCAGGTTGCGCCACACCGCATTGAGAAACCTGCTCATGCCCACGATGTCGCGGGTATTCCAGGGCTTGGGCGCCTCCAGAGGGCCCATGTACATCTCGTAGAGGCGGAAGCAGTCGGCGCCATACTCGTCGACGATCTGATCGGGATTGACGACATTGCCGCGGCTCTTGCTCATCTTGAAGGCGCGGGCGTCGACCACAATCGATGGATCGGCCCTGAGCACGAACCTTTCGCCGCGCTTTTCCACGGCGTCGATACTCACCCTCTGCCCCACCAGCCGCTGGCCGCTGGGGCGGTGCACCGCAGTCATGGCCGACTTGCCGTCGACGATGTCCTCCCTGATGTCGCTCAGCTCGGCCGCGCTGACCAGCGAGCCGTCGGGCCGGCGGAAGGCATGGAACTCCATCTCGCCGAGGATCAGCCCCTGGTTGACCAGGCGCTGGAACGGCTCAGGGGTGGAGACGTGGCCCAGATCGAAGAGCACCTTGTGCCAGAAACGGGCGTACAGCAGGTGAAGCACGGCGTGCTCCACGCCGCCGACGTAGAGGTCGACCGGCATCCAGTATCTCTCTTTGGCCGGATCCACCATGCGCGTGTTGTTGTGCGGGTCGATGTAGCGCAGGTAGTACCAGCAGGAGCCGGCCCACTGCGGCATGGTGTTGGTCTCGCGGCGGAAGGTCTTGCCGTTGCGCTTCACGATCAGCCAGTCGTCACCGGCCCTGGAGAGCGGGGGTTCGGGCGTGCCCGTGGGGCGGAAGTCGTCCAGCTCCGGAAGCGTCAGCGGCAGCTCATCTTCCGCCAGCGGATAGGCGTTGCCCTGCTCGTCCAGGAGGATGGGAAACGGCTCGCCCCAGTAGCGTTGCCGCGAGAACAGCCAGTCGCGCAGCTTGTACTTCACCGACCTGCGGGCGACGTTCTCGGCGGCCAGAACGCTGACGATCTTCTCCTTGGCCTGGGCGGTAGGCAGACCGTTGATGACGGGGGAATTGAACGAGCGTCCCTCGCCGACGAACGCCTCGGTAAAGCTGCCGGGATCGATCTCGTAGCGCCGGCGGATCTGCTGCAGACTGGCGCCCCGCAGTTCGGCCGGTGCGTGATCCCTCAGCCACGCATCGTCGGGATAGACCACCGGGCGAATGATGAGGCCGAACTTTTTCGCGAAATCAAAGTCGCGCTGGTCGTGGGCGGGGACGGCCATGATCGCCCCCGTGCCGTAGCCCATCAGCACGTAGTCGGCAATCCAGATGGGGATGCGCTCGTCGTTGACGGGGTTGATGGCGTACGCACCCGTAAAGACGCCGGTCTTGTCCTTCGCCTCGGCCATGCGCTCGCGTTCGCTGCGGCCGGAAACCTGCCGCCGATACTCCTCCACGGCGGCGCGATGCGCCGGGGGCGTAATGCGGGCGACCAGGGGATGCTCGGGTGCCAGTACCATGTAGGTGGCGCCGTAGAGCGTATCGGGCCGGGTGGTGAAGACGGTGATGACGTCGAGGGCGTTTTCGATTGAGTCCTGAGTGCTGAGTCCTGAGTCCTGAGTGCTGAGTGCTGAGTCCTGAGTGCCCGCTCCCGAAGCCCGAGGCGTTTCCCCACTGAACCCTGAACCCTGAACCCCGAACCCTCCCTCGGCTTCCGCCAGCTCAAAATCCACCTCCGCCCCCTCGCTTCGCCCGATCCAGTTCCGCTGCATCTCCTTGAGCGATTCGGGCCAGTCGAGCTTCTCCAGGTCCTCCAGCAGCCGGTCGGCGTAGGCCGTGATCCGCAGCATCCACTGGCGCATCGGCCGCCGCTCCACGGGGAAGCCGCCGATCTCGCTCTTGCCGTCGATGACCTCCTCGTTGGCCAGCACGGTCCCCAGAGCCGGGCACCAGTTGACGGGTACCTCGGCGGTGTAGGCCAGGCGCGCGCCGTCGATGGCGTCGCGCTGCTCCTCGGGCGACAGTTCCTTCCAGGTGCGCTCCATGCGTACTTCGCCGCCCAGCACCTCCATGCCCTCCTGAGTCGGGTTCAGATGAATCGAGCCGTCGGGGGCCACCACGTAGTTGTCGTTGGTCAGCTCCTGCATCAGGTGGGCGATGGGCCGGGCCTTCTTTGCCACCGGATCGAAGTAGCTGTTGAACATCTGCAGAAAGATCCACTGCGTCCAGCGGTAGTAGGCCGGATCGGTGGTGTCCACCTCGCGATCCCAGTCGTAGCTGAGCCCCAGCATCTGGATCTGGCGGCGGAAGTTCTCGATGTTCTGCCGCGTGGTCACGCCGGGATGGACGTTGTTCCTGATGGCGTACTGCTCGGCCGGCAGGCCGAAGGCGTCCCAGCCCATGGGGTGCAGCACGTTGTGGCCCCGCATGCGCAGGTAGCGGCTGACGATGTCGGTGGCGGTGTAGCCCTCGGGATGTCCCACGTGCAGGCCGGCGCCGCTGGGATAGGGGAACATGTCCAGCACATAGGCCTTGGGCATGCCGCCGGCCTCGTGGGGCTCAAGGGCGCGGAAGGTCTTGTTTGCCAGCCAGTACTGCTGCCACTTGCTCTCGATGGCTTTGAAGTCGTAAGGCATAACGCGAGGCATGATAACGCCAACGGGGCGAGGGGGGCAGTCCCCACTCCGTTTTGTCCTGGGGCGGTGCTGTGCGACATGGATGTGCCGGAGGTTCCGGAGGTGCCGGAGGTGCCGGAGCCATTGACGGCCGCCGGTGGCGAACTGAGAATGGTCCGCCATGACGCTGAAACTGCGGACCATTGGCGCCGATGGCATCGTCAGCGTCGCCTCCCAGGGGGCGATCGCGGACCAGAACCTGCTCACAGACAATAACCCCTTCGAACAACTGCTTGGCAGCAACTGGGCCGGCCTGCGAATCTCTCTGGACCTGTCGGATACGCCCCACATCAACTCCGTCGGTCTGGCATGGCTCATTGAATCGCAAAGGAGGTTCAAACAGGCCGGCGGCCGCTTTGTCGTCCATTCCGTGCAGCCGACCGTGCGGCAGGCGATGGATCTGCTGAAGCTGGATCAGGTCATACCCCTGGCCGCAGATGAGGCAGCCGCGCGGGAGGCACTGAAATCCTGATTTTCTTTTTGCCGGCATCGAGAATCTGGGTTAAAGTAATGCTGAGGGTAGCGGCGTCGGGCCGGGCGGGGCGGGACCGGCCACAGGTCAGCGGGTGCGGCACCCGCGACTTGGGCGTGATGGCAGAGCATCGGGAGAGTGAGGACAATGAAGACCCTTCTTCTCACGGGGGTCGCGTGTCTGGCGCTGGGCTGCGCTGTTGGCTTGGCCATCGCCGCTCCGGTCACTGGTCTGGTCGCGAGCAGCTCATCGAGGGACGGTAGTAACGTTCTGTCGGACAATAGCTTATCGCTCATTCAGGCAGTGCCTCTGGCGGCCGAACGCCCGGATGTGCCTGTTCCATCGCCCGTTCCGGCCGACCGATTCCGAACCGATATCGATTCGAGCAGTTCCTCCGCCGGCAGCTCCGTCATAACCGTCTCGTCCGGTTCGCCACCGCCCGGCCCCAAACCTCTGCCTGCCGCAAGTGGCCAGGACGTTCAGGTAACCGACACGATCGTCCCTGAACCTCAAAGCGGCCTGCTCCTCATGGCCGCGGTGTGGCTGGCTGCCAGACGTCAGACTCGGAACTAGACCTCACCTCGCCAGCCTGTGACCACCCTGCGGCTGCCATAATGGCAGGGGATGGGGTGCTTTCCTGAATTGTAACTCCCTTGCGTTCCATCGCGGGCATCGCCCGTCAGGCCCAAAACACCGGCTCGGATGGCATTGGCTGCACCCAGCCCGACTGCGGGGCTGGGCTGGCCCCGCGTTTGCAAATCGATCGCCGAGGTCGAAAAAAATGAGATTCGACAAATATACCACCAAGGCCCAGGAGGCCGTCGCCGCCGCGCAGCAACTGGCCGGCCAGTTCGATCACAGTGAGCTCAGGCCGCTTCACCTGCTTTCGGCGCTGTTGTCGGAGTCGGATGGCGTGGTCGTGCCCGTGCTCCAGAAGATGGGGGCCAACGTCGGCCGCATCCGCCAGATGGTTCAGTCGGAGCTGGAACGTTTGCCCCGCGCCACCGGCACGCAACTGGGGCTTTCTCGCGCTTTAGGTGATGTGTTCAATCAGGCACAGAAGGAGGCCGACCGGCTCAAAGACGAGTACGTTTCAACTGAGCACCTGCTGCTGGCGCTGGCGGACACGGCAAGCGAGGCCAGGGAGCTTCTTTCGCTCAATGCGGTCACGCACGAAGCCATTCTCGCCGCGCTGAAGGAGGTGCGCGGCGGTCAGCGGGTCACCGACCCGGACCCCGAGGCCAAGTATCAGGCGCTGGAGCGGTACGGCCGCGACCTGGTCGAAGCCGCCCGCCAGGGCAAGCTCGACCCGGTGATCGGGCGGGATGAGGAAATCCGCCGCACGATGCAGGTGCTCTCGCGCCGCACCAAGAACAACCCCGTGCTCATCGGCGAGCCGGGCGTGGGCAAGACCGCGATCGTCGAGGGACTGGCCATCCGCATCGTCAACGGCGACGTGCCGGCCGTACTTCAGAACAAGCGCATCGTTGCCCTGGACATGGGCGCGCTGATCGCCGGGGCCAAGTACCGCGGCGAGTTTGAAGACCGGCTCAAAGCCGTCATCAAGGAAGTCACCTCCAGCGACGGTCAGGTGGTGCTGTTCATCGACGAGCTGCACACGGTCGTGGGCGCCGGCCGGGCCGAGGGGGCGGTGGACGCCGGCAACCTGCTGAAGCCGGCTCTGGCCCGGGGCGAGCTGCGCTGCATCGGTGCCACCACTTTGGATGAATACCGCAAGCATGTGGAGAAGGACGCGGCCCTGGAACGGCGTTTCCAGCCCATCCTCGTCGGCGAGCCCAGTGTCGAGGACACCATCGCCATCCTGCGCGGGCTCAAGCAGCGCTACGAGACCCACCACGGCGTGCGCATCACCGACAGCGCGCTGGTGTCGGCCGCCGTCCTTTCGCACCGCTACATTCAGGACCGCTTCCTTCCGGACAAGGCCATCGACCTGATCGACGAGGCCGCCTCGCGCCTGCGCATCGAGAACGATTCGATGCCCGCGGAGCTGGATGAAATCCGCCGCCGCATCATGCAGCTCCAGATTGAGATCGAAGCGCTGCGCCTCGAGAAGGATGCGGCCTCCAGACAGCAGCTTGGCAAGGCCGAAAAGGAACTTGCCGAACTCCAGGAGCGCAATGCCCGTCTGACGGCGCGCTGGGAGAACGAGAAAGGCATGATGCAGCGCGTCAAGCAGCTTCAGGAGCAGCTCGAGCGCAAGCAGGTGGAGCTGGAGCGTGCCCAGCGCCAGGGCAACTGGGAACTGGCCGCGCGCATCCAGTACGGCGACATGCGCGAGCTGGGCCGGCAGATCGAGGAGGCCAACCGCAAGCTTCACGAGCTGACCTCCGACGGTCAGGCGCTGGTCAAGGAAGAGGTCACGCCCGACCTGATCGCGGAGGTGGTCTCGCGCTGGACGGGCATTCCCGTCAGCCGCATGCTCGAAGGCGAGCGCGAAAAGCTGATGAAGATGGAACAGCGGCTGGCCGAGCGCGTGGTCGGGCAGACGGAAGCGGTGGCGGCCGTCTCCAACGCGGTGCGCCGCAACCGCGCCGGTCTGGGCGATCCGAATCGTCCCATCGGCTCGTTCCTGTTCCTGGGACCCACGGGCGTGGGCAAGACCGAGCTTTGCAAAGCCGTGGCCCAGTTCCTCTTCGACGATGAGAACGCCATGGTGCGCATCGACATGAGCGAGTTCATGGAGCAGCACTCCGTCGCTCGACTCATCGGCGCCCCGCCCGGCTATGTCGGCTACGAGGAGGGCGGCCGGCTTACCGAGGCCGTCCGCCGCAAGCCCTACTCGGTCATTCTCTTCGACGAGATCGAGAAGGCCCACCGCGACGTGTTCAATGTGCTGCTTCAGGTCCTCGACGACGGCCGGCTCACCGACGGTCAGGGCCGTACCGTTGACTTCAAGAACACGGTCATCGTCATGACCAGCAACATCGGCTCGGCCGAAATCCAGGCGCTGGCCGGGCAGCAGGCCCCCGAGTGGGAGCTGGAGGCGCGGATCAAGGAGATGCTCAAGCAGTACTTCCGGCCGGAGTTTCTCAACCGCATCGACGAGGTCATCATCTTCCATGCGCTGAACAAGGACCATCTGCGGCAGATCGTGGAGATTCAGCTCCGACATCTGGCTGCGCGGCTGGCAGCGCGGAATCTGAAGGTTGAGGTTTCAGATGCGGCAAGGAAGCTGCTGGCCGAGGAGGGCTACGACCCGCAGTTCGGCGCCCGTCCGCTCAAGCGGCTGATCCAGCAGCGGATCGAGAACCCCATCGCCACGCGCATCCTGGCCGGCGAATTCGCCGAAGGCGACACCATCGTGATCGACGTCGACAGCTCGCGCCATGACTTTTCCTTCACTCGCGGGCGGGAGGTGGTGGAGGCGGAGCTGGTGGAGTAGGGTTCGGGGGAGAGACGAAGGGAACGTCTCGAGATGCGCCCGCGGGCGAATGGCGAAGGACGAAATCCGAAGCCCGAATCAATGACGAAGGACGAATGACGAGGTCCGTGGTCGGCCTGGGGAGGTCCGTGGTCAGTTGTCCGTTGTCAGTTGTTGGGTCAGTGGTCCGTTGGTCAGTGGGGTGCCGGTTCGGGGCTGCCGGTGGTGGTGGCATGCGCGGCGAGGACGGTGTCGCATGCGCGAAGTGGTCAATGCCATGATCTGGCGCCCAGCTGACCACAGGACCAATGGACCCGACCAAGGACTGCGGACCACTGACCACGGACTTCCGACGCCGACCACGGACTACTGACTTCCACCCTTACGATGCCCGTCGGCTACAATCCCCACCATGTCGCGCAGTGTGAAGCTCGAACAGTTGCCGCCGTCGGGGGATTTTCTGGCCGTCAGCGCTGTGGCCGCCGGCGATGCCGCGCTTCAGACGGCCATCGGCAACGCGGTGATGAAGCAATACCTGGGGCGGCAGACACGCCTGCGCGAACTCGCCGACGCCGATGCCCTGCGCACGCTGGCCGGACACATCCGCCGCCATGCCCTGGATCATCTGGACTACTACCTGCGGCAACTGACGCTCAATGTGCAGCGCAACGGCGGGCAGGTCCATTTCGCGGCCGATGCCGCCGAGGCGCAGCGCATCGTGCTGGGCATTGCGGAGCGGGCGGGGTGTCGGCGCGTCATCAAGTCCAAGTCGATGGTCTCCGAGGAACTGGGACTGCTTCACGCGATGGAGGCCGCCGGACTGGAGGTCGTGGAGACGGACCTGGGCGAATTCATCGTGCAGATCAGCGGCGACCGCCCCAGCCACATCGTCGCCCCCATCGTTCACAAGGACCGCGCTGGCATCGCCACCCTCTTCAGCCGGTTCTTCTCGACCCCGTACAACGAAGACCCGCGCGCCCTGACCATGCAGGCCCGCGCACATCTGCGCGAGCGCTTCCGCAGGAGCGACATGGGCATGACCGGCGCCAACTTCCTCGTGGCCGAGACCGGCCAGGTCTGCATCGTCGAGAACGAGGGCAACGCCCGGCAGTCGATGACCACGCCGCGCGTGCTGGTGTGCGTCAGCGGTATCGAGAAGGTGGTGCCGCGGCTGGCCGACCTGGCGGTCCTGCTTAAGCTCCTGGCCCGCAGCGCCACCGGCCAGCACATTACGGTGTACACGAGCCTGGTCGGCGGCCCGCGCGCCGCCGGCGAGAAGGATGGCCCCGAGCAGTTTCACCTGGTGCTGGTCGACGCCGGCCGGATCGAGATGCTGGGCGGCACATACCGCGAGGCATTGTGCTGCATCCGCTGCGGGGCCTGCCTCAACGCCTGTCCGGTATACCGCAAGATCGGCGGGCACGCCTACGGCCACGTCTACAGCGGCCCGATCGGGGCCGTCATTGCGCCGCTGCTGGAGGGTCTGGAGCGTCACGGGGAGCTTCCGCAGGCCAGTTCGCTGTGCGGGGCGTGTCTGGAGGCCTGTCCGGTGAAGATCGACCTTCCGCGCATGCTGGTGGATTTGCGGCGCGACGCCGTGAGCGCGCGGCAGGTGGGCTGGGGGCAGCGGACGATGCTGCGACTGTGGGGCCTGATGCTGAGATCGCCGTTGTTGTACCGGGTGTGCGGGATGGTGGGGCGCTGGTGGCTGCGTCGCCGCGCCGATGCCGACGGCTGGATCACGCGGCTGCCGGGCCCGGCCGCCGGCTGGACGCAGTGTCGCGACATGCCCGCGCCGGCCGCGCACAGCTTCGCCAGCCTGTGGCGGCAGCGGGGTCAACGCCGTTGAAACGGCATCTTGACGAACCTGAGACTATTGGCCGCGCCCGGGTCGGGAGTCTCTTCTGCACCTCCTGACCGACTCCGGTCCGGCCATGCAACGGCGGCTCGAAGTGATGTGCGAGCCGCAGCCGGAAGTGGATGCACAATGCGCCCGCGCCGGCGGGCAACCGGCGCCCACGTTCATGGCCCCGGCCGCAGCCATGTGGGACGGCGCCTTATCGGATTCCGGCTACCGCAGACTACCGCCCTGATCGACCGGCCGTCCGGGCAGTGCGTTCAGGAATGCACGGGGAACTTCAGCCTGTGCAACATGTCCGTGGAGGCGGCCAGGAGTTGGCTGACGAAGGAGTTGCCCGTGCTCCCGGTCGTGGTGTCGCCTTGAAAGCTGGGGGGAGACTGTGGCAGCGGAGCGCCGTCAACGCCCGACTCAAACCCCACGGCCACGTCCAGGTCCTCGTCCATGTCGATCTCGTCAAAGCCGTCTGCCCCATCGGCCTGGTCCGCCTCGCCATCGCGCAGAAGTATGCGGTCGTTGCCGCCGTCGCCGAAGACGCTGTCGCGGCCGGCGGCGGGGTCAATCAGGTCGTCGCCGGCTCCGCCGCGGATGATGTTGTCGCCCGCGTCGCCGTAGAGCGTGTCGTTGCCCCAGCCGCCCTGGATGTTTTCCATGCCGATGAGGATGTCGCGTTCGCCGGCCTCGCCGCTGGGCGATCCGTCCAGATGAACGGTCAGCGCATGGCGCCGCGAGCCATACCATGCGGTATCGCGGCCATCGCCGCCGACAAGCTGGTCATTGCCGGGTCCGCCATCGAGCACATCGTCGCCGCCCTGGCCGATCAGCCGATCATGACCGGGGCCTCCCAGCAGGGTGTCGTTGCCGTGACCGCCGCTCAGATAGTCGTTGCCCGCTCCGCCGTTGAGCCTGGCGGGTATGGCGCGGGCGCCGTTGACGATGAAGTCGTCGCCGCCCTTGCCGTTGATGACGATGAGCCTGACGCGCGCGGCCGGCACCCTGCTCTCGACGTTGCGGTGGAAGACGATGAGATTCGCCCCGTGGATGCGCACGTGAATGGTGTCGTTGCGGGCGGAGCCGTTGATGGTCAGCACGCCCCTGGCCAGCGATGCTGAAAGGAGGATTCGATCTTCAAGCGGCTCGATCATGGGCGGCCAGCGGGACAACAGCTTCCCTTGTGGGTGTGAATCGGCAGGCCGGCCCCGCAGGCGTGAGAAAAGCCGGCACACAACCGGCGCCTGTCCGGTCGGCGCTGCGTGGTCATGCGGCGCCCCGGCGCGGTCCCCAGAGGCGGCCTACGCCCAATGAAACACAATCGGCGCTTCGATGTCCGGGTGCAGGCTCCGGTGCACGGGGCAGGCGTGGGCCGCATTCTCCAGACGGCTGCGATGTTCCGGCGGAATGCCCGCCGGCATGGAGATGGTGACGGGCAGGCGGGCGATCCGCCGGGGCGGCTCGGCCGACATGTGCTTCTCCACAGTGGCCCTGGCCCCCGTCATATCGATACCATGGCGCTGAGCGACAATGCCCATGGTCGTCAGTATGCAGGTGCCCAGGGCCGTGGCCATCAGGTCGGTCGGCGAGAACGATTCGCCCCGTCCCATGTTGTCGGCCGGCGCATCGGTGGTCATCGTTGTCCCCGACGGCCCGTGCGTGGCGGTGCAATGAAGCTGTCCCTGGTACTCGACTCGTATTTCAACCATGTGGCCTCGCGGTTGATTTGGATTATCGGCAACCGACCGCTGTCTGTCACGGCCGACGACGTTGCCTTCAACCAATCTCCGGCTCGGCTCTATCAGTTGCTGGAGGTACATCATGTCCAGCACCACTTCGCTTCGCACTTCCGGGCGACGGCAGTTTCTGCGACAGCTTGGCCGCGGGGCCGCTCTGGCGGGGCTGATGGCGGGCACGGGTCGGCTCATGGCCGCACAGCCGCAGCCGCAACCGCCGCAGCCGCCTCCGGCGCCCGCTTCCGATGGCCCGCTGAAGATCACCAACGTCAGGGCCATCCTCACCGCTCCCCAGGGCATCCGGCTGTGTGTGGTCAAGGTTGAAACCAGCGAGCCGGGGCTCTACGGTCTGGGCTGTGCGACCTTCACCCAGCGCATCCGACTGGTGGCGGCGGCCGTCGATCAATACCTCGCGCCTTTTCTGCGCGGCAAGGACCCCGACAACATCGAGGACCTTTGGCAGGCCATGTTCCAGAGCTCGTACTGGCGCAACGGCCCGGTGCTGATGAACGCCCTCAGCGGCGTGGACATGGCCCTGTGGGACATCAAGGGCAAGCGGGCCAACATGCCGCTGTATCAGCTGCTGGGCGGTCGCTGCCGCGTCGGCGTGCCCTTGTACACGCACGTCTCGGGCTCCAGCAACGAGCAGGTGGAAGAGCGCGCCCGCGCCGCCATGGAACAGGGGTTCCGCTACATTCGCGTGCAGGTGGGCACGCCCGGCAACGCCACCTACGGCGCATCCGGCGGCCGCGGAGCTGCTCTGCCGGGCCGCGAGCTGCTCCAGGGACATTTCGAGGGGAACTTGTTCGATCCGGTGCTCTACCGCAACTCGGTGCCGCGGCTCTTCGCCCATCTGCGCAGCGCCCTGGGCGCGGACATCGAGCTGCTGCACGACGTTCACGAGCGCCTGGCGCCGATCGACGCCATCGGGCTGTGCAAGGAGCTGGAGCAGTATCGGCTGTTTTTCCTGGAAGACCCCTTCGCTCCGGAGGACGTGGGCTTCTTCAGGCTCCTCCGCCAGCAGTGCGCCACCCCCATCGCCATGGGCGAACTGTTCAACAACCCCAATGAATGGGTCGAGCTGGTTTCCGGGCGGCTGATCGACTTCATCCGCTGCCACATCTCGCAGATCGGCGGCATCAGTATGGCCCGAAAGATCGCCGCCCACTGCGGCTTCTACGGGGTGCGCACTGCCTGGCACGGCCCGGGCGACACCTCGCCCGTCGGCCACGCCGCGCACATTCACCTGGGGCTGTCGACCTGGAACTTCGGCGTTCAGGAATTCGCGCCCATCAACGACGCCGGCCGCGAGGTCTTCCCCGGTGCCCCGCAAGTGCAGCGGGGAATGCTCTTCGCCGGCGACCGCCCCGGCCTGGGCGTCGACATCAATGAGACTCTGGCGGCCAAATACCCCATCCGCGACGATCCGCCCTTTGACCTGGGCTGGGGACGCCTGCGCGGGCGCGATGGGACGATCATGCGGCCGTAATGCAACAGGAATCTCGATCATGTCCACACCATCACGTCGAACCGTCCTCCAGAGCACCCTCGCCGCCGTCGCCGGCGCGGCCGTCTCGCCGTCCGTGCTCCAGGCGCAGGCCACGCCCCCTCCCCGAAAGAACACCATCAAACTCGCCGAGATGGTCAGCCCCGGGGCGAACCTCGAACAGCGCATCCGCCTGGCGCGGCAGATCGGCATGACCCGCGCCATCGTCAGCCTCAACACCGTCCTGGGGCGCGTCCAGCGCAATCAGTACGAGGAAGAGGTCGTCAAGCTCAAGAAGCAATACGATGACGCCGGCCTGCCGATTGGCGGCGTGGAGAGCCACCCCGTCGACGCCACGCGCATCAAGCTCGGTCTTCCCGGCCGAGACGAGGAGATCGAGAACTACATCGCCGCCATCCAGGCCATGGGCAAGGCCGCAATCCCCATGCTCTGTTACAACTTCATGGCCGGTCTGGACTGGGTGCGCACAAGCTTCGAGGTGCCGGAACGCGGCGGGGCCATGACCAGCGAATTCGACTACAAGACCGCTGAGGCCCAGGGCGAAACGCGCTACGGCAAGGTCAGTGAGGAGAAGATTTGGGACAATATGGTCTACTTCCAGAAGGCCGTGATCCCCGTGGCCGAGAAGGCCGGCGTACAGATGGCGCTGCATCCGGACGACCCGCCGATCTCTCCCCTGCGTGGAATCGGGCGCATACTGACCAGCGCGGCCAATTTCCGCAAGGTGATGCAGATCGTGCCCAGCCCCGTCAACGGAATTACTTTCTGCCACGCCAATTTTCTGCTGATGGGGGAGGACATCCTGGCCCTGGCGAAGGAGTGGTGCCAGGAGAAGAAGATATTCTTCGTCCACTACCGCGACGTGCGCGGCACGAAGGAGCATTTTCGCGAGACCTTCCACGACAACGGCCCGAGCGACATGGTGAAGATGCTTCAGGTGCTCAGCGAGAACGGCTTCGACGGCCCGATCCGGCCGGATCACGCCCCGACGCTGGAGGGCGACACCAGCGGCAGCCGCGGCTACGCCATGCAGGGCAAGATCCTGGCATTCGGGTACATGAAGGGGATCATGGACAGCCTGGGTATACCGTATGAGAAGAGCTCAACGCCGTAGGCCCCGGCGACGAGGTCGTGCGACGATCGGGACCCCCCGGCCGGCGCGGTGTCAAGCACGGGCAGGGGTCGCAGGACTGGAAACGCGCCGCTGACTACAGATCGTAGCAAGCGTCCATCAGCCCCCGGATGTACGCGATCGCGAAGATGCGGCCCATGTCCCCGTCGCGCTGCCCCCCGGCGCCCCCCATCACCGGCCAGTGGTCGGGGCTGATGATGCCGTCAAAGCCGATGTCGCGGTATGCCCGCATGCACGCGGCCATGTTGGTCTTGCCGGCGTCGGGGAAGGTCTCGTCGAACTTCGTGCGCGTGCCCACCACATCGCGGAAGTGAACGAAGTGAATGTGTCTGCCGAAGCGACGAATGGCCGCGGGCAGGTCATCGGTCATCAGCGTAAAGTTGCCCTGGCAGAAGGTGATGCCGTTGACGGGGCTGGGCACCAGGTCCACCAGGCGCTGATAGTCCTCGAGGCTGCTCATGATCCGCGCCACCCCGCGGATGGGGGAGTAGGGCGGATCGTCCGGATGCATCGCCAGCTTCACGTTGGCCTTCTCCGCCACCGGCACGACGCGCTCCAGAAAGTACTTCAGCGCATCCCACAATTGTCCGGCCGGCACCTGGCCGTATTCCGTCAGTCCCGTCTGCGTCTCTTCGGCCTGGTCGTAGGCCTGCACCTGCGCCCCCGCGCGCGTCGGCCGGGTGCGGCTGGTGCGGCGCACGCCCAGCACCATCCACTCGTAGCACCACACGTGGATCCCCACGGTGCCCATGTTCTTCAACAATTCGCAGACCGTCTCGATCTCCTCGTCGCGCCCGGGCAGACCCAGCTTGGTCCTGGTCATGGGCGGCCGGCTCTCGATCACCGCCAGTTGGAGCCCCGCCTCCTGGAAGCGCTGGCGCGCGGTCTGGAGGGACTTGACGCTCCAGGGCACGCCATCCTCGCGGACCTCCAGCCCCGTCACGGCGTGCTCCACGCCGGCCTGCCTGACCAGTTGGATCGACCGCGTCATCGGAAGCTGCAGGTAGGTCCCGATCTTCATCCGCGGCCCGGGGGCAGCAGGGCGGGGCGCTGCGGCCGCCGCCGCGCCCGCCCGCACCGGCACGGCCGCCGCACCCGCCGCCGCCAGCGAAGCCCCCAGAAAACTGCGTCGAGTCAGATCGGGTTGCCAGTCGGACATGATGGGTCTCCTTCGCTGCTTGATACACGGCCGGCAGCGCCGGCGTTGGAAGCGGCCTTCCGCGGTCAATGGCCACCAGTTGTCAGTGGTCCGTTGTCAGTGGTCCGTTGTTGGGTCCATGGGTCCGGTGGTCCGTTGCGGCGAGAGGCGGGGGGGGCGGGC
>Ga0129299_1001366_pt1 | contig 16321 bp, 3 predicted proteins | sample ConPoolayeCmetaG_FD_94477 | JGI IMG/M metagenome (GOLD analysis project Ga0129299, IMG submission 94477) | Hot spring microbial mat communities from California, USA to study Microbial Dark Matter (Phase II) - Cone Pool mat layer C metaG ... | reverse complement strand
GCCTTGAGGGCGGCGTAAACGGCGGCCACCGTGAAGGCATGCACGCCCCACCGCTCCTCCCACAGGTCATAGCTGGGCAGCGGCAGGCCGGTGACGCGGTCGCAGTATCCGGCCATGAAATCGGCCGCTTTCTGGACGAGGTCGACCCAGAGGGGGCGCACGAACTCAATGTCGCGATAGCGGTGATAGTGGCGCCACAGGGCCCAGATCACCAGGGCCGTCTCATCCTCCTGAATGGGCAGGACGACCTGTCCCTTGAGCACCCAGGGATGCCACGAGGATGCCGGCGAACCGTCGGGGTTGTACTTGTGATGGAAATACCCCTCGGGCGTGATGGCCTCCTTGCAGAACAGATAAAACCAGCGGGCCAGGTCGGGGAAGCCGGCCAGGTCAAGCGCGTTGGCCACCAGCGCGCCGTCGCGCGGCCACATGTAGGAATAGGTGTCGCGCGAGAACTGCATGATGTCCGAATCGTTGGCGGCGAGAATCGCGCCCCCGTTGTCGATCTGTGTGCGGACAACAAGCAGTGAGCGTTTGAAAAGGTCGACGACCGCCGGCGGGAGATTGCCGAAGTTGATGTTGGTGCCGCTGATCCACAGCCGCCAGTAGCTGGTGGTGCGGTCGATGACCGTCTGCGGAGTGGTGCGCGCCAGCCACTGGTGCTGGGCGAGCAGGTCCTCGCGCGACTCGCCGGCGACCAGGATGAAATACACGATGCGCTCCTCACCGCCGGCCAGCTCCATGTGATGGGCGATGGTGGAGTCGACCGCGCCCTGGGCAATGGGGTTGCCCTGAAGATGGCCGTCCTCGGCGTCGCGCCAGGTGCCTTCTGCGCCCTGAAAGCCGCTGGTGCCCGTGGCGTATTCGTCGATCCGCGGCTGATTATCGGCCAGGAACGTGACCATGAGGTAGCGCTGGCCGCGATAGTGGATGATGGAGCGCAGCTCGGGGTCGAAGTAGGCTGTGTCGCCCACCTTGGTCCCGAACATGTTGAAATCCTGGTGGTGCATGATCCGCACCGTGCGGCGGTGGGCGGCGAGGTTTCGGACCTTGATCTTGCGGACGAGGATGGGGCGATGGAAGTCGACGACGTCGTTGCAGTAGAGGCCCAGGGCCAGCTCGCGATGCTCCAGGGCGACGCTGGTGGTCAACGAGTCGCGCAGATAGCGCTGGCGGATGGTCCAGCCCCCGTCCGTTGTCCAGCACAGGCGCCCGCGGGAACGGCCGGGCACGTCCGCCCACACGCCGAATCGGCACGGCCCGCCGCCGGCGTGGTTCTCCTGGCCGACGTGGGGAAAGTACACATCCCGCACCTGGTAATGGCGGTCGAAGGCGATGAGAAGGCGGCCGTTGCCGACGGGTATGTCACGCGGCATGCATGATCTCGCTGGTGAACGGTGGTCGAGCCGGCCAGGAGGCACTGTGCCTGGCCCGATAAAGTCATCGGCTGATCAGGCAGGATCGATGCAGAATCGGAGGTGCGGCGGGAAAAAAAACGCCGCCGGACGAATCCGGCGGCGCTGGGGTTTCGAGAGAGAGCGCTCAGGCCCTGCGGAAGCGCCGACCGAGGGCAGTGGCGGCGGTCAGCAGAAGCAGGCCCATGGAGGCCGGCTCAGGGATGACCGGCGTGTTGAACAGGCCGGATGCATCCGCGGTGAAGGGCGCCAGAGGACCGCTGGTCCCGCCGCTGCGCACGACCGTGCCGTCGTTGCGCAGCAGTAGAGAAACGGACATTTGCCCATGGGTGGTGCCGCCCTGAAGCACAAGCTGGTCGTAGATCTTGCCGCCAGTGTAATTCACGTTGTTGCTCTGAAGAGCAGCCGTCGTGGCACCCTCAATGCCAACGATGGCACCATTATTGATGGTGCCCTCCAGCAGAAGGACGGCGGGGGCGGGACCGACTGGGTCAGTGCTCCACAACTTGAACGTCGCCCCAGAAACCAGTGGCTGGGAGAGGATGGTGATCGGAGCAACAACAGTGGCAATGGCATCACCTGCCGAGACCAGCCCATGGAGCTCCAGTGAAACGTCGAAGAACGTTGTCGATCCATCAACCTCGAGCTTGCCACCAGGATGCGCCGAGAGATTGAAGGGGATCTGAGCGAGCTTCAAACCGGGCGGGACCTCGTTTTCAAGCAGGGCACCATCGCCATTACCGATGGAGCCAGGACCGACGTACAAGCCGAGCGGATCGGGCCCAAGCGGATCATGCCATTCGAGCTCAGAAAAATTGGCAGCCCCGGTGACCTGGACCAGCAGAGCAGCGTGGCTGGCCGTGGCCCATCCGAACACACAAGCCGCACCCAAGGCCGCGACGAACTTGACGGAATCGTGCTTGGTACGCATTGCAAACCCCGCTCCACAAAAAAGAACTACCTCCACTCCGTGCCAAGCCTCGATCGGACGCCATCGAACATCAAGGCCGGCGCCGGCGCCCCAACGATAATCCCACGGATCATCCGTCGGGGCCTTGCCAATCCCTGCCCACGCGGCCTGACTTTGTCAGGACCCTCCACGCGAGCTAGGCCAGCGACCTTAGTATGACCCGCGAAAGGCCGCTAGTCAAGTGAAAAGATCGTTTGGCCGAAAGATCGTCCTATTCCATAGCCAGAGCGGCAGAGCGGCGTTCAAACCCGCAGCTCTGCGCTTTGTCCCAGCTTTGATCTGTACTTATGACGTATCGGCGCAACTACATGCTCTATGAAATGATCCACCTGCTGGGGCGCTCTCCCGATGAAACGACGAGGGTCGAGAATCTGGGTAAGATCAAGAGTCCTTAGCGACCCATCGTTCTTCAGTCGTTGGACAAGGTCGTTCGCCCGCCCGTACACCTTAACCTGTTCCGCAGCGGCCTGCGAGTGCCGCCGGATCGTTTCGTGGAGTTCCTGGCGGTCTGCACCTGCCTGAACGCCGGCCATGAGGATTTCCTCGGTGGCCATGAATGGCAGCTCGGCCGCCACCGCCGCGGCGATCGTGTTGGGGTACACAACCAGGCCCCGGGCAACGTTCACCACAATCTGAAGGCAGCCGTCCATGGCCAGGAACGCCTCCGGGATTGTCAGCCGCTTGTTGGAGGAGTCGTCCAGAGTGCGCTCCAGCCACTGTTCGGCGGCCGTCTGAAGCACGGACGCGGAGAGGCTGATGACGAACCGCGCCAGCCCGGTGGCCCGCTCGCAGCGCATGGGGTTGCGCTTGTAGGCCATGGCGCTGGAGCCGACCTGCTCCTGCTCGAAGGGCTCTTCGATCTGCTTGAGCCCCGCCAGCAGGCGAATGTCATTACAGAACTTGTGAACGCTCGCCGCGGCGCTGGCGAGGCTGGAGACGATCTGAGCGTCGATCTTGCGCGGGTAGGTCTGGCCGACGACGGGGACACAACTGGAGAAGCCGAAGCGCTGGGCGAGCATCTGGTTGAGGCGGTCGCAGCGCGACTGGTCCCCATCGAAGAGAGCGAGAAACGAAGCCTCGGTGCCGGTGGTGCCGCGGGCGCCGCGGAACTGGAGGTGGCTGCGGCGGTGTTCCAGCTCCTCCAGGTCGATGACGAAATCCTGTGCCCACAGTGTGGCCCGCTTGCCCACGGTGGTGAGCTGGGCCGGCTGAAAGTGGGTGTAGCCGAGGGTCGGCAGTTCCTTCCATTTCACCGCGAAGTCGGCCAGCGCGTCGATGGCATTGGCCAGGCGCCAGCACAGCAGCTCCAGGGCGTCGCGCATGATGATCAGGTCGGCGTTGTCGACGACGTACATGGAGGTGGCGCCCAGGTGAACGATGCCTTTGGCGGCAGGAGCGGCCTCCTCGAAGGTGTGGACATGAGCCATGACGTCGTGGCGGAGGCGCTTTTCCCACTCCGCGGCGCGCGCGAAGTCGATGTTGTCGAGGTTGGCCTCCATCTGAGCGAGAGCCTGGGGTGTAATGCGGGTAACGCCCAGCTCCCGCTGACAGCGCGCCAGCTCCAGCCAGAGCCGCCGCCAGAGGCCGAACTTGTGCAGCGGCGAAAAGAGGCGCAACATCTGGGGGCTGGCGTTGCGCGAGGCCAGGGGCGACTCGTAGGTCGTGGGGTCCATGGGAGCGAATTGTAGCGGAGTTGGGGCGGGGAGTGCGAGCCTCGAGGTCGGCGGGGTTCGCGGAAATTGGCCGGATTGTGGAATGGCGACGGAATCTGTCGCGACTTTGTTGCAGCGGAGTCCGCTTGTCGGTAGGATCGGATGGTGTTGTTGACAGAGGCAAGCTGACGCCCATTGTGGTTGGCAGTGAGGAGACCCGCAGGGGGTTCTGTCGAGTCTATTCCGGCAATAAGGAGCAGGTATGGCGGCTTTCTGGCGCGAACTGGGGCAGGTTCTGGAAGGACTGAATCCCAACGGTCGAATCAGGAGAATCTGGCGAGGCCGACGGGCACGAGACATGCGCAGACGGCGAATGCGGACCGTTGAGGCGGTCAGCCCGGTGGTGGACGCGCTGGAGGGGCGCGTGCTGCTGGCGGTGCTGCCGGCGCCGGTGGTGGCGGATCCGGTAAACCTGACCTCGTCGCCGGGACACTCGCCGACCATCATCTACAATCCATCCGATCCAACCAAGATGGTGGCCGCCTACACGACGGTCTCCACGGACTCGGGCTCGCTCGGGGAGAATACGGGGATAGCGGTCCTCTATTCGAACAACAGCGGAAACACCTGGTCGGGCCTGCCTCTGCCCGGGCGCACGCCCAACCCGCTAATCGTCGGCGAGCTGTTTGCTGAGCGGGACCAGGTGAGTGTGGCCTTCGACTCCAGCGACCGCCTGTACGTCTTGTACATTGACCGTTCCACGTCCAGAGACGCCGGAGCGATTCTGCTGTCGGCGTTCGATTTCTCAGGATCCACTCCGACGGCGGACCCGACGGTGTCCAACCAGATCGTATATCGCTGGGCTCTGGCCGACGCCGCGATTCATCCGGCCCTTGCCGTGGACGGGGGGCTTGCCAACTACACCGATCCGCTGACCAGCGCCACCCAGGGAACGCAGTTTCAGGACACCGTGTACGTGGCCTGGACAACGATCAACAACGCGCCAGCCACCGGCTCGGCGGGTTTCTCGGCCAACGCGATCAAGCTGGTGGCATCGGCAGATGGCGGCCGATCTTTTACAACGCAAAGGTACGTGAACGATGGCGGCAACTTTCCGGCCAATCCAGGCGTTCACACGCATCCGCGGATGGTGGTGAGCCAAGGGACCATCAGCGATCGAGCAGGTCCGGGTGGCATTCAGGGGGGGCAGTTGAGCATCATCTGGCAGAACGTTTCGGGCGGCAGCACGGCGATCCGATTTGACAGGGTGTTGAACGGCGGCACCGGCTTCGTGTTTGACCGGACGCCGGGACCTCAGCCCATTTTCGACGCGATCGACCCCGGTGGAGGGGCTCCGCACCTTCCGGGCGTGACCACGGTAACCATACCGGTCGCGATTCCCAATACGTTCACCATCAACGACCTGGACGTGACGGTCAACCTGACTCACCCGGCGCTGTCTCAGTTGCTGGTGGAACTGATCCACCCCAACGGCGAGGACAGCATCACGCTGATTCAGAATGGCGTCACGGCTGGCAACGTGGCCACCAACAACGGCATCGCCGGCGCGAATCTGGGCATCTTGAACGGCTTTCAGATCGGCACTGTGTTCGATTCGCAGGCGCCGCGCATCATTACGGACGTCAATGCGGCCGCGCCCTATACAGCCCACTTCCGCCCGGAGGTTGGCAGCCTCAACGCCCTGGTCAATAACGTGCCGGGCGGGGCGGTCTCCGGCGACTGGACGCTGCGCATCACCGACTTCCGCGCTGACACGGCGCCCACGCAGTCCGTAGGTGAGGTGCGGCTCAACTTCACTGCCAATCTGACGCCCGGCGGCGACATCGAGATCGGCACATCCAACATCGCCGGGACGGTGACGGGGACCAACGAAATCATCGCCCCCTCCAACCCCAGTGCCGGTGGCGAGGGCAACGGCATCGGTCCCGGCGCAGTTATCGCCGCCGACAACACCCTGGGCTCGTTCAGCCCCTATCAGGGTCGACTGTATGTGGCATTTGCGAGCGTCGCCGGCACCGTCAGCCCCGACAACTCGGACATCTTCCTGTATACGTCGGACAACGGCGGACTAAGCTGGACCGCCCGGGGCCGGGTGAACCAGGACATCGGCGCTATCGACGGATTCTCCGAAGGTAGCGACAGCAGCGGCCGCCCCCAGTTCCAGCCTTCGATTGCCGTGGATCAGGCCACGGGAACAGTTGTGCTCTCGTTCTACGACGTGAGGCACGACGCGGCCAGGACACGGGCGGCCATGTACATCGCCGCCAGTATCGACGGCGGCGGCACTTGGGGACCGCAGACATGGGCCAATCGCACGAACACCGTGACCGACGCCATTACCGGTCTGCCGGTTGTGCTTGGGCCTATTCCGGACAATCAGGGCTCGGACAACATCGACCGCGGTCCACACGGCTTCGGCACGCACCAGGGTCTGACGGTGGTGAATGGCCGCGTGTATCCGATCTGGGCAAGCAACCAGAACGTGCAGGGGCTGTTCACGATCCGCATCGGCAACGTGCGCATCGCCACCGGTCCGCGCATCGTGTCCAGCACGATGGGCCCGGTCAGTCAGCTCAATGACACCGTGAACCCGCCCACGGCAAGCGGTGCGCCTCAATTCATGGCGTTCGACGTCGAGTTCGACCGGCCGATCGATCCGGCGACGTTCACGGCTGACGATATCACGGTCTTCTATCGCAACACGGCCACGTCGGGTAATGATCCGGGGGTCATCGTTCCGCTGGGGCAGGTGGTGCCTCTGGATGAGGGGCGTTTCGGGCCGGCCGGGGCGCTTGGCGCCACGCGCTTCCGGGTGAACCTGGCCAGCGTGCAGACGGCCACGGGGACGTACAGCTATCAGATCACGCCTGATATCTCTGACCGCGTGCGGTTCATCGGGGGAGTGCTGGGCAATCTGATGGACCAGAACGGCGACGGTGTGGAGGCCCAGCCGGCGCAGCAGAATGCGACGGTGGGCGATGTGTACGCCATTCCGCGCCCGCTTCAGAATACCTCGTTCAACGGAACGTTTTTCCGGCCAGCGTTCGACTCCAATACCCTGCCGATCATAGTGCCCGGGCCGACGCTTCTGCCGGCACTATATCGCGCCAGCGGCAGCCAGACGAATCTGCCGGTGCCGCCGGTGGGCGATGGCGGCAGCGGCAATCCGGCGCAGGACATCACCACCTCCAGCCTCACCATCAGCAGCGCCGCGGGCCTGGTCGTGAACGACCTGCGCGTGCATCTGAGCCTGAACCACACCAGCCCGTCGGATCTGCGCATCACGCTGATACACCCCGATGGAACGCAGATTGTGCTTTCCGATCAGCGGGGCGGCGCCGGCACCAGTTTTGGCGACATCATTTTCAGCAACAGCGCGCTGCAGCCCATTTCGTCGGCGTTCCCGCCGTTTGCTCAGTCGTACCGCCCCGAGGCGGGCACCCCCCTGAGCCTGCTCAACGGCAAACCGCTGAACGGCACCTGGCAGCTTCGTATCCAGGACCTGGTGGCCGGCACCTCCGGCACGCTCGTGGGGTGGGCCATCCAGAACGGCGACAGCCTCACGCTCAACGGGTCGGTGGGACATGTGGATGTGGCCTTCGACCGCGACATGAACCCCGCAACGTTCACGGTCGACGACATTGTGCGCATCACCGGACCGGCCGGCGAGATCACCGGGCCGCATCGCTACATCTCGCTGGATCGCGGGCTGGCTATTCCCGATGCCTCGCCCGCCCTGCCGCTGATCAGCACGCTGAGCATCGAGGACGACTTCCTCATCGGCGACCTCAATGTGCAGCTCGACATCACCCATCCGCTGACCACGGATCTGACCATCACGCTCATCGCGCCCAACGGATTGCGCGTGCCGCTGGTGGCCAATCTTGGCGGCGGTCCGCAGGGCACGGCCAACTTCACCAGCACCCTGTTTGACGATGCCTCGACGGCGGCGATCACCAACGGCTCCAATCCGTTCAACAGCGCTCTGGGTTATCGCCCAGTTTCACCGCTGTCGGTGCTGAACGGGATGAGCCTCAAGGGCGTGTGGCGGCTGGAGGTGGCCGATGACACCGGAACCAACGTGGGCACGCTGAACGCCTGGTCGATCATCGCCACGCCCAGCCGCGCCTCCTTCAGCATCATCCCCAATCCGCACGGCACCGACCCCAACCCGGCGTCGCCGCGCACCTACCGCATTACGTTCCCGACTCAGAAACTGGCCGGCACCTATACCGTCGTGCTGAGCTCGGATATTCGCTCGCCGGCGGGCGAGGCACTGGACACGAACAAAAACGCGGGCCTGGATCTGCTCCGCGACGTGTCGACGGAGTCGATCACGCTGACATTCCCGTCGAGCAACGTGCCGCTTCAGGTGGGCAGCGTGAGCACGCCTGGACAGGTGACCACCTCGACGCTGACGATCACGGACTCGTTCGTGATCCAGAACATCACGCTTCAGCTCAACATCACCTATCCCTTCGACCCGGACCTGCGGGCAGCCCTGATCGCGCCCGATGGTACGCGCATCCAGCTCTTCACCAACGTCGGGCAGGCGGGCACGCAGCGCGACTTCATCAACACCGTCTTCGACGACGCGGCAACCACGCCGATCCAGAACGGCGGCGGGCCGTTCTTCGGCCGGTTCAATCCACAGCTTCCCCTGAGCAGTCTTGTGGGCAAGAACGCCGCGGGCACCTGGACGCTGGAGATCACCAGCGACGCGGCCGGCCGCGTCGGCACGTTGAACCACTGGTCGCTGACGCTGGGCAAGCCCGTTCCCAATTCCGGCCTTGGCGAACTGGTGGCCGACCAGACGACCGTCGGCTTCCGCATCTTCTCGCAGGACGCGACGATCCCGCAGTCGCACGACAGTTGGACGCCGGTGGGGCCGGCGTCGGCCGGCGGCTTCTCCGGGCGCATCTCCAGCATCGCCGTGGACCCGTCGGACCCGTCGGGGAATACAGTGTTTGTGGCCGGCGCCAGCGGCGGCATCTGGAAGACCACCAACTTCCTGACGACTTCGGCGGAAGGTCCCACCTGGGTGCCGCTGACGGACTTCGGCCCGACCAACAGCCTGAACGTCGGCAGCCTGACGCTGTTCCCGAGAAACAACGACCCGAGACAGACGGTGGTGTTTGTGGCCACCGGCGAGGCCAACACGACGGGCCAGCCGGACGTGATCAACCGCTCGCGCGGCGTCGGTTTCCTGCGGAGCATGGACGGCGGATCGACCTGGACGCTGCTGGACTCGACCGCAAACGTGGACGCCAGCGGCAATCCCCTGCCCATGAACTCCCCGGCTCGCGATCACCTGTTCTCCAACCGCTCGCTCGGGCCTACCTATGCGTACAAGATCGTGGTGGACCCGCGCCCGACCCCCTCGGGCCAGATCATCGTCTATGCGGCTCTGGGCGGGGCCAACGGCGGACTGTGGCGCAGCCTGGACAGCGGCGACACCTGGCAGAACATGCGGGCGGGCGAATGCACCGACGTGGTGCTGGATCCCAACAGCGGCGTCATCAACGCCATCAGCAATCCGACCGGCAACCTGGACATCCTCTACGCCGCGTTCCGCGGCCAGGGCATTTTCATCAGCCCCAACCGCGGCGTGGTGTGGAACGCCCTGCCCGGCGGCGTGGGCAACCCGCTGATCCGTGAGGGCGGCCCGAACGGGCCGGCGGTGCCCGTCAATCCGCCGGCCGACACGCCCAACGGCGCCAAGGGGCGCATCCACCTGGCCAAGCCGGCGCTGACCGGCAATCCGGTGCAGGATGCGCAGTACCAGGGATGGCTCTATGCCCTGGTGGCCCAGACCGGCGGCGCCCTGGATGGACTGTATGTGACCAAGGATTTCGGGCAGAACTGGACGCTGATCCGCCTGCCCTTGCGCGGCGGTCCGTCCAACGACATCACGGCCCCGGACGTGAACATCCTCGGCGGAACCGGGAACTATGCGTCAACGCTGGCGGTCGACCCCACCAATCCGATGATCGTCTACATCGGCGGCAGCGGCGGACCCAACCTGATTCGGGTGAACATCGCCGCTCTGGCCGACAGCAAGTCGCTGTTCGTCGGCGACGACCGCAACGGCGCCGGCGAGGTCCGCCCGCGCATGCCCGTGGCCGCCGCTCCGCGGCAACTGACCAGCTCGGCCACCAATCCCGATCCGATCGCCAACCCGTTCATCAACCTGCTGCGCAATCCGACCGAGCCGTTCCTGTCGAATGCCACGGTCATCGTCAGCAACGTGCAGAGCTTCAGCAACAACGGCAGCGGTGCGCTGTGGGCCGACCTGAGCATCAGCAACACGGGCGACGGCCTGCACGCGCTGGCCGCCCTTCGCGATCCGCTGTCGGGCAATACGCGACTGATTCTGGGCAACAACAACGCCGTGGCCACGGGCATCTTCCACGAGGGGGCGTACATCTCCAGGCTGGGGACGGCGGCGCTGCCGCTGGGCAACCGCACGGGCAACCTCCAGGTCGGCCAGTTCTTCTACGGGGCGGCGCAGCCCAGCAGCGCAGCCGCACAGATCGCCCAGGCGATGTTCTACGCCAACGCGTATCAGAACGGCATACCCAGCTCCGATCCGAACCTGCTGAACAACGGCAATCTGGTCTGGTCGGGGGTCAACACCGGCAATGCGGCGGGTGTGGCCGTTGACGCGACCGGTTCCGGCGCTGTGTACCGCTATCGCTGGCCCAACTCCGGCGGCGACAACACCAACTTCTTCCAGGTGAACGGGATTGCCCGGACTTTCGGGCTGCTTCAGGCCATTCCCGATACGCAGTGGCCCAACGCCACCGTCAACTTTGCCGTGAACCCCGTGAACGGCGACCAGGTCGTGATGAGTTCCGGATCCGGCCGCATCTTCATGACCGCCAATCAGGGCGTGTTCTGGCTGGAGATCGGCTCGCCGACGGCGCTGGGCAACAGCCAGGCGCTGGCGCTGGCCTACGGCGCCCCGGCGCCCACGGACCCGACCGGCGCACTGAACAACTTCATTTACGCCGGTACGATTGCCGGGCAGATTTACGTGACGTTCACCGGCGGCGGCGGGGCGGCCAACCCCAACAACTGGATCAACATCTCAACAGGTCTGGACGGCTCGACCGTCCGCGGCATAGTCACCAACCCGCAGCGCGGCAGCCGCGAGGCCTACGCCGTGACCAACAACGGCGTCTATTACATTCGCGATTCGTCCAGAATCGCGGCGGAAGTGCAGACGCTGACACCCACGACCCTGCCGACGGGCGGCACCTATACCCTGACTTTCCGCAATCAGACCACCGCCCCATTGCCCTACGACGCCACGCCGGCGGCGGTGCAGGCCGCTCTGCGCAACCTGGGCCCCGCGGAGCTCAGCAACATCGTGGTCAGCGGCTCGCCGCTGAGCGCCGGGGCGATGATCTTCACGTTCGACATCGTGCGCGGCGACGTGCCGATGATCAGCATCGACGACTCGCAACTGGTGGGCAACTATCCTGTCACCGAAACGACCAGAGGCTCGGCGGCGCTGGCCGCGGAAGTCCAGACTCTCACCTCCACGGTCCTGCCCACCTCCGGCACCTATACCCTCAGCTTCGGGGGCCAGACCACCCTTCCGCTGAACTTCGACGCCACACCGGCCACCGTGCAGGCGGCGCTTCGGGCCCTGCCGGTTCCGGCGCTGGCCAACATCGTCGTCGGTGGAGTGCCGCTCAGTTCCGGGGCGATGACCTTCACATTCGACGTGACATTCGGCGACGTGCCGATGATCACCATCGACGCCTCGCAGCTTGCGGGCACCTATACCATCAGCGAAACGGTCAGGGGCTCGGCAGCGCTGGCGGCGGAAGTGCAGACGCTGATGCCGGTCATCCTGCCGACCTCGGGGACCTATACCCTGAGCTTTGGCGGACAGACCACCGGCCCCTTGAGCTTCGACGCCACGCCCGCCACGGTCCAGGCCGCGCTTCGCGCCCTGCCTGTTCCGGAACTGAGCAACGTCGTGGTGGACGGGTTGCCGCTGAGCGCCGGCGCGATGACGTTCACGTTCGACCAGAGTTTCGGCGATGTGCCGTCCATCACCATCGACGAATCGCAGCTCGTGCCCGGTGCCCTCAACAACACCTTCACCGAGACGGTCAAAGGCTCGGCGTGGGTCGACATCACCGGCAACCTGCGCAACCTGATGCATGATCCGTTCAGGGACTTCACGCTCAGCGAGCTTCAAACCTTCCAGCTTTCCTCGATTCAGGCGGACTGGCGCTATCTGATCCCTGAGGATTTCAACGACCCCAACAGCCCCGTCCACCCGGCCCTGTACGTGGGCGCCACCAGCGGCGTCTATCGCTCGCTGGACAACGGGCAGACCTGGTCGGTCTTCCCCGACCGGGTCATCGACGGCTCGGCCGTTCCCGGCGGATATCTGCCCAACGCCCATGTCACCGATCTGGACATGGCCCTGGGCAACATCGACCCGACCAACGGCCGGCCCATCGGCACCGGCTCGCCCAACGTGCTGATGGCGACGACGTTCGGGCGCGGGGCGTTCGCGATCCGGCTGGCGCCGGTGGTCATCCCCGGCTCGGCCCGGATTGCAGCGGCGGATGACACGGGGCTGTGGGACTTCGACAGCGTCACGCAGATCCGCGAGCCGCTGTTCACCGGCATCAGCCAGCAGAGCGCCTTTGGCAGCAACGTGCGCATTACCCTGCTGAATCTGACCAACCCGGACAACCCGATCATCATCGGCGGATTCGACGGCGTGCTGGGCGGACCCACCGACACGCCGGCCAACCGTACCGACGCGGCCGGGCGCTTCGCCGTGCGGGTGAACCCCAACTCATTCCCCGTCGACGGGACGTACATCGTGGGCGTGCGCGCCACCGACGATGCGGGCACCGTCGGCGCTCCAACCCTCTTTACCGTCGTGATCGACACCACTGCGCCCGCCCAGGCGCCCAGCGTGCCCGACATGACCCCCTCGTCGGACAGCGGACTGTCGAACACTGACAACATCACCAACATCACCAGACCCACCTTCACCGGCACGACCGAGCCGGGGGCCATGGTGCAGTTCTTCCTCAACGGCGGCACGGCGCCCGTCGAGACGGTCTTCGCCAATGCCCTGGGCCAGTACACGGTCACGCTTTCCACCCCGCTGGCCGACGGCATTTACAGCATCTCGGCGCAGCTCACCGACGTGGCCGGCAACGTGGGGCCCAGGTCGGCGGCGCTGGTTTTCGTCATCGACACGACGCCGCCGAATGCGCCCAGCGTGCCCGACCTGACGTCCCAGAGCGACAGCGGCATCTCCGACACCGATAACGTGACCAACGTCACCACGCCGTCGTTCAGCGGGACGGCCGAGCCGGCCGCCCTGGTGGAGCTGTTCGCCGACGGCGTGCTGGTGGGCTCGGCCAGAGCCGACCAGAACGGCAACTGGCTGGTAACGGTGGATTCGCCGCTGAGCGACGGGGTATACAACATCGCGGCGCAGCAGACGGACCTGGCGGGGAACGTCGGTCCGTTCTCGGCGTCGCTGCCCATCACCATCGACACCGTGCCGCCGCTGGCGCCCAGCACGCCGAACATGACGGCGGCCACCGACACCGGCATCTCCAGCACGGACAACCTGACGCGCATCACCACCCCGGCCTTCAGCGGCACGGCCGTCCCCAATGCCGAAGTGCACATCTATGCCGACGGCGTGCGGGTGGGCAGCGGACAGGCCGATGCGTTCGGCAACTACCTGATCACCATCACCACACCGCTGGCCGAGGGTCAGCACCAGATCACCGCCCTTCAGCTCGATCAGGCCGGCAATTTGGGTCTGGTCTCCGCGCCGCTGGCGATCGCGATCGACACCACACCGCCGGTAGCCAACGGCGTGAACATCACGGCCGTCGAAGGCACGCTGTTCACAGGCGTGGTGGCTCGCTTCACCGATCTGAACCCGTTCGGTCAGGCGACCATCAACTGGGGCGATGGGCAGGTGTCGCTGGGGACGATCCTGGCCAACCAGATCGGCAGCTTCGACGTGATCGGCACCAACTCCTACGCGGCGCCGGGCGTGCTGACGCTGACGGTGACGATCGAGGACGCGGCCGGCAATCCCACGACGGTGACGGCGACGGCCACGGTCGAGAATCCGCCGGTGGTGGCGACGGGCGGGCTGACGTTCAACGCCCAGGAGGGAACGCTTTCACCCCAGCAGCCCGTCGCGACGTTCACCGATCCCGGCGGGCCCAAGCCGCTGGGCGACTACCGCGCCATCATCGACTGGGGCGACGGCACCAGCTCCGACGGCACGATCACCTTCAACGCGGCCACGGGCACGTTCACCGTCCTGGGCAGCCACGCCTATCCGGAGGATGGTTCCTACAGCATCACCGTCACGATCCAGCACTTCCCCAATGCCCCCGACGTGGTCGTGACCAGCACCGCGGTGGTGGCCAACGTGGCACCCACGCCGACGATCGCCGGACCGACGCTGGCCTTCATCGGCGATACGCTGGAGTTCCTCATCGGTGCCACGGATCCGTCGGCGGGCGACGCGGCCGCCGGTTTCACCTATGTGATCAACTGGGGCGACGGCACGGCGCCGACGGTGATCGAGGCCACGCCGGGCAACGGCGCCCCCCAGAGCGTGACCCACCGCTACATCGTGGCGTCCAACTTCAACATCCGCGTCACGGTCACCGACCGCGACGGCGGCTCCAATACCTCCATCCACAACCTGCGGATCGCCGACCCGCTCACGCTGGAGGAGGTGGTCATCAACACCGGCCATGCCCAGCGGTCGCGCATCTTCCGCATCGAGTTCAAGTTCTTCGATCGGCTGGGCGTCACATCGCTGCGGCTGGCGAATCTGAAGCTGTTCCGCAACGGCACGGAGGCGGTGTCGCTCAAAGGCGCGACCTTGAGCTTCGACCCGGAGACCGGCTGGGCCACGCTGGACACCCGCAGGCTCAAGCTGGCCGACGGCGACTATCAGCTCCAGATCCGCGTGCCCGGCGGGACGCTGCCGTTGAGCTTCCACAAGCTCACCGGCGACGCCAACGGCAGCGGTTTCGTCAACGAAGCCGACAAACGCCTGGTGGCCGGCGGCCAGGGCGCCAACGATCCGGCCGTGGACCTCAACGGCGATGGCGTTGTGAACGCAGCCGACGTGAACATCGTCCGCGGCAATACCAACAGCCGGCTCACGGCGGCGACGCGCCAGATGGCGCTGGTGCGGGGCAAGCAGCCGGCGGTCAACTTCGGAACAGTGCGAACGGGCGGCAAGCCCGTGGCCGTGGACCTGGTAATCCGCAACGCGGTGGCCGACGAGCCGCTGATATTCCGCCGCATGAACATCAGCGGGAACACGAAGTTCCTGTCGTTCGCGGTGCTGGATCGCGTCTGGGGCCGGCCGGCGCCCACATTCGGACTGGCCAACAACCAGCGGATCACCGTGCGCATTTACCTCACGCGCCAGGAGGTGATCAAGCTCAACTCGAAGCTCACGTTCCAGTACAGCCGAGACGGCGGAACGACGTTCCAGAACGCCACCGTGCCCATCAAGGCCAACGTGGTGGTGTGAGGGCGGCAATAACCAGTGAAGGAGGCGCGGCGCTGACAACGGTCGGCGCCGCGTCTTTTTTTGCGGCGCTTCAGCCGTCGCCGAAAAGGCCCGGCTCAGTTGAGGATCGCCGCGGGCGGGGCGGCGTTGCCGGCGCCGCCGGCTCGATGCAGTCGGGGGCATCGTGCGCCGGGTTGTTGACAGCGCGCGAAACCGCCTGGGCGCACATGGCTTCGGCCGGATAGGGCCTCAGCAGCTCCAGCAGCGCGGGCGGTTCGCGTTCGCCGGGGGCGAGCCAGGCGCGGTAGTCCTCCTCGCGCAGGATGACGGGCATGCGGTTGTGAATGGGGCGCAGCAGGTCGTTGGGGTCGGTGGTGATGATGGTAAACGTGCGAAGCGGTGCTCCGTCGGGGTCGTGCCATTCATCCCAGAGTCCGGCGAAGGCGAAGGGCCGGCCGCTGCGCAGACGGACGTAGATGGGCGTCTTGGCGCCGCCGGGTTCCCTTCGCCATTCGAAAAAACCGTCGGCGGGAACCAGACAGCGCCGTCGGCGCAGGGCGGTGCGGAAGGATGGCTTGCGGGCCAGGCTTTCGGCGCGGGCGTTGATCATGCGGTTGCCGACGGCCGGGTCGGCGGCCCAGGAGGGAATCAGGCCCCAGCGGTAGAACTCCACACGCGGCTGCGGCTGATTGGGCACCACGGCGGCCGGCTGGCT
>Ga0129299_1001364_pt1 | contig 16334 bp, 16 predicted proteins | sample ConPoolayeCmetaG_FD_94477 | JGI IMG/M metagenome (GOLD analysis project Ga0129299, IMG submission 94477) | Hot spring microbial mat communities from California, USA to study Microbial Dark Matter (Phase II) - Cone Pool mat layer C metaG ... | reverse complement strand
GTCGAGGCCATGCCTGACGGCTATATGGACGTCTGCCTCTTCAACGGGGCGATCCGCACCAGCGAGAACGAGCACCTGGCGCACCTGCTGCGCCGCAAAGCAAAGGTGCTGGTCGCTTTTGGGTCGTGCGCCAGCGAAGGTTGCATCCCCGGCCTGGCCAACCTGTTCGACCGCCAGTCCATTTTCCAGCGCGTCTATCTGCAAGTGCCGTCAGTGGACAATCCCAACGGCATCGTGCCCCAGCACGTCGCCCACGTGCCTGAGGGCGAGATCGAGATTCCGCACTTTTACAACACCGTCAAAACGCTGGCCCAGGTGGAGGACGTGGACTATTTCGTCCCTGGCTGCCCGCCCCAGGCGCCGCAGATCTGGGCGGTGATCGAGGCAATCCTCAGCGGTAACCTTCCCCCCAAGGGCAGCGTCGTCGGCGCGACCGAGAAGACGGTCTGTGACGAGTGCAAGCACAGGCGCGAGGAGCGCAAGATCAAAAAGTTCTACCGCCCGCACGAGATCATCCCCGACTCTACCAAATGCCTGTTCGACCAGGGGATCATCTGCGCCGGCCCGGCGACGCGCGGCGGCTGCGGGGCGCTCTGCCCCAGCGTGGACCAGCCCTGTCGCGGCTGCTACGGCCCCGCGCCGAACACGATCGACCAGGGCGCGGCGCTGCTCTCCGCCGCCGCCTCGGTGGTGGACGCCGATACCGAGGAGGAAGCAGCGCGGATCGTCGGCGAGATCCTCGACCCCATCGGCACCTTCTACCGCTTCGGCCTGCCGGCGTCCCTGCTGCACCGGTCGAGGTTGGGGAATAGAGACTAGAGGAGGCAGGCTATGCGCAAGATCAGCATCGACCCCATTACTCGCCTGGAGGGCCACGGGCGGATAGACATCTTCCTCGACGGGGAGGGGAACGTCGCCAACACCTACCTGGTCATCCCGGAGCTGCGCGGGTTCGAAAAGTTTGCCGAGGGCCGCCGCGTCGAGGAACTGACCGACATCACGCCGCGCATCTGCGGCGTCTGCCCGGAGGCGCACCACATGGCCTCGGTCAAGGCCTGCGATGCGGTCTACCACGTCGAGGTGCCGCCGACGGCAAAAAAGATCCGCGAGCTGTTCTACTCCGCTTTCTACGTGGCCGACCACGCCGTCCACTTTTACATCCTGGCCGCCCCCGACTTTGTCCTGGGACCGACCGCGCCGGTGGCCGAGCGCAACATCCTCGGCCTGATCCACAAGGTCGGTCTGGAGATCGGCGGGCGGGTGATCCGCTGTCGCGGCATGGCCATGGACATCATCGGCGCGCTGGGCGGGCGCAAGATCCACCCCCTCTGCGCGCTCCCCGGCGGCGTGAACAAGGCCATCACCGAGGAGATGCGGGCGCAGTTCGAGGCCACCGCGCACGAGCTGATTGACTTTGGCCTCTTCAGCCTGCAACTCTTCCGCGACGTCGTCCTGGCGAACAAGGGCTATGTGGACCTGATCCTCTCCGATGCCTTCACCATGCCCACGTACTATATGGGCATGGTGGATGAGCACAACCGCACCAACTTTTACGACGGTCAGGTGCGCGTGGTCGGCCCCGACGGCAAGGAACTGCTCAAGTACTCGCCACAAGAGTACCTGAGCGTGGTCGCCGAACGGGTCGAGCCGTGGAGCTACCTGAAGTTCCCCTATCTCAAGGCGGTCGGTTGGAAGGGGTTGGTGCCGGGCAAGGACAGCGGCGTCTACCAGGCTACCCCGCTCTCGCGGCTCAACGCCGCCGATGGCTTGGCCACACCGCGGGCACAGGAAGCCTACGAAGAGTTCTACCAGACCCTCGGCGGCAAGCCGGTGCACCATGTGCTGGCAACTCACTGGGCGCGGTTGATCGAGCTGCTCTACGCCGCCGAGCGGCTGTTGGAATTGTGCACCGATCCCGAAATCACCAACCCGCACGTGCGCAATATCCCCACCGCCACGCCAGACGAGGGAGTGGGGATCGTCGAGGCGCCGCGCGGCACGCTGACCCATCACTATACCACCGACGAGCGCGGCATTGTTACCAGGTGCAACCTGATCGTCGGCACGACCAATAACTATGCCCCCATCTCCATCGCGGTCAAGAAGGCCGCCCAGGGGCTGATCCGCAAGGGCCAGGCGATCACCGAGGGGGTGCTGAACCAGGTGGAGATGGCCTTTCGCGCCTACGACCCCTGCTTCGGCTGCGCCACCCACATCTTGCCTGGACAGATGCCGCTGGAGGTGCGCATCTTCGACGCGGACGGGCAGTTGGTCGAGGTGTTGAGGAGATAAAGACGAAGACAAGGAGACAAGGGGACAAGGGGACAAGGAGACAGGGAGACGCGGAGACACGGGGACAGGGAGACAGGGACGAGACGCTTCCCGTCACCGTGTCACCCCCTCACCGTGTCACCCCGTCACCGTGTCACCCCCTCACCGCGTCTCCCCGTCGCACTCTCGTGCTCGGCCTGGGCAATCCCATCCTCAGTGACGATGGGGTGGGCATCCACGTGGTGCGGCTGGTCGCTGCTCGCGCCGCGCAACACGCGACACGCCCGCGGGTGGAAGTTGCCGAAGCCAGCGTAGGGGGATTGCGCCTGCTGGAGGTGCTCGCCGGTTTCGACCGCGTGATCATCGTGGACGCGATCCAGACCCCCGGCGGCCGCCCCGGCGAGGTCCACCGTCTGGGCGTGGGCGATCTGTGGACCTCCCTCCACGCCGATTCCACCCACGACCTCTCCCTGCGCGGCGCGTTGACACTGGGGCGGGAGCTGGGGCTGCCGCTGCCCGCCGATGAGGCGATCACAATCCTGGCTATCGAGGTGGAGGACGTGTTGACCTTTGGCGAGGCCTGCACGCCCCACGTGCAGGCAGCCATCCCCTCTATCGTGCAGGCAGTTGTAGACGAATTGCAGACCACGGACGACAGATGACGAACCACGGACCGCAGACGATGGACCACGGCTGCTGAGGTGAGTCTGATTCTTCCCCGTGTCTCCTGTTGTTGCCACAGTCGCCGTTTTCGAGTATCATGCAGCCAGTTGCCTATCCTGGAGGTGCTCCTTGACAACGTCAACCGTGATCAATCTGACGGCGATGGAGCGGGACACTGCTCTGCTGGGTCAGCTCGCCCCGGCGCGGCAGTTGCTTCTGCGTTGCATCCACTGCGGCACCTGTACCGCCTCCTGTCCCTCCGCCGCAGCAATGGACCTCACCCCTCGCCAGATGTGGCGCAAGGTCCAACTTGGGATGACGGAGGAAGTACTGCGCAGCAAGACGATCTGGCTCTGTAGCCTCTGCTACCAGTGCCACGTGCGCTGCCCGCGCGGCATCCCGCTGACCGAGACCATTGTCACCCTGAAGGAGCTGGCGCTGGAGCGCGGGATCGCCCATTCGCACGAGAGCGCCGCCTTCTACCGCGCCTTTGCCGACGTGATGCGTCGCTACGGGCGCATGCGCGAGGTCGAGTTCATGGCCCGCTATTTCCTGGCGACCAACCCGCTGAGCGCGCTGGGCTATGCCAGGATGGGCTTGACGATGCTGGCGCGCGGCAAATTAAAGATCGAGCTGCCGCGCCTGACTGGGGAAGGCCGCCTCGACCGGCTGTTTGCGCGAGTGGCGGAACTGGAGGAGCAGCAATGAAGTACCTCTTCTATCCCGGCTGTTCTCAGGAGGGCGCGGCGCTGGAATACCAGCGTTCGACGCTGGCGGTGTTGGCGGCCCTCGGCGCGGAGGTCGAGGAGCTGGAGGACTGGACCTGCTGCGGCGCCAGCGTCGCCTCAGTGGTCAGCAGTCTGCTGGGAGTGGTGCTGCCAGCGCGCAACCTGGCCCTGGCCGAGCGGGCCGGCGGCGGGCGCGACCTGCTGGCCGTCTGCAGCGCCTGCTACACCAACTTTCAGCGCACGAACGGGATGCTGGCTGCCGACCATCGGCTGATGGCGACCGTCAACCAGGCGCTGGGGGTGGAGGGACTGGCCTACGGCGGTTCTGTCCGTGCGCGCCACCTGCTGGACGTGCTGGCCAACGATTTCGGGCCAGAGGCCATCGCCGCGCAGGTGCAAAAGCCGCTGAGCGGGCTGACCGTCGCCCCGTATTACGGCTGCCAGACCGTCCGCCCCTACAGCCCCTTCGACGACCCGCAGCGTCCGACCTCGATGATCGCCATCCTGGAGGCGTTGGGGGTCACGATCCATCGCCATCCGCGTGAAGCCTCCTGCTGCGGCACGTCGCTGCTGACGACCAAACCGGAGGTCGGCGTACAGATGGCGGCGGCGATCCTGCAGGCCTGCGAACCGGCCGACTGCATCGTCACCGTCTGCCCGATGTGCCACATGAACCTGGACAGCTACCAGGACCGCGCCTCCCGCGTCGCGGGACACGCGTTGCACATCCCGGTGCTCTTCCTGCCCCAGTTGATCGGGATGGCCTTTGGGCTGCCGGACGACGCCTTGCTGTTCCGGCGGCACGTCGTGCCAGTTCGAATCGGTCTCTGAAAACGCAAAGGACGCAAAGGAATGGAAGAACCTCGAATCGGTGTCTACATCTGCGAGTGCGGCATCAACATCTCGGCCACGGTGGACGTGGCGGCGGTGGTGGAGATGGCCGCCAGACTGCCCGGCGTCGCCGTTGCCCGGCAGCACAAGTACACCTGTTCCGAACCAGGCCAGATGATGATCCAGGACGACATCCGTAACCTGGGAATCAACCGCGTGGTGGTCGCCTCCTGCACCCCGCGCATGCACGAGCCGACCTTCCAGCGGGCGCTGGCCGCCGCCGGGCTGAACCCCTATTTCTTCGAGATGGCCAACATCCGCGAGCACGTTTCATGGGTCATCCACGACCGTCAGGCAGCCACCGAGAAGGCAAAGCGGCTGGTGCGCGCGGCGGTGGCGCGGGTGGCGCATCACATCCCGCTTGAGCCACGCCAGGAGCCGGTCACGCGGACCGCGTTGGTCGTCGGCGGGGGCATCGCCGGCATCCAGGCCGCCCTCTCCATCGCCGACGCTGGCTATCAGGTCTACCTGGTCGAGCGCGAACCGTCCATCGGCGGTCACATGGCCCAATTGGACAAGACCTTCCCGACGCTCGACTGTAGTATCTGAATTCTCGGCCCCAAGATGATGGATGCCGGTCGGCATCCCAACATCACTCTCCTGACCTACAGCGAGGTCGAAGCGATTTCTGGCTATGTGGGCAATTTCACCGCCCGCATCCGCAAGCGGGCGCGCTCGGTCAAGGAAGATATCTGCACTGGCTGCGGCCTGTGCCAGGAAAAGTGCCCAACCAAGGTCGTGGACATGGCCTTCGAGGCCGGCATGGGCAAGCGCAAGGCGATCTATCGTCCCTTCTCGCAGGCCATTCCAAATATCCCGGTCATTGACCGCGAGAACTGCCGCTTCTTCACCCAGGGCAAGTGCAAGGTCTGTCAAAAGCTCTGCCCCACTGGGGCGATCGACTATGAGCAGCAGGACACATTGCTGGACGTGCAGGTGGGGGCCATCATCATCGCCACGGGCTTTGCGATGTGGGATCCCATGAAACTGCCGCAGTACTCCTATGGTCTCTCGCCGAACATCATCACCGGGCTGCAGTTCGAGCGGCTGACCAGTGCCACGGGGCCCACTGGCGGCGAGATTCTCACCGCCGAGGGGAAAAAGCCGGAGCGGGTGGCGATCATCCACTGCGTCGGCAGCCGCGACGAGCACGCCCACCTCTACTGCTCCCGCTTCTGCTGCATGTACTCGCTCAAGCATGCCCACCAGATCCGCGACAAGACCGGCGCCCAGGTCTATGACTTTTACATGGACATGCGCACTTTCGGCAAGGCCTACGAAGAGTTCTACGTGCGCACGCAGGATGATGGGGTCGTCTTTATCCACGGGCGCGGGGCGGAGGTGGAGGTGCTGCCCGACGGCCGGCTGCGGGTGAAGGGCGAAGACGCCGATCTGGGGCTGGTGGCGGCGGACGTGGACATGGTCATCCTGGCGACGGCCATCGAGCCGCAGCCGGATGCCGACCGCGTGGCCTCGATCTTTGGCCTGGGCCGCACGCCCGACCATTTCTTCGCCGAGGCCCACCCCAAGCTGCGCCCGGTGGAGACGGCCACAGCGGGGGTCTTTCTGGCCGGCTGCGCCCAAGGCCCGCGCGACGTGCCAGACACAGTGGCCCACGCCGACGCGGCGGCGATGCAGGTGGTGCGGCTGTTCAACCAGGGCGAAGTGACCATCTCGCCCACCGTCGCCGTGGTGGACACGGCGCGCTGCGTGGGCTGCGGCGACTGTATCCTGGCCTGCCCCTATTCGGCTATCTCTCGCACTGCCGAGGCAAAGGCGCAGGTCAATGCGGCGCTCTGTCACGGCTGCGGCACCTGCACGGCCGCATGCCCCGCCGGGGCGATCACCGCCCTGCACTTTACAGATGAGGAAATCGTGGCCCAGATTGATGGGTTGTTGGAGATAGTTCTGTAGGGTGTGTTGCGTGGTGCGTATTGCGTATTGAAGGTGATCCCTATGACCGAACCTTTCGAACCCCGAATCGTCGCCTTCCTGTGCAACTGGTGTTCCTACGCTGGAGCGGACAACGCTGGCATCAGCCGCCTTCCCTCCCCGGCCAACATCCTGCCCATCCGCGTGATGTGCTCCGGGCGCGTGTCGCCGGAGATGATCCTGCGCGCCTTCCGTTCCGGAGCTGACGGCGTGCTGGTGTTGGGCTGTCACATCGGCGACTGCCACTATATCGACGGCAACCATCGCACGATCAAGCGCATCCCCCTGCTGCGCAACCTCCTGGGCTACATCGGCATCAATCCCGAGCGGCTGCGGCTGGACTGGGTCTCTTCGGCGGAGGCGCCCAAGTTCGCCCAGGTGACCCAGGAGTTTGTCGAGACGGTACGGGCGCTGGGGCCGGCGGCCAGGGAGATCGGCGGGTGAGCGAGATGGCCAAAGCCGCGGCGCGGGCCGATGCCCTCTCTTCTCTCTGCGCTCGCTTCCACGTCGAGATCCTGTACGTCTTCGGAAGCCGCGCCGAGGAGGTGCAGGAGTGGCAGGCAGGGAGGCGTGAGGCGCTCTCGCCTGGGCCGGCGGACGTGGATGTGGGCGTCAAACTCGCCAGGGGGTACAGCCCTTCTGTGTACGACAAAGTCCGCCTGGCCCAGGCTCTGGAAGACCTGTGGGGCGTGTTGCGGGTGGACCTGGTCTCATTGTCAGAACTGGACCCCTTTCTGGCTGCCAACGTCATCCGTGGAGAGCGCCTGTATGCCCGCGATGAGGACGCGGCGGATGAGTACGATCTGTACATCCTGCGCCGGGCGGGCGATCTCGCGCCCCTGGAACGTGAAAGGCAGATGCTGATCTTGCGGGAGGGAACATGACGCCCGGGCGGCTCTCCAGGCGAGTAATTGTCGATCGGCTGAGCTGGATCGAACGGATGCTCGGCGAGATCCGCAGCCTGCCGCAGAGGAGTCTCGATGAGTTCCTGGCTGATCGGCGGAATGTCTGGGCTGCCGAATCATGTCTGCGCCGCAGCCTGGAGGCGATCTTCGACCTGGGCCGACATATCCTGGCCAAAGGCTTTGGCCTGGGCGTGAGCGATTACAAGGAAATCGCGGCCCGACTGGGAGAGCAAGGGGTGCTTCTTCCAGAAGAAGTCAGTCTCTTGCGCGTGTTAGCCGGTTACCGTAACCGGCTGGTCCATTTCTACCACGAGGTGGAGATGCAGGAGTTGTACGCTGTCTGTACCGATCAGTTAGCAGACCTGGAGCGCATCACAGAGGCCTATCGCCGCTGGTTGAAGGAGCATGAGGAATGGCTGAACGAGACATTGTAGCTGAGGTTCGTGCCCGCATAGAGGAGAAACTGCCCGAACTCGACGGCGTGGTCGCCCTGCGGCGGACGTCCGAAGGCACCGCGCCGCACCTCTTCCACGTCGGGGACGATCTTTCGCAGTTGGTGCTCGACCCGCGCTATCCGCTCGCGCTGGTCGTCTCGCTGCTGCACAAGCGCTATCCCCAGGCGCGCATCGGCGTCGTCGCCCGCGGCTGCGACGTGCGCGCGCTGGTGGAGATGGCCAAGCGCCAGCAGGTCGATCCCGACCGGCTGTTCCTGCTGGGGGTCGCCTGCACCGCCGGGGAAGCGCAGGAGTGCGCCTGTGCCGACCCGGCCCCCCGGCTGGAGGGCTGGCCGCAGGGGGTGGTCATCGGCACGCCGGTGGAGGGCGCGCCGCCCAACCCCCTCGTCGCTGAATACGAACACAAATCCCTGGAGGAACGGCGGGCCTTCTGGCAGGAGCAATTCCGCAAGTGCATCAAGTGCTATGGCTGCCGCAACATCTGCCCGGAGTGTTTTTGCGAGTCATGCGCGCTGGAAGACCCGCTATGGGTAGAGCCGGGGCTGTTAGCGCCGCCCTTCCCGATGTTCCACCTCATCCGGGCGATGCACATGGCCAGCCGCTGCGTGGCCTGCCGCGAGTGCGAGCGCACCTGCCCGGCGCACATCCCGCTGACCGTGCTCTACGACCTGCTGCGGCGGGACATCGAGGCGCTGGTGGGCTACGTGCCGGGGGCCGATCTTTCCGCCCCGCCGCCGCTCTCGCTGACGTTGACCGATGGGCCGATACGGTCGAGTGAGCATGTGCCGCTATGACCCCCTCTTACGGTGCCTTTGCCGGCCTGGCCCAGACAATAAGGACGGAATACGCAACACGCAACACGCAACACGGGAGAGATAGATGAACTACCATAACACACTCACTGTCTGCCCCTACTGCGGGGTCGGTTGCCAGCTCTACATCCAGGTGCTCGACGGCGAGATCGTCGGCGTGCTGCCATTCAAAGAGCACCCCGTCAGCCAGGGCGGCTTGTGCATCAAGGGCTGGAACGCCACTGCCTTTGTCCGCCATCCTGACCGGCTCACAACTCCCCTCATTCGCGAGGGCGACCATTTCCGGGAGGCATCGTGGGATGAGGCCTTGAACCTGGTAGCCGAGCGGTTGAGCGCCGTCAAGGCCGAGTCCGGCCCCGACAGCACCGCCTTCCTGGTCTCCGCCAAGTGCACCAACGAGGAGAACTATTTGCTGCAGAAACTGGCCCGCGCGGTGGTCGGCACGAACAACGTCGACCACTGCGCCCGTCTCTGACACGCCCCCACGGTGGCCGGTCTGGCCGCCGCATTCGGCAGTGGGGCGATGACCAACTCGTCGCCCGAGTTCGAGACGGACACCGCCTGCTTCCTGATCATGGGGTCGAACACCTCGGAGGGCCACCCGCTGATTGCCAGCCGCATCATGAAAGCGAAGGAAGCGCGCGGGGCAAAGGTCATCGTCATCGACCCGCGCGATATCCAGATGGCCCACCTGGCCGACCTCTACCTGCCCTTCCGTCCCGGCACAGATGTGGCCGTTCTCAACGGGCTGATGAACGTGATCATCAGCGAGGGGCTGGAGGACAAGGCCTACATCGCCGAGCGCACCGAGGGCTACGAGGAGCTGAAGGCCGCAGTGGCGGCATACACGCCGGAACGGGTCGAACAGATCAGCGGCATCCCCGCTGACGGCCTGCGGGCAGCAGCGCGGATGTACGCCCAGAACAAGCCTGCTGCCATCCTGTACGCGATGGGCATCACCCAGCACACCACCGGCACCGACAACGTCAAGAGCTGCGCCAACCTGGCCATGCTCACCGGCAACGTCGGCATCCCCGGCGGCGGGGTCAACCCGCTGCGCGGCCAGAACAACGTCCAGGGCGCCTGCGACATGGGCGGCCTGCCCAACGTCTATCCCGGCTACCAGCCGGTGACCTCGCCGGAGGCGCAGCAAAAGTTCCGCCAGGCCTGGGGCAACGCGCCGGACCTGCAGGTGGGGCTGACGGTGACGGAGATGATCAACGCTGTCGGCGATGGCACGGTGCGGGCGCTCTATGTGATGGGCGAGAACCCGATGGTGGCCGATCCCGACATCAACCATGCCCGTCATTGCCTGGAGCAGGCCGGGTTCCTGGTGGTGCAGGACATTTTCCTTTCGGAGACAGCGCAGTTGGCCCACGTCGTCCTGCCAGCGGCGTCGTTCGCCGAGAAGGACGGCACTTTCACCGCCACCGACCGACGGGTGCAGCGCGTGCACCAGGCGGTCGAGCCGCCGGGCCAGGCGCGGACCGATTGGGAGATCATCTGCGATCTGGCCCAGCGGATGGGCGCCAGCGGATTCGATTTCACCTCGCCCAAAGAGATCATGACCGAGATCGCCCGCCTGACCCCCAGCTATGGCGGCATCAGTTACGAGCGGCTGGAAGAGTTGGGCTTTTTGCAATGGCCGTGCCCGACGCCCGACCACCCTGGCACGCCCTATCTGCACAAGGGCAAGTTCTCGCGCGGCCTGGGCCGCTTCCACTCCATAGACTATCAGGATCCAGCAGAGCTGCCCGATGACGAGTACCCCTTCATCCTGACCACGGGGCGGATCATGTTCCACTTTCACACCGGCACCATGACACGGCGCTCGGCCAGGCTGCACCAGGAAGTGCCGGCGGCCTATGTCGAGTTGCACCCGGACGACGCGGCGCGGATCGGGCTGGACGGCAAACGGCGCGTGCGCGTCAGCAGCCGCCGCGGGCAGATCGAGCTGGGCGTGCGCGTCACCAGGCGCATCAAGCCCGGCATCGTCTTTATCCCCTTCCACTTTGCCGAAGCCGCTGCCAACGCGCTTACCAACGCGGCGTTGGATCCCATCGCCAAGATTCCCGAATACAAGGTCTGCGCCGTGCGGCTCGAGCCGATAGACGAATAAAAAGTTCACTGGTAACTGCCTACCCTCCCGCAGGTTTGGACGCAATCTCTGCATTGGAGGGCGTCGCAATAAGCTGCTTACCCTCTCGCCTGCCATTTTCTAACCTGCGGGAGGGTAGGGGTAAGACACAAAGGGGGCAGAAAAATGGGCACAGTTTCACGCGTTCTGGTCGTCGATGACGAACTGGGCATCCGCGAGGGCTGCCGCCGTGCATTGACCCCTCAGGGCTTTGAAGTCGACGTGGCCGAAAACGCCGCCGTCGGCCTGCGCAAGCTGCGCGAGGCGCCTTTCGACGTCCTGTTGCTGGACGTCATGATGCCGGGCATGAGCGGCCTGGAGATGCTGGAACAGGTGCGGCAGTTTGCGCCCGAACTGGTCGTCATCATCATCACCGGCTATGCCACCATCGAGATGGCGGTAAAGGCCATCCAGCAGGGCGCTCAGGATTTCATCGCCAAGCCCTTCACCGCCGAGCGGCTGGTGCAGATCATCAACCGCGAGCTGGAGCGACAACAACTGCGCCGTGAGGCCGCCCGCGCCCAGGCTTTGGAGGAAGAGACCCGCGAGCTTGCCCGCGCCAAGGCCGAGCTGGAGCGCCTGGACGCTATCGAGAGCCGCTTTATGCTGACCCTCGTTCACATCCTGCGCGCGCCCGTGGCTGTGCTACAGAACTCGGTCCAGCTCATCCTCAAGGGCTACGTGCCGCCAGAGGAACAGCCGGATGTGCTGGCCCAGGTCGACCGGCGCGCCGGCGAGCTGCTGACGACGCTCGACGACCTGCTGCTGCTGGCCTACCTGAAAGAGGGGATCGGCCTGGCGCAACCCTCTCCCACTTCTCTGGCCGCGACGCTGGAGGAGGCGCTGGTCGAGCTGCGTAACGAGGCCGAGCGGCGTCGCATCGCCGTGACGCTCGACCTGGCTGACCAGCCCACCGTCGTGGCAAACCCCAAGCATCTCAAGGCCCTCTGGTGGAACCTGCTGAGCAATGCCATCCGCTATACCCCCCGGGGCGGGCAGGTGACCGTCTCGCTGCGGGCAGACGCCGGGCAAGCGCAGGCCATCGGCGCCGTCTCCGACACGGGCATTGGCATCCCGCCGGCGGAGATTCCGCACATCTTTGAAGAGTTCTACCGCACGCTCGAAGCCAAAGAGATGCAAGAAATCGGTACAGGCCTGGGACTGCCCATCGTCCAGAAAATCGTCGAGATGTACGGCGGCACAATCGAAGTGGAATCGGAGGTGGGCCGGGGCAGCACGTTCCGCTTCACCCTGCCCCTGACCCAGAGCGGAGAGTGAGCATGGAGCGCTTTTTCTTTTCCATACTGGGAGGGCGCCTGCGCGTCGTCTTGATCGTATCCTTCTCCCTGGTCGCTGCGATCACTGTCGGCCTGAACGCCCTGGTCAGTTCGCGGGTCATCACCACCTATCTGGAACGGGCTATGGCCGAGCGGGTCACCCGCGACATGAACCTGGCGACCGCTTTCTACCAGCTCAAGCAGGACGAGATCACCGCCATCAGCCACCGCCTGGTGCTCGACCCGTGGGTGACCGGCAACCTCATCCTGTCCAGCCAGGGCGACAGCCAGGCGATACAGGCCATCGACCAGCAGATTGCCAACAAGATCACCGTGCTGGCGCTGGGCGGCACGCACGTGATCGCCGTGCTCGATGCCCAGGGCAATCTGCTGGTTGGCCGGGTCCTTTCGCCGGCTGGCGAGCAAACCGCCATCCTCAACGCGGGCTCCTGGAGTGACCTGCCCATCGTGGCCGAGGTCATGGCCTCCGCAGAAAGCAGGTCGGGAACCGAGGTCATCCCGGTCGAATTTCTGCGCCAGATCAACCTGGAGGAGCAGGCGCACATCGAACTGCAGCCCACCGAGCGGGCGGCGCCCGAGCCATACGACCCGCGCGAGGGCAGCGCCGGCCTGGCCATTGTCGGCATCTCGCCCGTGATCGACGAAAATGGCACCCTGATCGGCGCCGCGCTCGCTGCCTACATGTTCAACAACGACTTTACGCTGGTTGACCGCATCAAGGAGGCGGCCGGCATCGATACCGTGACCCTCTTTTTCGGCGATCTGCGCATCTCGACAAACGTGCGCAACGAGGACGGCACGCGCGCCGTCGGCACGCGGATCTCGCGCGAGGTCTATGACGTGGTGCTGATCCAGAACCGCGATTACGTCGGGCGGGCTTATGTGGTCAACGACTGGTACATCAGCCGCTATGCCCCGCTGCACGATCACGCGGGGCGCGTGACCGGCATTCTCTACGTCGGCGCCCGCGAAGCGGACTTTTTGGAGCTGGTCAAAACCTTCAACAGCCGCGCCATCCTGATCGCCCTGGTCTGCATCGCCCTGGCCGGCCTCATCGCCATGCCCATCGCCCACATCATCACCCGCCCCGTCGCCGAGCTGGTGGAGGCCAACCGCCAACTGGCCCACGGCAACCTGAACGTGCGCGTGCAGCCCTACGGCAAGGGCGAACTGGCCGTGCTGGGACAATCGTTCAACGCCATGGCCGAAACGCTGCACAAGACCCAGCAAGAGCTGCTGCACAAAGAAAAGCTGGCCTCGATGGGCCAACTGGCCGCCGGCGTGGCTCACGAGATCAACAACCCCCTCGGCACCATCCTCCTCTTCGCCGAAGCCATGCACCGCGAAGCCCCTGCGGACTCGCCGCAGCGCAACGACCTCAACATGATCATCAAAGAAACCACCCGCTGCAAGAACATTGTCGCCGATCTCTTGAACTTTGCCCGGCAGCAGGAAGTGCTGGCCCAGGAGACGGATGTCCACGCCCTGCTGGAGCGGGCAATCGAGGCAGTCAGCCACCAGCCGATCTTTGAGCAGGTCCAGATCGTGCGCCAGTTTGCTCCCGGCCTGCCCACGATCCAGGCCGACCCCGACCAACTGCACCAGGTCCTGATCAACCTGCTGAACAACGCCGCCGACGCGATGGATGGAAAAGGGACGATCACGCTGGCCACCCGCGCCGTGGACAACAACTGGGTCGAGATCCGCGTCACGGACACGGGCCGTGGCATCCCGGAGGAAAACCTGGGCAAGCTCTTCACGCCCTTCTTTACGACCAAGGCGCCGGGCAAAGGCACCGGCCTGGGCCTCTCCATCGCCTATGGCATCATCAAGATGCACCGGGGCCAGATCGCCGTCCAAAGCGAAGTGGGCAAGGGCGCCACCTTCACCATCACCCTGCCACTACAACTGCCACTCGAAAGCCTGGGAAACAGGAGCAACGCAGGGGTCATCGGGTAAATGGAGGACAAACCACGCATCCTGGTCATCGACGATGAAATGGGCATCCGCGAGGGATGCCGACGCGTGCTCGAGCCAGCGGGCTACCTGGTCGAGACAGCCGCCAGCGGCCAGGAAGGGCTGCGCCACGTCCAGGAGGGCAACTTTGACCTGGTGCTGCTGGACGTGATGATGCCGGACATCCGCGGTGTCGACCTGATCGAGCCGATCCACGAAAAGGACCCCGAAACGGTCTGCATCATCATCACCGGCTATGCCACCGTCGAGCTGGCCGTGCAGGCGATCAAAGCGGGGGCATACGATTTCCTGTCCAAGCCCTTTACTGCGGATGTGCTGTTGATGACCGTGCAGCAGGGGCTGGAACGGCGGCGGCTGTCGCTGGAGGCGCGGCGGGCGCAGGAACTGGAGCGCCAGGCGGCGGAACTGGCCCGCGCCAAAGAGGAACTGGAACGGCTGGATCGCTTCAAGACGACCTTCACCCTGACCGTGGCCCACGAGCTGCGCGCTCCCCTGACCGCCTTGCAGAGCTTTCTGATCGCCATCCTCAAGGGGTATATCTCGCCGGAGGAGCAGCCAGAGATCCTGGAGCGGGCCCTCGGGCGAACGCAGGAGTTGCTGGACCTGGTAGACGACCTGCTGAAGCTGGCCAGAGCCAAGAGCGAGCAGGGGCCCCCAAAGCGGCAAGTGCTCTCGCTGGCCGAGCCGCTGGAGAAGGTCTTTGCCCTGCAAAAGGCCCAGGCTGACGAGAAGGGGCTGGCCTGCGTCCTGGAGGTCCGCGCCTGCCCGCAGGTAGAGGCCGATCCCGACCAGATGACGCAGTTGTGGACCAACCTGATCTCGAACGGGATCAAGTACACGCCGACAGGCGGCCGCGTGACGGTGACGCTGGATCAGCAGGACGGCTGGGCGGTCGGTTCGGTGGCCGACACCGGCATCGGCATCGCCGCGGAGGACCAGGAGCGCATCTTTGAAGAGTTCTACCGCACGCCGCAAGCCAGGGCGGTCGAAGCGCGCGGCACCGGCCTGGGCCTGCCGCTGGTCAAACGGATCGTCGAGGCCCACGGCGGGACGATCACGGTCGAATCGGAGTTGGGGAAGGGCAGCCGCTTCATCTTCCGCCTGCCCGTGGCCGAATAACCGGTCAGATCCAATCCTATCTTGCCCATGCCCACGAGTCGCTGGATTCAGGTGCTTCGACTACTCTGACTGCCACCGACCACCAGGCTCTAAGAACATTGGTGCAGCGGTTATACAGGCATCCTGGGGGTCGGATTCAATCGGTATTCCTTTTTGGGTCCAAAGCGCGGGGTGATGCCTCTTCCGGTTCGGATATAGACGTGCTCGTAGCCTTGACCGATGACGATCCTTCCCTGCGGTCCAGCGTGCGTCGGCTGGCAGCACGGGTTTCCCTGGAGTACGACCTCCTTATCTCGGTGCGGGCCGTAGGACGCTCCCAGTGGGAACGGTTATCCCGTTATCGCTTCCCCCTTTACCAGGCCATCCAAGCCGAAGGGATTGCCCTGACCCCTGAATCGGCCTGATCCCCAACCGTTCAATTCTCGCAACGGCCTACCCTCCCCCAGGTTTGGGCGCGGTCTCCGCCTCGGAGTGCGCCGCAATGAGCTGCTCTCCCTCTTGCCCGCCACTTTTGAACCTGAGGGAGGGCAGGATCTGTATGTGTAGTTTATCAATAGTCAATTTTCTATTGACAAAAATCACATAGTGTAGTACAATCAGACTGAAAGTCGCAAGCTATCAGAGGAGAAAGACAGATGCTGCGATGTGCTCAGCGGAGAGGACATGGATATGCTCGCCGGGCGGCTGGCCTGGCCGAGTCGGTGCTGCTGTTGCTCCTGCATCAGCAGCCGGCCCACGGCTACACCCTGCTGGAAGGACTGGGCGAGTTCGGCCTGGGCACGATAGACCCCAGCGCGGTCTACCGCTTGCTGCGCGAGATGGAGGATATGGGCTGGGTCACCTCGACGTGGGACGACAAGAGCCTGGGCCCGCCCCGGCGGGTCTATCGCATCACCGATGAGGGAGACCGCGTGCTGGCCGGGTGGGTGCAGGAACTCGACGAGACGCGCAAGATGCTCGACCGTCTGGTGAGCCGATACCATGCTCACATGGCAGAGTGTGAGGGAGAGCATTATCCGCGCGCTGCCGGAACAGAATCAGAGGAGGAAGAATGATCACAACAGAGCAAATCATGCAGGCCCTGCGCGGCGTGCAGGACCCCGAATTGGGCAAAGACGTGGTCGAATTGGGGATGGTGCACGACGT
>Ga0129299_1001363_pt1 | contig 16339 bp, 12 predicted proteins | sample ConPoolayeCmetaG_FD_94477 | JGI IMG/M metagenome (GOLD analysis project Ga0129299, IMG submission 94477) | Hot spring microbial mat communities from California, USA to study Microbial Dark Matter (Phase II) - Cone Pool mat layer C metaG ... | reverse complement strand
GGCGGGATCGCAAATGTCAGATCGTCTCCACTCTCACCGAGCACGGCGGCCCTGCTTCCGACCTCCTTTTCGTCAACGAAAACCTTCACGGTGGTGTTCAGATTCGGGCCTGTGTGGGAAAGTTTGACCCTGAGTTGCGGAGAGGTATCGGCGAGCAGCAGCGGCGGCTGTATTTCCGCGTCAATGGGCGTTACATTTTCCGGCGCAGGAGCTCCGAGTGTGGTCACAAAGAAGACCGTGCGTTTGTCTATCTTCCCGGGCTGCCACATTTCCAGATCGCCGGTTGCGTTGGTTACGGCTGCGGCACCCGCGTCGTTTGTTGCGGCCGGCGCCGGAGGCCGGTTTGTGTCGGATGATCCGAACCCGTCCCAGGCGAGCGCCTGACCGTCGGTTATGATGTGTATCTCGCGCTCCCGCCTCCGCGGCTCCTGGGTCAGGGATGAATACGCCGCAAGCACGGCCGGGCAGAGACGGGACGTCGTCTTGCCAAGGGCCAGGGTTCTGACCTGCGAAGACACGAAAAAGCGGTCGCCGTTGAGCTGCTCGACCACCGGCTTGACGTTGTCGTAGGCGGCAAACAGGCAGACCTGATCGCCGTCGTCCAGCCCCTCGATTATTGCGGCGGCGCAGTCAAGAGCCCTGTCCCAGACTGTGTCTCTGCCCAGCGAGTAGCCCATGCTGTATGAGGCGTCAATGATGATGGCCACGTCGCGCTGGGCGCGCCGGAGAAATCCGCCGAATGCCGATGTTCTCAGCATGGGCATGGCGAAGGCCGCGGCCAGGAGCAGCATGAGCGCGGTCCGTATGAGCCAGAGTATGAAATTTTCCATCCGGATCCTGTTTGACGACCTTTTCTGCGCCATTTTCAGGAAACGGACGGTGCTGAAGTACAGGCGGACTGTGCGTCTGCGCTGCATCAGGTGCAGCACCAGCGGAACCATGGCCGCCGCCGCCGCCCACAGGAACATCGGATTCAGAAAGGAAAACACGAATCAATCCCTCTTCCATGCCCTACCCGGAGCACCTTCGCCTCTCCTCAAGGTAGGCGCGCACAAAAGTTTCCATGTTCTGGTCGGTTCTGCAGAGCCTGTAATCTATGTTCATGGTTGCGCAGCTCTTGCGTATTGCGTCCAGAAACCTGCCGAAGACCTCCTGATAGTCCTTCGCGAGCGCCCGCGGGTCCACCGTGACCACCTCGTGGGTTTCCATATCCTCGAACTGAGCGCCTTTCCTGAAGGAAAGATCCACTTCGGTTGGATCCAGCACATGGAACACGATCACGTCGTGGTGCTGTTTTCTGAAATGGGCAAATGCAAGCGCAAGCGCTTCAGGATCGTCATAAAGATCCGAAATGATGACCACCAGCGCCCGCCTGCTGATTGATTCGGCGATTTCGTGAAGGCTTCTGGCCACCTCGGTTTTCGCGTCCGGCCGTATTGACTGCATGTGCTTGAGCATGTTGTTCAGATGCATGAACGAGTTGGCCGCTTCCATCCTGAAATCAATAGTTTCGGAATGCATGAAAAGGCCGACCGAATCCCGCGCCTTGACGACAACATATCCGATCGCAGCGGCGAGCTGGCACGCATATTGGTACTTTGTTGTCTTGTCGGCCCCGTAGCCCATTGACGCACTGCGGTCCACTGCCAGATATACTCTGAGATTTGTTTCGTCCTGGTAGCGTTTGACGAAATAGCGGTCGGTCCGGCCGAACACTTTCCAGTCTATGTGCTTCGGGTCGTCACCGGGTATGTATGCCTTGTGGTCGGCGAATTCCGAGCTGGAACCCTTGCGCGGGCTGCGGTGAGCGCCGGCGAGATTTCCTTCGACAACATACCTGGAAAGAAGCAGCAGCCTTCCAAGTTTTGCCAGCTGTTCCGGCGTCAAGAAGCCGGCAATGCCCTCGGCCATCAGTTGCCTCCAGCCGGCGGAGAATCCGCCCCGCCGGGCAAATCCCTGCTAATCCCTCGCGGCCCTGGAAATGGCCTTTCTGTCCCCTTTTCAGTACTCACGTGACTGTGTCTTGTCATTCGAACAGCATCGCACCTGAACGCCATGTTTTTCGGACATCTCATGCAATCCGGGCGTTTCCCAAACGTAAAATCCCGGCTCATTTGCCGCCAAGGATAACGAGCCAGTGGTCGCCGTCGGAAAGAACAAGCAGCGACGCGCCGCGATACGGGAATCGGATGCCGTCCGATTCGCTCCCCACGTTCAGCACTTTTTTTTCGTTGGTCCCGTCAGTTGTCGCAAACTCTATTGCTTCGCTTCCGGCGCCACCGCCGATGACGCGGGAGGGCTTGAGCGGAATTCTGGAGGCGTAAGGAACGGCCAGCGCGGTTTCCAGATCCGACGAGGCGCCGAGACTCGCGCTTATCAGTTCGTATTTCTGTCCGCGTATGCCCTTCAGATGCTTGAATTCCACAAGGCGATACGACCATTTCTGCCCCCATCTGTCAGTGTACGGAGGCTGGAACTGCTCGGGAAGCATCCTGAGATCCTCGAGCGATGGCGGGAACTCGATGTTCTTGCGGTACATCAGCTTCAGGGCGAATCGCACCTTTTCCCTGTCCAGCCTCGTGAGCCATCGTTTGGCCATGACTGCGGCGGCCTTGCCCATGGGGTCTGTCTGCGGAGCGGCGGCCATTCTCTCGAAAACCGTTGCGGCTGTGGATGTGTCGCCAGCTTTCAGCCATCGCCAGGCGCCTATGCCGTCCGCAACCCATGCGAGCGGGTCTGAGGGCGAAGCCTTCCTGAACTCCCCGCAGGCTGACGCGACTCTTGCATGGTCGTTGGACTCTGAAATGTTCAGCTTCCACACCGCCGCAAGGCCGCTTTCGTTGGGACGCGCGGTTTGCGCCCGCAGACTCGTCAGGGCTGCCGCTGCCGTTGCGAGAATCGGAAGCAACAGCATTCTTCGCTTCGGTTTCATAAACCTGCTACTTCTCTCCCGGCTTTACAACGGCTTCTTCCCCTGAAGAGGTGTCTGTGCCGTATCTGGCGTTGGGATCAACTTCGCACAGGAGTTCCTTGCCGACCTTCGGCGTTGATCGGTCCTTGTATCGCACTATGACCGGGTCCAGCACGATGCGGTTGTCAGCCTTGCTGATGCTCTTGATCCGGCCTGTCACAGCGAGCGACTCTCCGACCTGGGTCGAATCGGCGATTTTCAGGGATTCAGCCTTTGTGACCACGAACTCCACATACATGTCCGAACTTGGCTCAACCGTTTTGAAGGCTATGCGGGCTGGCTGGGAATTGGTGGATCCCAGTTTATCGGCCACCCGCAGGTAGCGGAAGAAGAAGAGGTTTCCCGTTGCCTCCTTTTCCATGGCCGCCTCCTGGCCCTTCCTGCATGTTGAAAGCCGCCGGGCCAGATCGTTCCCGTTGTCGGTGCCGGCGAAAGCCGCTGCTGTTCCTGCAAGCAGCACGAGTATGGCAAAAAGCGTTCTGCTCATGTGCGTGCTCCGTCTTATGTCGCTTAAAACGTCCGGTTGATCCACGTTCTTAGAGACGCGCGCGACAGCCGCGATACTGCGCCGCGGCGCGTCTCTTGTCAACCTGCATCGCCGCAGACTCCCCGCGGCGCTGAGTGCATGTCAGCGGAGGGGGCGGCGCGTGTTCCGGCCCGGCTACACGTTGCACAGATCGAAAGTCCTGCGCAGAGCCTGGATCATGTCGCCTTTTGGAGAGAATTCGTGGCCGACGTACAGGTCGTAGCCTGTGGCGGCTATCGCCGAGCAGATGCCCCGGTAGTTCAGTTCCTGAGTGTCGTCCATGTCGCGCCTGCCCGGGTTGCCGGCTGTGTGGAAATGGCCTATCCACCGGATGTTCTCCCGTATCGTCTGGATGACATCGCCCTCCATGATCTGCATGTGATAGATGTCGTAGAGCAGCTTCACGCGTGGACTGCTGACCTTCTCGCAGACTGCCGCTCCCCATGCCGTATGGTCGCACTGATAGCCCGGATGATCACGCTTGGAATTGAGAAGCTCCAGGTTCAGATTGATTCCCTTTTTCTCCGCGCAGGCGGCGACCTTTCTGAGACCGTCGGCCACAGCATCCAGGGCTTCTTCTTCGCTCTGATGAGGCTGGCGGTTTCCGCTGAAACAGATTACTCCGGGTATTCCGTGGCGCGCGGCGATGTCTATGGATTCGCGGAGTTCCCGCGCTATGCGTTCGTGATTCGAACGCTTGTTCAACCCGTCCGTCAGCGTGCCGTGGCCGCACATGCTGGCTATGACCAGTCTGTGCCTCTTCGCGAGACGGCAGACTTCCGGAAAATCATCTCCCCGTCCCCAGAGTTCCACCGCCGCATATCCTATGGATTTGATCGTCCCGAAAAGCGAATCCAGACTCATCCCGTCCGTTTTGAAGATGGGATAGCACACCGACTGTTTTATCGCCATTTTTGCGCTCCTTGTCTCAGGGTTTAAGACTGTACGAATGCAGAAGCCTGTCGAGATTTCCACCGAGAATCATGCTTTTCTGGTCTTGCGGAATGCGGGCGAAGAGAACCGGCCCCAGTCCCCATGCAATCGGCAGATCCTGCAGGTCCGAACCGAACAGCAGCCGGTCTGCGCCGATGGCCGCGACCATTTTCTCGCAGGCGTCAGGCGCGAGCAGCGGACACGAACACACGTAAATCTGCGGATATTTCTTCATCAGTTCGGCGTATGCGGCGGTGGAGTGGCCGGCAATGTAGCATGCATTCGGGCAGGATCTGACCATCTTCTCGAGAAATTCAGGCGGACCCCAGTTGTGATTGAGAATGATCTGCCTGCGGTCGTGCGCCCACCGGCATGCCGCCTCGATCAGGGGGCTGTCTTCCGGGCACATCTGGTAATATGCGATGAGCTTGACTCCGCGCATCCCCAGGGCGGCGCAGCGTTTGAGCTCGGCCAGCATCTCCTCGCGCCCCCTGTGCGGATTGAGCAGGGTGAATCCTATGAACCTGTCAGGATACTGCCGGACAGCATCTGCAACCACGTCGTTGCCGAATTTTTCGTCGCTGAAAATGCCGGCAAAGGAGAACACGCATCCCTTTCTGACTCCGAGCCTGTCCATGTCGCGCGCGATTCCTTCTGTCGTGCAGTTCGGGAGATGGTAATGGCTGGCTCTTCCGCCGAGATGGCCGTGACAGTCGAGGAAGGTCATGTTCCCGGGGCGGACTCCGGTTCGGCCGAACAGGGCGTACTCGTCCATGCCGGCTGTATCCGGCGCTGAGGGGGCTGGGCGTGAAACATTCCAGGCGATGAGTCGGCGGAGATTTTCGCCCGCGATTTTCTTTTTCTCCGCTTCGCTTATGTCAGCGGTCATGAGCGTGGCAAGGGTCATGTGCGGTCCGAAAGTCGGCCAGTTTGAGCCGAAGAGCAGGCGTTCGGCGCCCCAGTTGGCAGAGATATACTCGATTCCGCGGTGCAGCCAGTACCCGCTCAGTTCGATGTGAAGGTTGGGACAGGCATCCAGCGCCCGGTACAGCATGCGCTGGTTCCGCCGGATCCTGAATTCGGTTACGATCACCGGCATGCTTGGCCAGCGGCGGCAGAGCGCTACAATCGAATCCCAATCCGTGGTGTCTCCTGCGCCTCCACCCGGACCTGTTTCGTCGTGGGAGATGAAAATTGGCACCTTCGCTTCGGCGAGCGGTTCGAGAAATGCATCCACGCACCAGTCACAGAGGCGGAAACGGTACTGACGCGGAAAAAGGAACAGGGCGGCCACTCCGTGCCTGCGCATCTCCTGCAGGAAAAGCTCCGGCTCCGCCTGTTCGTCTTTGCCCGCTGCCGGCAGGGCCGACCAGGCTGGGTAAAGACGAGGCGAACAGGATGCGGTTACAATGATCCGCCGGTTTCCGTCGTCGGGATGGTTTTCTCTGGAGAGAGAATCGAGCACCAGGGCCTCTCCGATGCCGTACCTGTCCATCTCCGCCATCAGGTCGGCGGCGGTGTGGGGCTCGCCTGAGCGAAGCAGCAGATGCCGGCCGACCGTGCATCTGGCGTCAAAGACCGGGATCGCAGAATTCGGGCTCACATCCACTTCTTTCCGTTCGGATCCTCGGAGCAGAATGCCGACAGGACCTTGTTGATGCCATTTGCGACATCGTCCGCGTCCTGCGCGGTCCACCACTGGTCAATTCCGACCGAAACTTCTCTGGCAAACAGGTCTCTGGCCACCGGGCAGATGCCTTTGTAGTCAACCGCGCCGCCGCGTGAGGTGTAGCGCGGGTCTTCGAAAACCGACCCGCCCGGCGCGTGGCTCTGTTTCAGGACGACCGGCAGCATGTCGGCGCACAGGTGCCAGTCCGGAGAATGTGCCGGCCCGCGGGTCCATGCGCCGATTCCTTCGGCCTGAAGTGCCCTGGCAATGTTCAAAGACAGTTCGTGTGTCGCAGGGAAGAACCTGATCTGGTAACCGATCCAGCCATCCGCGTCGTTGATCGTTTGCGGCCTTATCTCCGAGTATGTCTTCATCCGTCTCAGTATGCGTGTGCTGACACGGCGGTAGCGGTCGCATATTTGGCGCAGCTTGCGAATCTGGACCACGTTTACTGAAGCTTCGAGTTCGCTCATGCGGTAGTTAGTGCCAGGGAAGAGTTCTCCATCGTAGCGCGGCTGGGCGAAACGATCAGGCCGCCACAGGCCGCCGCCCTCCGCCATCTGGCGAATCCGATCAAAAAGCCTCTCGTCGTTTGTTACGACCAGTCCGCCTTCGCCTCCGCCTATGATCTTGTAGGCCGAGATGCTGAAACAACCTGTGTGGCCGATGGTTCCGACGTGCCTGCCCCGGTACGTCGCGCCGGGCGCCTGGGCGCAGTCCTCTATGACCTTCAACCCGCGCTTTTCCGCAACGCGCATGATCGGGTCCATGTCCGCCACGTTTCCCCAATGATGAGTCGGGGCTATGGCCACTGTCCGCGGCGTGATGCATGCCTCGATTTTCGACGGGTCAATCTGGAGCGACTCGTCCACATCGCAGAAGACCGGCACTCCGCCTGCCATAATGACGGCCATGGATGTGGCTGCGAATCCCAGACCGGGGCAGATGACCTCGGCGCCCGGCCCCACGCCTGCCGCGGCGAATGCGGAGTGCAATGCGCCGGTTCCTGAGCTCACCGCAAAGGCGTATTTCACACTGAACAGTTTGCGTGCCAGATTCTCGAATTGCTCGCCTTTCGAAGGGGAGGCCGAGCCGTAATACCTGCCCAGGTGGGGACCGTTCGGCGGAAGGTCCTGGTCGCTGACGGCTCGTTTCAGCCTTGCCATCGCTTTTTGCGAAAAGCCGAATCGTTCCGCGATGGAGATGAACTCTGCGGCGCCGATTTTCGGCCGGGATTTGCCGCGGATGCGGCTGAAGGCTTTCGGCCCCCCGTTGACAGCCAGATCCTCTTTTCGGGTCATAACCTGCTTCCCCCCTCTCAAGCGCTCTCGGAAGCCTGTCCGAAATGTGAGCCTTGTTCCGGACCCTGTCAAGCATGCGTGATCCCGGATCCTGCGCTGTTATGCCTTGCATGCGCCGCGCTCGAGCCGGGCGAAAAATCCGGGTTCATCCCTGGAACAGGCTGCGGCGCATGTGTTTCAAGGCCGGAATGCGGTCTCGGATTTCGTGAAGTCTGGAAGGCTCCAGCACGGCCCTGATGACACAGGGCTTCCTGCCGGCCATTGCGAGGATTTCGCCCCACGGTCCTATGACGCAGCTGTGCCCGTGGCTCGCCACGCCTGTTTCCTCGTTGACCCCGCACTGATTCGGAGCCACAACGAAACACTGGTTTTCGATGGCCCTGGCCCGCACGAGTATCTTCCAGTGATCTGTGCCGGTTCTGGCGGTAAAATTGGATGGGACAAGCAGCGCGTGCGCGCCGTTCGCCGCATAGAACCTGAACAATTCAGGGAATCTCAGGTCATAACAAACAGAAAGCCCTACGCGCCATCCCTCGATGGAGGCGAGCACGGGCTCGCGGCCCGGGGAATAGTCGTCCGATTCGCGAATGATCCGTGTGTCATCCAGACGCGCCTCAAACAAATGAATCTTCCTGTAAACCGCCCGAATCCTGCCGGACCGGTCAATCAGAACGCAAGTGTTGTAGCGTCTGCTTCCGCGTTTTTCGATTATCGTGCCGGCCAGGAGCCAGGCGCCGAATTTTCGCGCCGCTGCGCGCATGTTGCTGACAAGAGGGCCGTCCAGGGGCTGGGCATTCTCCCTGTAGCGGCGGGACGAACCGCGAATAGCAAACACCTCCGGCAGGGCCACCAGATCGGCCCCTTCACAAAGTGACAGGATAGAATCGAGCCGTTCGAGATTCGCGGCCATGTCGGCCGTGGCGCTGTTCTGGATCACGGCTGCTCGGAGCGGTTTCATCCGGAAGTTTGTGTTCGACAGACGCATGGCTTTTCAGCGCCTGGCCTCCGGCCGGCGCGAGCCGAGCACCAGCGCGTTGCCGAGGCCAGAAGTTCCCTGCCTTCGCCCGGGTTTCGGCACGCGACATGGAGCATCAGCCTGGAAGGGTCGAGTTCCCTGCACAGGGGCTCGACATTGGAAGCATCGAGCTGGATGTGAACTATTTTTCCCGCTTCCTGGATCTGGCGGTAGAACTCCATGTGGGCCGGACCATTGGGCGGTTCGGAAGGAGCGGGTGTGTACTGGATAACCCTGACGCACGCCAGAGACAGAAGCCGCGGCAGGTGCTGACGCGCATCCCCGCCGTCCAGATGATACCAGACCGCCCCGATTTCCCTGCTCCAGAGTTCGATTTCCGGAACGACAAACCTGTCGAAGAGCTCGGGCGAAATCATGCAGGAAACATCAGACTGGAGTCCTGCGAAGGGTTCAGGCGCCCAGAAAGGCATCCAGCCGGCGTTGCCGTACCAGAACCTGTGGCGCTTTTCCACAAGGGTCCGGAAATGCCGGCGGGCTCTGATGAGTTCGGCAGCTCCTGTGGTGATGGCGTCCAGCATCCATTCTGGTTCGTCCATGAGGGCCACCAGGAAGTCTTCCGGCCCCATGTGCATGGAAATCAGGTCATTTGCCGGCAGCAGGCAGGGCGAGCCGACCATGAAGTCATCCCATCCCGCTGCGTCAGCCAGCGCAACATAGAGCTTTTCGAAGCGCCGGACGAAATTGTCCTGAGGATCGTGTCTGAATGGCGGAGGCCTGTCGAAGTCCGGTTTCTGCTGTTCGAACCAGATTGTGCCGTGATCGAACCGCGGTTTGCCGCCAATAGAGACGACCCAGCCGGCCATGAGGAGGAACGAAGGGGCCGCTTCGCCGCCCCACCACTGGCTGCTGATGGTTGCCACGGCCTGGGGCACGACGAATTCGGGCGCAAGCCATCTTTCTTCGGGCTTTGCCGGAGCAGGCGCGGACTCGAGGCTGGCGGCGGGCGCACGGTCGGATGGCGCAATAACCGCAATGCAGGGCCTGTCTGTCGGCTGCCCGTTCCAGAGCGCGGAGAGCCGGATCATTGCATCTTCCCAGTCAGGTTTATATTTCATTCTGGATTTTGCGTTGCTTCGATCAGTCAGAACGTGGATGGTAGTAGGATGCTGCAACAGTGCAAACTCAATCGCAGCCGTTATCCGGGATTTTGTGCTTGAGAAACGGCCTTCTTGGAGTCTAATGCCTCCAGCTCCGCCGGTCCCCTGGGGCGGATACTGGTCCGTATTTCGCGAGCCCTCATGGCTGATTCGAGTGGCCGGCAGCGTTCAACCCGTGGCCGGATGAGGCCGGGCTTGCAGAAATGAGAAATGGTTTGAGCAAGGGGATCAGATGGAAGTCTGTAACTTGCCAATGTCAGACCTTGCACAATTCACTGATTTCGCGGAGTTATAAGAGGTTGAACGCTTGTTTGAAGAATACCGGCAATGGCTTGCGTGGGGCGCAACCATGCAGATGCCACGCAAGTGGCATGAATACTGCTTTTAGACAAGCGATTTAGTGTGCCCAGGCAAAGGGAAGCGCGGAAATAACGATTTCTGTGTGCGGGCTTGACAAAGAGCAGTCGGATGTGGGAAATAATTGACCGTGTGCAGGATACTCAGGATTGCGGCAGAGGTCTGTGATGTGTGAGCGCGCCATAGGCAGGAGTTCCGGTTTTACACTCATGGAGGTGATGATATCTTTCACTGTTTTTCTGATCATTTCCGTGGGGTTCACCATGGGCATGCTTGCAGCCCTCCACACTCACACCATGGCGGCGGAGCATTACAGGGCCACGAGTCTGTGCAGAAACAGGATACAGCACGCCAGAGTATTGGATTTCGACAGCATGCCGCTTCTCGCTGAGACATATCGTCCTGTTGACGAACAGGGAAATGTGAATCTGGGGCCGGAAGGCAGGTTCCGACGCACGACCACTGTCTCGAATATAAGCGCCAATGTGAAAGAGGTCACTGTCGAGGTTTCCTTCCCGCGTCCGTTCGGCAAGTTGAGCACCCGTCCGGTTATTGTGAAAACCAAGCTCTTCAGGGGGATGTGATGTCAAGAAAAGGGACAGACTCCAAGCCGTGCGGCGCTGGCCGCATGGGTTTTACGCTGATGGAGGTCATGGTTGCTTCAGTGATCTCCGTGCTGGTTATAGGAGGCGTTACTGTCGCCTTTATCGAGGGTTTGAAAGTCTGGCAGCAGGAGGAAATACGAAACGAGCTCAACTTCAACCTCGAAACCGCCATGGAACGCATCAGGGCGGACTTGAGGCTTTCAACCTCGATTGTGGGCGAAGGCGGCAGCAAAGGCTTCATGGCGTTCTATCCGCCCACGAGCGGCGTTTACACGGCAATAAGCATTCCAATCGCGGAGCCCGGCCCTGACGGTCTTCTTCAGCGGGACACCAACGGAATGATCCGCTGGACACAAACAGTCATCTATCACGTGAGGCCGGGCGATCCGGACAAGCTCCTGAGGACGGTTTTCGACAATCGGTACACAAACGCGACGGCAGAACAGATATTGCAGCAGCTTGCCGGCGTCGTGGCCGCGACCGACAATAATCAGATCGCGGCATGCGCGCTGCCGGGCGAAACCGCGAGTTCGCGCGTTGTTTTCGAAAATCTGGTGGACCTGCGGTTCTATCCGCCATGGAGTCAGTATGATTGCTACGGCCCGTATGAACACAAGGCGTCAACGTACAACTGGGGAAGCCTTATCCTGGGACCGGGCGATCACAAGCTTGTGTTCACTGTGACAGGCAAGAACTCGCTGAGCACAGGGTACAGGATCCCCATTGACAAATTCACCCTCAGCGCTTCGGCCGGTGAACGGGACGCGGAACTGTATTTTCCCGCAAATTCTCATCCTTGTGCGCCGTGGTTTCAAGGAGCGGTCAGCGGCGGCACTGTCTCCGTGCGTCAGCGCACGGGCGATTATGCCGGCTATGCGGACCTGCTCTGGTCGCCGTCCGGCACCGGCGCCACTCTTCACTTCACGGTGTACAACGACATTTTCTGCGACAACAGTTTTGACGCTCCCGGCCCGGAAATCGCCAGCAACTGCAGCGTGCGTTTCACAACTAACTTCGGGGTACCTGACGTGGTGGTAGCTATGGACAAGGGTTTGGCCTGGGATGTGACCATGGTGTCTCAGGGCAACCCGTCCGTCGCACAGTATCAGGACTGGACATCAGTGACCAACATCATTTACGGAGGGACGAACAATCCAGATGCCACGATCACAAAGAACGGACGCTGGGTGCGATTTACGTTCCAGCGCGGCACGAACAGGTCCCTTTATCTTGCCAACGCCAGGATCCAGACATGGGATGGCAGCGCGGCGTCTAACATCACGTTCAACGGCGGCCAGAACATTCTCTATATGTCCTGCGACGGTCCGCTGCAGACGAACAGCGACTGGGTCCAGGAGTGGGACATCTGCATGGCCTCCAACTACATTGTGCGCTATGACACATGGGCGCCGACGAACTGGGACCTGGACATGGACCTTCCGATCGGGGATGCGACGCCTCCGCAGATAAGGTATTTTGCGAACGTGGGCACAACCAGCAGTCCCTCGTTTCCGGCGAAGGTGGACAACTGGCAGGGCATAACCGGCTCCGGCGCCATAACTCCGGCGTTCGCCGATCTGGACGGCGACGGAGATTATGATCTGGTGGTCGGCGTGATCGGCGCGTCGCCGTGTTTCAAGGGGTACAGGAATGTCGGAACAACGAAGAATCCGGTGTACCAGGCTGAGCCGACATGTTTCGGCCTGAACTCGGTGATGTCATACAGCGCAAACCCCACGCCGACCTTTGTGGACATAGACAATGACGGTGATCTGGACATGCTGAGCGGATACCAGTACGGCGGAGTGGCCCTCTATCGCAACGTCGGCACGCCCTGGTCTCCGTCCTGGGTTTATGCCGGCACGCTGAATGACGTCATGGGCGCGGAAATAGATCCGGGCCAGTACAGCATTCCGGAGCTTTTCGATGTTGACAATGACGGCGACCTGGACCTGATTCTCGGAAACGACGCAAACACGTTCTGGTACTACCGTAACGACGGCAGCGCTGCATCTGCCTCCTGGGTTTATGTCACGAACGCATGGTGCGATCTGACCAACGACTCGACGCGCTGCATGGCCAGGTTCGCGGACATAGATGCGGACGGACTTCCAGAACTTTTTGTCGGAGCTCTGGGCGGGAAAATCTGGTTCTATGAGAACACCGGCACGCTGAGCAATCCGCTCTGGGCTGAGCCGAACAAGAACTATCTCAACGTCATCGGCCGGGCCGCTCCGGCGTCCGGGCCGAAATACAAGGTGAACAACAAATGGGTGTACGGGTTTCCTAATCTGGACGGCGAATTCAACGGAGTGACAACGTGGCAGGGGCTGGGCTCTCTGCCGTGGTCATCGGTCAACGGCGCCACGAATGGTTCAGTCCAGGGGTTGGTGAGTTTCGAGGTGGGCTATCCGAGATTCGCGCTTTACCGATCGAAGCCGTACGACACGATGAAGGACGATCCGGAGTACAACGAGCTCAACTTCACGCGTTATCTGGACGCCGGCGGGGATCTGGACGTGAGGGTGAGGGCAAGCGCGTTTGAGGATATGAGCGACGTGGGAGAGTCCGACTGGACCGCGTGGAGCGTGGGCAACGAGCACTTGAGCCTTGCTGGCCTGCCGCACAGGAGGTATGTCCAGTACGAGGCAAGATTTGAGTGCGGGGCTGGCGGAGTGACTTCCGCCCATACCAACCAATGGTCCGCGGTTCTCAGGGACCTTACGATTGACTGGCCTGCCGCGGAGAGACTCGTGGATCTCACCACAGACTTCACGCGCGCGCCTGACTGCGGGATCGTGTCGGCAACGGTTGACGGCAGGTCCTTCGTCAAGGCCGTGGAGGTGGAGATGACGATTTACAAGGCCGGGCGTACGGGCACCAACTACGCCACGGGAATCCTCGAGGTGCGATGCCTCAATACCGGCCTGTGACAGGAGGCAAATCCATGAAAACGCTTCTTGTTCTGAAGAGGCTGCGCGGAGGGCGCTCGGGAACGGCATTCATCGTGGTGATGATGCTGACAGGCATTCTGATGATAGCCGGCGTCTCCCTGACGTATCTGACCAGCAACGCGGGCTTCACCTCCCGCAAGATCAACGCAGGCTCGCGCGCGCTTGCACTGGCCGAGGCCGGCATAGCGTCAATGCTCAGCCGCCTTGAAACAAACTACGTGTACTGGTCCAATGAACGCACGCTGACAGAGAACTTCGAGGAGGGCTATTACACTGTCACAACGCACAGGCCTCTTGCGTCATCGTACCTGCTGGTGACCAGCACCGGCGTTGTCCAGGGCGAGAGGCGGACCACGGTGGTGGAATTGCCGATGGTGTTCTACTTCGACGGATGCATTCTCGCCGGCGGGGATATTACGCTTAAAAACCCTGCTGAGGCGCACGGGGACATACACGCGAACGGCAGCATTTACGGCAGCCCTGCCGGCACCGTGGAGGGGGACATAAGCGTGTGCGGAACAAGCGCGATTACGCCCTCGGGTATTGACCCCCAGACCGGCATGCCTTACGGCCTAACCGAAGGCGCGCCGCCGGTATCGATTGTGGACGCCGTCGGCGCTTACACCAATCCGGTTCCGCTGCTACCGCTTTCGGGATGGCTGAATCTGGCCACAAACGGAGGGATATATTATTCCAACAGCGTCGAACTGGGCGGAGTGGACCTGCGGCCGAGCAACGGCGTGGTCTATGTCAACGGCGATGCAACAATAAACAACAGGAGCTCCCTGGTTGGCACGCTGGTGGCCTCGGGCAGCATCCATATAAACAACCGATTCGACCAGACCGCGTTTGCGCCGGGATGGCCGTGTTTTATTGCCGGAATTGACATCAGGGAGGACAACCGCAACACGTATCAGGGCGTCCTTTTCGCCGGCAACAATTATGTTTCCCTCAACAACAGGACGACAGTTGGACAGATAATAGCCATGAACAGCGTGACCATAGAGAACCGCGGGACGGTTTACATGCCGACCAACACTCCCGCGGTTCCGCAGGAAGTCAGGATCGGCGGCTGGCTGCGATAGGCGAGGGGGATTGAAGTGGCTCAGAGCGACAAGTCTTCGCAGACAATGCGGATAGATTTGATTCCCGATCTTCCCGCCGAGAGCCAGGCGGGGAAGAAGAGGCTGATCGTCGCCACGCCGACTCAGAAGCACAGGAAAGTCGGCGCGAGGCCGGGCGAGCCGGTTGCCGACGCTTCTGACGCCAAATACAAGGAGCTTCTCCAGAGCCTCTATGACGCGGCTCTGATCTGCGATCTGGGCGGCAGGATACTCGACGTCAATGTGCGCGGTCTGGAATTCCTCCTCTACACCCGCGAGGAACTGGCCGGCATGACGATATTCGACATCATTTCCGGCGCGGACGAATCGCTGCTGCAGATGCTGACCGAGAACCTGGAGAACGAGCGGTTTACGCTCATTCAAGCGTATTGCGTGCGGCGGGACGGGAGCTACTTCCCGGCAGAGATTGCGGTGAACAGGCTCAACCTCGGAGGCATGCGCCTGTGCTTTTTCGTCCGGGATATCACCGTGCGCAGGCAGGAGCAGGAAATGCTGCGCACAGAGCACAACGCGTTGCAGAACGCCGGCAACGGCATTGCGGTCGCGAATCTTGACGGCGTCCTCGAATATGTGAATCCCGCCACTGCCGCGATGTGGGGCGCCGGGAAGCCCGAAGACCTCGCTTCCGGCGATGTGCGGGGAATGTTCTGCGACGCTGAAGGATTCGGCCGGATGATCTCCAAGGTGATTCAGGACCATTCCACCTGGACGGGCGAGTTCAAGGCCCGGCGCCTCGATGGGACGGAATTCGATGTGCAGGTTTCCGCGGCGTGCAACAGGAACTCTGACGGCGAACCGGTGGGCGTGGTTTTCTCGTTCGTCAACATCAGCGATCGAAAGAGGGCGGAAATGGCGGAAAGGGAGGCGGAGCGCCACAGGGTCATGCTCGAAAGCCTGGGAGCCGCATGCCATCATCTCGGCCAGCCGGCTACGGTGCTGCTCGCGAACCTCGGGATGATCCAGAGAAAGTGGAACATTGACGACGAGAAGATCAGGGAACTGATTCAGAACACGATAGAAGCCGCTGAGACGCTGGGGCAGATTCTTCACAAGCTGAACACGGTAAACGAATACCGGACCACCAAGTATCTTGACAGGCCTGACGGCTCGGACGGCCCTGAAAACAGGATCCTGCAGATCTGACCGTTTCCCTGAGGGCGGTCCATCCCCACCGGCTTCCTTTCTCCGTCTTCGTGCTTCCGCAGCTCCGGCGGCTCTCCGGCGGAAGAGCCTGACGGAGTTGCATAACGCAGAATCCGGGATCAATGCTCATTGCGTTTCATATTCTCAAGAGCCTTTTTCGCCTGCTCAAAGTCCGGTCTGATGCGAAGAGCCGCTTCATAGTGATCGGCAGCTTCATCGGCCGACCCGATGGCGGCCAATGCCAGCCCCAGATTGTAGTGCGCCTCGGCCAGGGACGGATTGATTGCAAGCGCTTTCCTGAAAGACACGGCGGCGTCTTCGAACTTTTTCTGCCTGAGCATGGCCAGCCCGAGGTTGTTCAGAGCGGTAACCCGCGTCGGGCTGAACCGCAGGGCGCGTTCGAAAGACTCCGCCGCTTTTTCGAGGTCGCCGCGAAGCAGGAGGATGTGGCCCATGTGTTCATGGGCGTCTGCAAACGACGGCAGGGCCTGAATCGCTGCGTCGAACAGGTCGAGCGCTTCCAACTGCCTTCCGCGCTTCTCTGCCAATACGCCCAGATTGTAGTGCACGATCCCGGCCTTGTTGGGATCTCTTGCCAGGACTTCTCTGTACAGGGCCCCGGC
>Ga0129299_1001362_pt1 | contig 16351 bp, 8 predicted proteins | sample ConPoolayeCmetaG_FD_94477 | JGI IMG/M metagenome (GOLD analysis project Ga0129299, IMG submission 94477) | Hot spring microbial mat communities from California, USA to study Microbial Dark Matter (Phase II) - Cone Pool mat layer C metaG ... | reverse complement strand
GGACCGCGAAGGGCTGATCCGGCACATCGCCGGCGTGGGCGCCTTCGTCCGCAGCCATCCGCCGGCCGGGAAACCGGAGCACCGGATGCTGGCCTTCGTGGCCATGGACCTCAGCGCCGCCTTCGACATGGCCGTCGCCCGCGGCGTGGAACGGGCCTGCCAGAAGCGCGGCTGGTCGGTGCAGATCCTCGATGCCCACCTGGATGTCGAGCTGGAGACGCGCAACATGCTGCGCCTGCCCGAGAGCGGGGCCCAGGGGGCGGTGGTGCTGCCACCCTGGCATCCGGCCAACGTGGACGCGCTCTTCAGGATTCACCAGGCCGGCTTTCCGCTGGTGCTGGTCGACCGGACGCTGGCCGGGCTGACCGCCGACCTGGTGGAGTCCGACCACGAGAAGGGCGGGCACGCGGCCGCCGGCCACCTGATCGCCCGCGGCCACCGCAGGATCCTGATGGTCAGCCACGAGCCCAACGTGTCCTCCATTGTCGGCCGGATCCACGGATACGAGCGGGCCCTGCGCGAGGCCGGCATCCGGCCGGATCCCGGCTGGATGGTCTGGATCGATGCCGCGACCCACCACCGGGGCTTCGCGGAGAACCGCCGCTGGCTGGGGGCCTGCACGGCCATCGAGCCGGTGCTGGCCGCGCTGGAGCCGCCGGTGGGGGTGGTGGCCATCGACGCCTACGCCGCCTGGGGCGTGTACGAGGCCTGCCGCCGTCTTGAACTGCGCGTGCCGGAGGACGTCTCGGTGATCGGCTTCGACGACTCCGAACTGGCCCACGCGATCCGCCCGCCCATGACCATCGTTGCCCAGCGGACGGACGACATCGGGCGGGCGGCGGTGGATCTGCTGGAGCGCCGGGTGATCGAGAGCCGGCAGCGCGAGTGGATCGGCCGCTCCTATGCTCACGTGGTGATCGATATCGATCTCATCGAGCGCCAATCGGTCGCGGACGTGTCGACCGGCGCCTGAACCCGGGGCACACCCCGTCTGCCAGGAGGCAACCATGCGCAAAACCTTCGAACCTTCCGCCGGCCGACCCGGACCGGTCCTTCAGGGACTCTTGCTGGCCTGCACCGCCGCCGGCTGCGCGCCGGCCGCCGTCGAGCGCTGCGACGTCCTGGTGTACGGGGCGACGGCCGGCGGAACCGTGGCCGCGATCGCCGCGGCCGGCGAGGGCATGGCCGTCACGCTGCTGGAGCCGGGCCGGCACGTCGGCGGCATGATTTCCGGCGGACTGGGGGCCACCGACTTCGGGAACAAGGCGGTCATCGGCGGCATGTCGCGGGAGTTCTTCGTCCGGACCGGCCGGCACTACAACCAGCCGCTGGCCTGGTATTTCGAACCGCACGTGGCCGAGCGGGTGCTGCGCGACTGGCTCGACGAGGCCGGGGTGGCGGTGCGCTTCGAGCACCGCCTGGACCGCGTGGAGCGCGCCGGGGACCGCATCCGGCGGGTCCGCATGAAGAACGGCGCGGTTTTCGAGGCCGCGGTGTTCATCGACGCCTCCTACGAAGGCGATCTCATGGCCCGGGCCGGCGTGGCCTACACCGTCGGCCGCGAGGGCATCGATCAGTACGGGGAGTCGCTGGCCGGCCGCCGCGAAGTCTGCGAATACCACCAGTTCAAGGTCCCGGTCTCGCCCTACGGTCCCGACGGCCGGCTGCTGCCGGGGGTGTACGGCGGCGATCCCGGACGGGTCGGCCAGGCCGACCACAAGGTCCAGGCCTACAACTTCCGCATCTGCATGAGCAACCGCAGGGACAACCAGGTCCCCTTCCCCCGGCCCGAGGGCTACGATCCCTTCCGCTATGAGCTGCTGCGCCGCTACCTCGAGAAGGTCCCCGATCTGCGGCTCGATCAGCTCATCCACATCACGATGATGCCCAACGGCAAGACCGACGTGAACAACAACGGGCCCTTCTCCACCGACCATATCGGCGGCAGCTGGGAGTACCCCGACGCCGACGAACGCCGCCGCCAGGAGATCTGGCAGGACCACGTCCGCTACGTCCAGGGCTTCCTGTACTTTCTGGCCAACGACCCGTCGGTGCCGCGGCACATCCGGGACGAGCTGAACACCTGGGGGCTGGCGGCCGACGAGTTCACGGACACCGGCCACTGGCCCCACCAGCTCTACATCCGCGAGGCCCGCAGGATGGTCGGGACCTACGTCATGCGCCAGGCCGACCTGCAGACCGACCTGACCAAGGAGGACTCCATCGGCATGGGGTCCTACAACAGCGACTCCCACCACGTCCAGCGCATCCCCACGCCCGACGGGGCGGTGATCAACGAGGGCGACATGCAGGTGCCGGTCCGGCCCTATGAAATCGCCTGGCGGGCGATCGTGCCGCAGCGGTCGCAGTGCGCCAACCTGCTGGTGCCGGTGTGCTTCTCGGCCTCGCACGTGGCCTACTCGTCCATGCGGATGGAGCCGCAGTACATGATCCTCGGGCAGGCCGCCGGCGTAGGCGCGTCGCTGGCCGTGCGCCACGACACCCCCGTGGCCGACATCGACATCCGGCGGCTTCAGGCCCGGCTGCGCGCCGCCGGGGCGGTGCTCAGCCTCGGCGAGGCGATCAGCGAGGGGCTCGATCCGCGGTCGCTGCCCGGCGTGGTGGTGGACAACACCGCCGCCCGCCTGAAAGGCCCCTGGCGGTCCTCGGCCGCAACCCCCGGCTTCGTCGGGCCGGACTACGCCCACGACGCGGACGCCGGCAAGGGCGAGTGCACCGCCCGCTTCGTGCCCGATCTGCCGGCCGGGGGCGTCTATGAGGTGAGGATCTCCTGCGTGCCTCACGCCAACCGCGCCGCCGCGGTTCCGGTGACCGTGAATGCCGCCGACGGACCGGTGACCCTGCACCTGGATCAGCGGTCCGCCGGGCCCGCGGATGGGCTCACGTCCGTGGGCACCTTCCGGTTGCGGGCCGGGCAGGAGGGGTGGGTCGAAATCGGCAATCGCGACACCGCCGGACACGTGGTGGCCGACGCGGTGCAGTGGATTCCCGCCGCCGCAGCCCCGGGCATGCCGTAACCGCCCGGAGCGGGGCGCGCGGGCTTCAGCCGGCCTCCAGCAGGCCGTTGATCCGCGGAGTCGCCACCATCTGGAGCAACAGGCCCAGGCGGCGCAGGGCCTCGAAGAACGTCCCGGCGTCGGTCGGCTTGCTCATGAACAGGCTGCAGCCGGCGTCATAGCACTCGTCCACCGCCTTGGGGTCGTCGGTCGTGGTCAGCATGATGACCGGCAGCTTCATCAGCTCCGGCTGGGACTTGATCGCCCGCAGCACGGTCATGCCGTCCACCTTCGGCATGCGGATGTCCAGCAGCACCAGGTAGGACCGGCCGGACTGCCGGTGCGGGCCGGCACCGCGGCGGAACAGGAAATCCAGCACCTCCTGCCCGTCGGCGAACCTCAGCATCGGGAGGGTCAGGCCCGCCCGCTTGAACTGCAGGCGGATCAGCTCGGCGTGTCCGTCGTCGTCCTCCGCCACCAGGATGGTCAGCGGCGACGGGGGAGGGTCGGCGGCGGCCGAGGGGCCGTCGGGCTGCAGCCTGGAAGCGCTCATCACCGGTTTTCACCTCACGGCCGCCAGGGCCACGAAGAAACGGCTTCCCCGCCCCGGTTCCGATTCGACCCAGACGCGTCCATTATGCCGTTGGACGATCCGCCGCACAATGGGCAGCCCCACGCCTTCGCCGGGCACTCCCCCCCGCGGATTCAGCCGGTGGAACAGCTCCCAGATCCTCTCCAGGTGCGCCGGGCCGATGCCCAGGCCGTTGTCCTCCACGCAGTAGACCGCCTCCCGGCCGTCCAGCCGGCCGCAAACCCGGATCGACGGCGGACGCGAGGAATCTCGGTACTTCAGGGCATTGTCCAGCAGGTTGGTGAACACCTGGTTGATCTGGCCGGCGTCGCCGAGACAGGATGGCAGCGGGTCCACCTCGATCCGCCCCCCGCTTTCGCGGACCTGGTACTCCAGCGCGGCGATCACGCCGTTCAACAGGGCGTTCATGTCCAGCACCCGCAGGTTCAGCGGCGTCCGCCCCAGCCGGCAGACCTTCAGCAGCCCGTCCAGCAGGGCGCTCATCTTCTGCCCGCTGGCGGTGATGTAGCTCACCGCCTGGCTCATCACCTCGTCGATCAGCGGGCCGGCCTGTGCCCTCAGGTCCGCCGCGTCACCCCCGCCCTTCAGCAGATCCGCCAGCCGGGCAGCGGCATCCTCCAGCTCACGGGTGAAACCCAGGATGTTCACCAGCGGTGACCGCAGGTCATGCGACGCCGCGTAGAGCAGGCTCTCCAGTTCCTGGTTCTTGGCGCTCAGCTCGCCCAGGAGCTGTTCCCGCTCCTGCTCGGCCCGCTTGCGCTCGCTGATGTCGCGCATGACCGTGGACATGTACTTCAGCTCGCCGTCCGCCGCCCGGTGGACGAGGATGAGCTGCGAGACGGGAATCTCCCGCCCCTCGGGCCCCAGCACGGCCGTCTCGCCCTCCCAGCTGCCGCGCTCCATCGCCGCAGGGATGCCCTCACCGAGAATCCGTTCCGCGGCCCAGGCCGGATGCAGATCCGGGATCCGCCGGCCGGCGATGTCCTCCTGGGGACCCCAGCCGAGCATCCGCCTGCCGGCCTCGTTGATGTAGGCCAGATGGCCGTCGGGGTACGCCCAGGAAACCAGGTCGCTGGTGGACTCGATGATCGCCGTCAGCCGGGCCTGGGCCTCTTCCGCACGCCTGCGGGCGGTGATGTCGAAGAAGATCGTCGCGAACCGCCCGGGGCCCAGCGGCGCGGCCGAGATGAAGAAATGCCGGTCCATCGGCGGGAAGTAGGTCTCGAACTGGCAGGGCACGCCGGTCAGCCCGACCTGGCGGAATCGCTCGAAGTACGGCGGTTCGGGCGTGCCATAGGCCTCGTGGGCCGGCTTGCCGACCACCTGCCCGGGCGCCAGGCCGGTCATCTCCTCGAAGCGGGGGTTGGCCTCGGTGATGCGGTAGTTGACCGGCCGGCCCTGATCGTCGCAGATCAGCTCGTGCATGACCACGCCTTCGCTCATGTTCTCGAACAGCGCTCGGAAACGGCCCTCGGCCGCCAGCAGACGCTCCTGGGCCTCCTTCAGGGCGGAGATGTCCACGTGGGTGCCGATCATGCGGGTCACGGATCCGCGCGCATCCCAGGCGACCGGCCGGCCGCGGGCCAGGATCCAGCAGTAGCCGCCGTCCTTGCACCGCAGCCGGAACTCGATCTCGAACATCGGCCGGCCTTCGGCCACCGCCCGCTGCACGGTCTGCACCGCCCGCTCCCGATCCGCCGGGTGCAGCAGCTCCAGCCAGGTCGCATAGCCCGGCGGCAGCTCATTGGGCACGTAGCCGAGCATCGTGTACCAGCGCGGGCTGAAGTACGCCTCGCCCGTGGGCACGTTCCAGTCCCACAGCCCCTCGTTGGCCGCCTCCATCGCCAGACGCAGACGCTCCGTGCTGCGCTGCTCGGCCTCCTCGGCGGTCCTGCGGGCGGTGATGTCCAGGTGCGTGCCGCAGACCCGCAGGGGCTTCCCGGCCGCGTCCCGCTCGATCACCCGGCCCTTGTCCAGGACCCAGACCCAGCCCCCCGACCTGTGCCGCAGGCGGTGCTCCGTTTCATAGGCCGGCGTCTCGCCGCGCAGATGCCGCTCCAGGGCCGCCATCACCGCCGGCCGGTCCTCCGGATGGATCCGCTCCTCCCAGGCGGCGACGTCCGGCCTGATCTCCCCGGGTTCATAACCCAGCATCCGGGCCCAGCGATCGTTGAACGTCACCCTTCCGCCGGCCACATCCCAGTCCCAGGTGCCCAGGTCCGCCCCGAACAGGGTCAGCTCCATCCGCTGACGGCTCTCGCGCAGCTCCCGCTCCGCCTGCCACCGCTCCACGATCGTGCCGATGAAACGGGCCGCCGACGCCAGCCGGCTCCTGGCCAGCTCGATGATGAAGGGCGGACGGGTTTCGTAGCTTTCGGCGGCGCGGCGCAGCTCTTCCTCGGCGATGCCGTACTTGGCCGCGATCTCGCGCAGCCGCCCGGCGTCCCGCGGCGGATCCCCGTAGCCGAAGTTGATCGAACCGACGACCTCCCCGCCGGCCCGGATCGGCAGGGCGTACAGGCGGATGCCGCCCTCGCACTCCACGTCCACCGGCCCGTCCGTGTCCATGGCCACTCGCGAGGCCCGGTTCCAGCAGCATTCATGGCACCGCCAGCCGCCGCCGGCCATCGCTTCCCGGATGTCGCCCGTGCCGCAGCGGTGAAAGGATCGCTCGTCCAGCAGCCGGCAGTAGCCGGAGGCGAAAATGCCCAGCGCGTAGTCGCCGTTGCGCTCGTAAACCGCCGCCGACGTGCCCAGCAGTTCCAGAAAATCCCGCACGATGTCGCGCAGCATCTCCCGGCCGACCGACCGGAGAATCAGCCCCGAGTTGTTCAGCGCCGTCGCGTCCCCGTAGGGCGGCTCGTAAACGTTGACGTCGCCCACGCGGCCGGGCCGCAGCAGCCACTGGATGCGCTCCAGCTCCCGGCGGGTGGCCTTCTGGGCGGTGACGTCGCGGGCCACCGCATAGATCCGCCTTTCCGCAGGCAGCGGAAAGGAATGCCACGACAGCCAGCGCCACGAACCGTCCCGGCAGAGGTACCGGTTCTCGAAGTCGTAGACCGGCCGGCCGGCCAGCAGCGTCTCGCCGGCGGCGATGGTCGCCGCGCGGTCCTCCGGATGCACGAAATCCAGCCACGGGCGGCTGCACAGCTCCCCGAGCGTCCATCCCAGCGTCCGCTCCCAGACGGGGTTCAGCTTCTTGAAGTGTCCGTCAAACCCCGCCACGCAGAGCAGGTCCGGCGAATGTTCGAACAGCCGCAGAAACGTATCCGCATCGGCCTCCCGGTCGATCGTCGTCGGATCGACGGCGGCCAGAGAGCCGCAAGCCGCCACGTCCCCGGGTCCTCGTTCGGACAGGCGCTCTGAGTCCATGGCCGAACCCCCTGACTGCGGCCGGGCTCGATCCGCCGGGCCGAACCGCGGTCCGCCTCCGACCGGATCGAGCCGCGCCTTGCCCGGCCGGATGGCGCGACAGGAAACACCGGCACGTTCTTTCCACGGCCGCCCCCGGGGGGCTCGGCCGCAGCGTTCGGATCCACTTGGCCCCTGCCGGGAACGCGCCGGCCGCTTGATCTGGAGTGTATACGCGCCGGCGAAGGCCGACCCGCCACCCCTCTTCAGCCGGACTGTACCAAAGCCGCCCGGCAGGCCTCGATCACCTCCGCCTTCGTCCCCGGGGGGATATCACAACCGCTGGAGACGATCCACCGGCGACCGGTCACCTGGCGGACCAGCCCGTCCGTGGCCGCGGCCACGTTCTCGGGCCGACCGGTGAAGAAATCACCGATCGGATCCAGGTTGCCGCGCAACGCAACCTGCCCGCCGGCCATCTCCGCCGCACGGGCGGCCGGCACCTGGTGGTCCACATCGATCAGATCGACGCCCGTGGCGATCAGGTCCGCCAGAATCGGGGCAATGTTGCCGCAGACGTGCAGGCCGGTCCGCTGCCAGCCCATCGCCCGGACCTGCTCGATCATCCGCCGGTGACGCGGCCAGACCAGCCGCCGGTAAAGCTCCGGTGAAATGAAGTTCGGTGAACACGTCGCCTCGCCGAAGATGACCAGATCGGCCCCGCAGCCCAGCGTCGCCCGGGCGGCCTCGGCCGCGACCCCGGCGGCCAGGTCCAGAACCCGCCCTGCGGCGGCCGGATCCTGCAGCAGGTCGATCAGCATCGCCTCCACGCCCCGCAGCTGCGAGGCGATGTTCAGCGGCCCGCGCAGCGTGTTGACCACGAACGCCCGCTCGCCCAGCCGCCGGGACACGCCCTCCAGCGCCCGCCGGTACAGCGGAAAACGCCCCCGGTCCCCCAGCCCCCGGATCGGGAGCTCTCGGGCCTGAGAGGCGTCGGCCAGCAGGTGCTGACGCAGCAGCGGGGCTGCGTCCCGGGGCTGATCCACGTGCGCGCCCAGCGCCTCCGGCTCGGCGCTGACCCCCAGGCTCAGCTGGACGCCGTCGAAGCCGAAGCGCTCGCAGCCGCCGGCGATCACCTCGGCCATGGTGACCGCGTCGGTGAAGAACCGGCCCAGGGGAACCCCCGCCAGCGGCGCCAGCGCGGCGTGCACGATCGGCATGAACGGCGGACGATCCGCCGGATCGCCGCACAGGACGCGGTTCACACGCTCTCGACCGTTCATCGGCCATGCCTCCCGCGGGCCGGCAGCGCATCGCGCCGGATGGGCGGCTGCTTCCGCCGGGCACGGACAGGAACCCCGGCCGCCGCGACGGTCGACCGGCGGACTACCTGGCCTTGCCCTGGCGGGCCACGGCCTCCATGGCCGCCTTGACCTTCTCGGGATCGCCCAGGTACCAGCTCCGGATGGGCTTCAGCTGCCGGTCCAGCTCATAGACCAGCGGCATGCCGGTGGGAATGTTCAGCTCGACGATGTCCGCATCGCTGATGTTGTCCAGGTACTTGACCAGGGCCCGCAGGCTGTTGCCGTGGGCGGCGATGATCACCCGCTTGCCCAGACGCACCGCCGGGGCGATGACGTCGTGCCAGTAAGGCAGGAAACGCGCCACGGTGTCCTTCAGGCATTCCGTCAGCGGCAGAGCCCCCTCGGTGAGATCGGCGTACCGCGGATCGTTGCCCGGATACCGCGGGTCGGTCCGCTCCAGCGGCGGGGGGGGGATGTCGTAGGATCGGCGCCAGATCTTGACCTGATCCTCGCCGAATTTGGCCGCGGTCTCGGACTTGTTCAGCCCCTGCAGGGCGCCGTAGTGCCGCTCGTTCAGCCGCCAGGAGCGGTACACCGGAATCCACATCAGGTCGAGCTGGTCCAGCGTGATCCACAGCGTGCGGATCGCCCGCTTGAGCACCGAGGTGTACGCCACGTCGAACACGTAGCCCTCGCGCTTGAGAACCGCCCCGGCCTCGCCGGCCTCGCGGACCCCGGTCTCCGACAGGTCCACGTCCGTCCAGCCGGTGAAGCGGTTTTCCTTGTTCCAGACACTCTCGCCGTGCCGCAGCAGAACGATCTTGTACATCGGGTGTGCTCCACGCAGGTCCGAAACCGCCCCGGCCCGACGACCTCCCGCCCCGACGGGCCCCTCCGGCCGGGTGCCCCAGTGTCCATGAATGCCCCGGGGCGGTCAAGCCGCTCCCGGCGGACGGTCCGCGGCCGCCGGCCGCCGTGCCGCCGGCCTCCGCAGGGTTTTCCCGCCGCCCGTCCCGGCGGTACCATGCGCCCGCCTCCGGCCGGGCCGCCCGACGAAACCCCGCGCCGGCGCCGGCTCCAGGAGCGCAGATGTCCGCTTCGATCCCCCAGGCTCCCCGCGGATGGGCCATGCTCGCTCTGGTCGGGCCCTCGATGATCTGGTGTGCCGAGTACATCGGCTCCGGCGAGGTCGTCCTGGCCACCCGCACCGGCGCTCTTCTGGGCACCGCCGGCCTCTGGGTCGTCGTGGTCGCCATCGGCCTCAAAAGCTGCATCGGCATGGCCGCCGCGCGCTGGGCCGCGGTCACCGGCGAGGGCATGATCGACATGTTCGACCGCCTGCCCGGACCGCGGCACTGGATGATCTGGCTGATCCTGGCCGTTCAGGTGCCGGCGGCCATCGTGTCCGTCGGCGCGGTGGCCCGCACCGCCGGAGCCTTCCTCAACGCCTGGCTGCCGCTGGCCGGCGGACAGGTCGTCTGGGCGGTGGCCGCATCCCTGTTCGCCCTGGCGGTCGCCTGGTCGGGCCGTTTCGACGTGCTCAAGACGGTGATGAGCGCCCTGGTGGCCGCCATCGTCCTCGGCGTGGTGTATGTCGCGCTGACCACCCTGCCGGCGGCACGGGATCTGCTGGCCGGCCTTTTCGGCCTGGCGCCGATGGAGATACCCGCTTGGGCCGCCGGGCTGGGGGCCGCCCCGTCGCCCTGGCACGAGATTCTGCCGCTGACCGGCTGGGCGGCCGGCGGGTTCGCCAGCCAGGTGTGGTACTCCTACTGGGTGCTCGGGGCCGGCTACGGCATGGCCGCGGGGCGCGGCTGGGGGCGGCCCGCCGAGGCCCCGGCACTCGCCGCCCTGGACCCGCGGGCCGCCGCCGAAGTCCGCGGCTGGTGCCGGCTCGTGCGCCTGGATGCCTGCCTGGCCGCCGCCGTCGGCATCCTCATCACCTCGGCCTTCATGATCGCCGGGGCCGGCGTGCTGCGGCCCGCGCAAGTGCTTCCGGCCGGCAACCAGGTCGCCCTGACCCTCTCGACCCTCTTTTCCGACCGCTGGGGCCGCGCCGGAGGAATCCTGTTCCTTGTGGCCGGATCGGCGGCGATGATCAGCACCCTGGTCGGCCAGCTGTCCGGCTGGCCCCGGCTGCTGACCGACTGCGCCCGCATCGTCTGGCCGCCCACGGCACGCATCCGGCTGGTCACGCGTTTCCGGACGATCCTCGTCGGCCTGTGGGTCGGCAACCTGCTGATCGCCTTCTGGCTGGACCCGGTGCGACTGGTCAGACTCGGCGGCCAGCTCGACGGCGTGCTCCTGACCCCGATCCAGGCCGGGTCGCTCCTGGCGGCCTTTTACGTCGTCCTGCCCCGGATCGTGCCCCGGGCCTCCTGGCGCATCCTGCGGCCCGGTCCGGCGCTGACGGTCCTGCTGGCGGCCGCCGCGTTGGTCTACGCCGTGCTGTGCGTGGTCTTTCTTCCCGGAAGCCTGCGCGCCGTCTTTGCGGACTGACGCTCAGGCCCGGCGATCGCTTCGCCACGGGCCTGACCGGCCGTCAGATTCTGAACCCGCAGCAGTCCTGCGGGCCAGACCGGCGCCGCCCGGCCGGGCATCGACTTGCCGCCCGCCGGCCGGTAAAATGCCGCATTTCGCCGACGAATCGGCGCCCCAGCCTCCAGGCCGGGCCCGCCGACCCGGCAGACCTGGACGGGCCATGGCAGCATCCGACGAGCGATCCGCGACCTACGATCCGCAGACCATCGAGCCGGAGATCCGTCGCTTCTGGGAATCCGCGCCGTTCTTCCGGGCCGACCCCGCCGACCGGCAGCGCCGGCCCTATGTGATCATGATCCCGCCGCCCAACGTCACCGGCGCGCTGCACGGCGGGCACGCGCTGAACAACACCATCCAGGACATCCTGGTCCGCTGGCACCGCATGCGCGGCTTCAACACCCTCTGGCTGCCGGGCACCGACCACGCCGGTATCGCCACCCAGGCGGTCGTCGAGCGCACCATCTTCGAGAAGGAGCGCCGCACCCGCCACGACCTGGGCCGCGAGGAGCTCGTCCGCCGCATCTGGGAGTGGAAGGAGGCCTACGGCAACCGCATCCTCGAGCAGCTGCGGCTCATGGGCTGCTCGTGCGACTGGTCGCGCACCCGCTTCACCCTCGACGAGGTCTGCGCCCGGGCGGTCCGCCACACCTTCTTCCGCCTGTTCCGCGACGGCCTGATCATCCGCGGCAAGCGGCTGGTCAACTGGGACGCCCACCTCCAGACCGCCGTGGCCGACGACGAGGTCTACCACGAAACCGTCCAGGGACACCTCTGGCACATCCGCTACCCGCTCAAGGCCCCGGTCCGCATCGTCTTCTCCGACCGCGAGGTCGAGGTCGACCACCTGGTGGTCGCCACCACCCGCCCGGAGACCATGCTCGGCGACACCGCGGTGGCCGTGCACCCCGAGGATCACCGCTGGCGGCCGCTGATCGGCAAGACCGTCATCCTGCCGCTCCTGGACCGCGAGATTCCGGTCATCGCCGACCCCATCCTCGTGGACCGCCAGTTCGGCAGCGGCTGCGTCAAGGTCACCCCCGCCCACGACCCCAACGACTACGCCTGCGGGCAGCGTCATCACCTGCGGATCATCAACATCCTCACCCCCGACGGAAAGATCAACGCCGAAGGCGGCCCCTACGCCGGCCTGGACCGCTATGAGGCCCGCCGCCGCGTGGTCGAGGATCTCCAGGCCCGGGGCCTGCTCGAGCGCGTCGAGGACCACGCCTCCGACGTCGGCCACAGCGACCGCAGCAAGACCCCCATCGAGCCGTACCTCTCCGACCAGTGGTTCGTGCGCATGGGCGATCTGCCGCCCGGCGAGGCCCGCCGCATCGAAGGCCTGCGCGGATCCTCCGGACTGGCCCAGCTGGCCATCGAGCAGGTCTGCCAGCAGCCTCACGCCGGCCCCGCCGAACGCCAGGCCTGCGGCAAGGTGCACTTCTTCCCCGCCCGATACGCCCGCACCTATCTCGACTGGCTCGCCGAAAAACGCGACTGGTGCATCAGCCGCCAGCTGTGGTGGGGGCACCGCATCCCCGTCTGGTATGCCGAGGGATGCGACGAGTCCGGGCTGCAGCGGGCCTTCGCCGGCCGCGACGACGTGGTCTGGCGCCGCGACGGAACCGCCGACCGCTGGCTGATCTGCTCCGACCGCGAGGATCTGGCCCCCGACGCCGTGCCCGGCTGCACCCTCACCCGCGATCCGGACGTGCTGGACACCTGGTTCAGCTCGGCGCTGTGGCCGCACTCCACCCTGGGCTGGCCCGGACAGACGCCGGAACTGGCCCGCTTCTACCCCGGCAGCGTGCTGAGCACCGCCCGCGAGATCATCACCCTCTGGGTCGCCCGCATGGTGCTCACCGGCATGTACAACCTCGGCCGGCCGCCGTTCCACGACGTCTACATCCACGCGGTCATCCAGGACGGCCAGGGCCGGCCGTTCAAGAAGACCCTCGGCAACGGCTTCGACCCGGTGGACATCATCGAGACCTACGGCGCCGACGCCCTGCGCTACACCATGGCCGGCATGTCCACCGAGACGCAGGACATCCGCATGCCCATGAAGAAGGTGCGCCGGCCCGACGGACGCGAGCTGCAGACCTCCGAACGCTTCGAACTGGGGCGGAACTTCTGCAACAAGCTCTGGAACGCCGCCCGGTTCGCCTTGATGAACCTGCGCGACGCCCCCCCGGCCCGCCTGGATCCGGCCGCCCTGCCGATCGAGGACCGCTGGATCCTCTCCCGCGTCAGCCGCGCCGCCGTCGAGGTCCAGGACGCCTTGCTGAAGTTCCAGTTGAGCCGCGCCGTCCAGGCCGCCCGCGATTTCTTCTGGGACGGGCTGTGCGACTGGTACGTGGAACTGGTCAAGTCCCGCATCGCCGAGCAGCGCGAGCCCGACGCCGCCCGGCAGGTGCTGGCCTTCGCCGTCGACCAGGCCCTGCGGCTGCTCCACCCCTTCATCCCGTTCATCACCGAACGGCTGTTCGCCGACCTCAACCGCGCCGCCCCGCGCCGCGGTCTGCCCGGACGGGCCGAACCCGACGCCGCGGCCGCGCTGTGCTGCGCCGCATACCCGCCGCTGGAGGGCTGGCCGAAGCTGAACGACCCGGCCGCCGAGGCGGTCTTCGCCGACCTGCAGACCGCCACCCGCGCCGTCCGCGACATCCGCCAGACCCGCAACGTGCCCCCGCGGCAGGCCGTCCGCGTCACCGTGCGCGTGCCGCGCGAACGCGTCGCCTCGCTGTGCCAGGAGGCCCACGTGATCCGCCGGCTGGCCGGCGTCGGCGAGCTGACCGTCGATCCCGACGCCCCCCGCCCGCCCAACGCCGCGACCCTCGTCGTCGGCGATATGCAGATCTTCGTGGCCGACGTCATCGACCCCCAGGCCGAACGGCAGCGCCTCGCCCGGGAACTGGAAGGCCTCGAGGGGCAGATCGCCGGCCTGGGCCGCAAGCTGGCCAACGAGAGCTTCGTCCAGCGGGCCCCGGCCGACGTCGTCCAGCAGGAACGCAACCGGCTCGAGGAACTCCAGGCCCGGCGGCAGACCGTCCTGCAGACGATCGAAGAGCTCAGGTGAGACCGCCGGGGCCGGCGCACGGCCGCCCGGCGGCCCGCGACCCGTCCGGTGGGGTGAGCCGGTTCCAGGGAATGGCCGAATGTCCATCGTCGCCCTCCAGGACGTTCACGTCACCTTCGAGCACCGCACGGTGCTGCGGGGCGTCGACTGGCACCTGCACCGCGGCGAAAAGGTCGGCCTCGTCGGACGCAACGGCTCGGGCAAGACCACCCTCTTCCGGCTCATCCTCGGCGAGCTGGCCCCGACCCTCGGCACCGTGACCCGCGGACGCGGCCTGCAGATCGCCTGGCTGCCGCAGGAGCCGCGCCTGGACTCCGCCGCCACGCTGTACGATGAGGTCGCCTCCACGTTCGACAACCTCCGCCGGCTGGAGGACCGCCTCGCCGAGGTCGGCCGCCTGATCGCCGAACACCACGACGACCGGGAGAAATCCGCCGACCTCATGGAGGAATACGACGAGCTCACCCGCCGCCTCGAGGCCGCCGGCGGCTACAGGTACGAGGTCCTGGTCCAGGAGGTGCTCGGCGGTCTGGGCTTTTCGCCCGAGGATGCCCGGCTGCCCATCGCCGCCCTGTCCGGCGGGCAGAAGTGCCGCGCCGCCCTGGCCCGGCTCCTGCTCCAGGAGGCCGACCTGCTGCTGCTGGACGAGCCCACCAACCACCTGGACCTCGAGGCCACGGCCTTCCTGGAACGCTTCCTGGCCGGATACCACGGCGCCGTGGTCATCGTCTCCCACGACCGCTACCTGCTGGATCGCGTCGTCGACCGGATCGCCGACCTCGAGGACGGCCGGATCACCGTCTACCCCTGCGCCTACTCGGACTACGTCGAGAGCAAGCGCATCCGCCAGATGACCGCCGACCGCGAGTACCAGAAGCAGGCCGAGTGGATCCGCCATCAGCGCGAGTACGCCGAGCGGGTCAAGGCCGACAAGTCCCGCGCCCGCCAGGCCCGCGGACGGCTGCGGTTCCTCGACCGCATGGAACGCGACGGGCGCGTGCTCGAGAAGCGCGTGCACGTCCACCGCCGCATGGCCCTGGATTTTACCCCCGCGCGCCGCGCCGGAGAGATGGTCCTGCGCTGCGAGGGCGTGCGCAAGGCCTACGGCGAAGTCGTGCTGTTCGACGACTTCAACCTCGAGATCTTCCGCGGCGAGAAGTTCGGCATCGTCGGCCCCAACGGCGTGGGCAAGAGCACCCTGCTGAAGATGGTCATGGGCCGCCTGGCGCCCGACGCCGGAAACGTCCGCCTCTTCGAGAACCTCGACGTGGGATACTACGACCAGGAACGCGCCGGCCTGAACCTCGACGACACCGTGCTCGATGCCATCCGCCCGCGACGCACCGCCGCCGAGGAACAGGAGCTGCGCGGCTTTCTGGGCCGCTTCCTGTTCAGCGGGGACGACGTCTTCAAGCGCGTCGGCGACCTGTCCGGCGGCGAGCAGAGCCGCGTGATGCTCGCCCGGCTGATGTGGCAGCGGCCCCAGGTCCTGGTCCTCGACGAGCCCACCAACCACCTCGACATCCCCTCCAGGGAGGCCCTGGAGGAGGCCCTGATCGCCTTCGAGGGCGGCGTGCTGATCGTCAGCCACGACCGCTATTTCCTCGACCGCGTGATCAACCGCCTGCTGGTCCTTCCCGAACGCGGCCGGTACGAGATCCTGACCGGCAACTGGAGCACCTACGAAGAGAAGCTCGCCGCCGCCCGGGCCGCCCGGCAGGCCGCGGAGGAACAGGCCCGCCGGCAGGCCCGCGACAGCCGGCCCCGCGGCCGCAAGACGCAGAGCGCCGCCGCCGGCGCCCGCGACGATTCGCCCTACGCCCGCTGGTCGCTGGAGGAACTGGAGGAGGCCATCATCCAGCGCGAATCGCGCCTCGCCGAAACCGAGGAACGCTTCGCCGACCCGCAGGTCTGCCGCGATCCGGACAAGGCCCGGGCCCTGCACCAGCTCGCCCGGACCCTCCGCGAGGAACTCGACGCCCTCAACGCCGCCTGGGAGGCCCGCGGCTGAGCCGCGACCCGCGGCGGCCGCCGCACCGCCTGTCTCCGCGAGGAACGCCGGGAATGGTCAGATGTCCGTGCCGTGCCAGCAGGCCCGCGCCAGGCGGTCGGTGATCTGCCGGTTGCTGAACACCAGCGGAAGCAGGAAGTGAGGGTCGGTCCCCGGCGGACGGAGGTACCCGGCCATGGCCCCGCGCCACAACGCGCTGAACTCGCGCAGCCCGTCCTGCAGGTGCGCGCCGCCCAGCGCCCGGTGCATCGCCTCGGCGGCCAGCTCCCCCGACCACGCCGCCGGATGAATCCCCTCGCCGGTCAGATCGCTGAGAAAACCGCCGGCGTCCCCGACCGTCAGCGTGAACTTGCCCACGTGCGTCTCGGCTTCCATCGCCCCCGACGCCGGCAGCGGCCGGACCGCCGGCTCCGCGAAGCGCTGGGCGCCGGCCGGCAGCCGGCCGCGCGCCGCGGC
>Ga0129299_1001361_pt1 | contig 16355 bp, 17 predicted proteins | sample ConPoolayeCmetaG_FD_94477 | JGI IMG/M metagenome (GOLD analysis project Ga0129299, IMG submission 94477) | Hot spring microbial mat communities from California, USA to study Microbial Dark Matter (Phase II) - Cone Pool mat layer C metaG ... | reverse complement strand
GTCGGGACCAATTATGAGCTGTTCAACAATTATGAGATAGAAACGGAAAAGATGCAGGCGCATTCCTACAATTTGTTCGCCTGTTCCAATGCCCGATATGTTGAACTCAACAATATGGGCGGCTGGTATATTTTCGAAAGCAGATACGGGCTTTTGTCTATCGGCAGCACCAAGACAGGTTCGATGCTTTGTTTCGATGATTTTTACTATCCGCTTTCGCTCGGCGCCTCTTACGGTGAAGCGTTTTTAAGCTGGGCGCAGCAGAATATGGAAACCTGTGCGGGCAGCGACAGTCGGGCGTGGTTTTACGGCATGTGCCTGCAAGGAGACCCCACGCTGAAAGCGGCAAGATTTCAAGATGGCTTATTTTGCCGTTACCTGCCCGGTGATATCAACGGCGACGGCGTTTTGTTAGGAGCTGACGTAACCTTTGGCGTAAGGTATTTCAAGGGGCTGGGCAACCATCCTCCCGATAGTTGCTTTCTGGATTCGACGATGAGTTTTCTTTACGTCGCCGGCGACGTTAACGCCAACTGCGAATTTCGAGGCTCGGATATCACCCGTTTGGTGCAGTATTTCAAAGGGAATACCGCGTTGAGCTATTGCCCGCTGTTGCCGCCGGTGGAGTGAGAAATATTCCTTGGGCAACGCCGAACGCCTAAGCCCGCGTTTAATCCCAAAACCGGATGCAGACTGCTTTCGTTGGGGTTTCTAACCCGTTCTGTCGCCAGCTTTGACAGCAGGGCGGTCAACCTCACTATCGATCAATTCGGCTGAATGCAGCCGTTAGGAAGCAAAAAGCGCCTGTCATCGGACAGGCGCAAGTCTTCGCTTTATCTTTTGCTTATTTAGGGCAATGCCGCATTCAGCAGGTTCGAGGAGGCTCCTCCTCGTCCAACCTTAGGCCTCATCGAGAAGATCGCTGATTTTATTTTTCAGAAATTCAGGCGCCCTGCTCTCGAAACAACTGCGGCGTATCAGCAGTTTCAATTGAACCTCGAAATCGTGATGGCGACAACAATATTTGCAGAGTTTCAGATGTTCTTCGATTTCGCTTTTCAATGAATCGTCAAGCTCTCGGTCGATATAGTCGTAAAGCCGCCTCAATACCTCTTCACACTTTATCATCACTTGCTTCCAATAATACCGCGCTCCTTGGCCAGATCAAGCAAATACTTCTGCAGAATTTTCCGTCCCCGAAAGATTCTCGACTTGACCGTGCCGACGCTCGTTCCTATTATTTCAGCGATCTCCTGATAATTGAATCTTTCGACATCTGATAACAACACGGCTAGCCTGAATTGTTCCGGAACATTTTCGAGGGCCTTGATTATATCATCGGAAACATAGGCCTTCAAAATCTCCGTTATCGCCTCGCTGCCTCGTGCTTCCGACTTATTGGCCGGCTGGAAACGCGGTTTTATTTCGTCAACCAAGAAAAAATTCTCCACGGAATCGAAATCGACATAAGCCGGTTCTTTCTGATGCCGACGGTACTTGGTGCGAAATGTATTGGTCAAAATCGTGATTATCCAAGCCCTAGCGTTCGTTCCCTCCTGGAAATGATCGAAAAAACGAAATGCTTTGAGATAAGTCTCTTGAACCAAGTCTTCCGCATCGGCGGAATTCCGGGTCATTCTCATGGCAATGTTATATAGATTATCCATGAGGGGCAGGAATATTTCCTCAAACTTCCTCTTTTTGTCTTGATTTGAACCGCCGCCAGCCATATCATTCCGTTGTTAATTGTTCGAAGGATAATAGTCCCCCTTGTTGTTGTCAATGACTAAAATGGACATACAAAGTAGATTAAGGCTCGTTTCGAGTCTTGTTTTTTTTCTTGCATTCCATGTGACCGCAGCGGCGGCACCGGATAAATTCTGGGTTTATTTCATCGACAAAGCCGGCGGGATGTCGATTGATGTTTCCCCGCGGTCGCAGGAACGGCGCCAGATTCGCGGAACACGGGCTGTAACGGCCTATTGGGACACGAAACCGAATCCGGAATACATCGAGGCGCTGGAGGGACTCGGCTTGACGATACATCGTCAATCGCGCTGGCTGAATGCTGTCAGCGTGAGCGGAGAGCGGACGACTGTCGAGTCCGTTGCCGGACTTCGGTTCGTGGCGAAAATCGCGCCCGTAGCCGCATTCGGGAAATCGAGGTTTGAACCGGACAAGACGATTCCTCCGGCCGGTTCGTTTGAGGAACGAAGCCTCCTCGATTACGGCCTGTCCGGCAATCAGATCAGACTCTGCCAGATAGAGAAGCTGCACGACATTGGCCTGACCGGGGAATCGCTGCTGGTGGGTATCATGGATACCGGCTTCGACCTGCACCATCCGGCATTTGCTCATCTTATTTCGGGCAACAGGATTATCGCAACATATGATTTCATAAACAACGATGGGAACGTGGAGGACACCGCCAACGGTCAGCAGTCTCACGGCACAGCGGTCCTTTCGGCGATAGGTGGCTACGCGGCCGGTTCTTTGATCGGCGCCGCCTACGGCGCAAGTTATATTCTGGCCAAAACCGAAATCGTAAACTTAGAAATCGTTGCCGAGGAGGACAACTGGATTGCCGCCGCGGAGTGGATGGATTCGATCGGCGTCGATATCATATCGAGTTCTCTTGGCTATATAGATTGGTATCAGCAGGGGCAGCTCGATGGCAACACCTGCGCCATAACGGTGGCGGCCCAGGCAGCGGCGCAACTGGGGATTATCGTGGTCAATGCCGCCGGAAACGAGAGAACCACGGCGTGGGGGACATTGATTCCACCGGCTGACGGACCAGAGGTGATCGCAGTTGGCGCCGTTTTCCCCAACGGGGCGATCGCCCCCTTTTCCTCGCCGGGCCCGACCGCCGACGGCCGAATCAAACCGGATGTCATGGCCCAGGGAATCTCCGTTTGGTGCGCCGATTATCGCAGCGATGATTACATGTCGTTCAACGGCACATCGATGGCTACGCCCTTGATAGCCGGCGGACTGGCGCTCATAATGCAGGCCCACCCGGACTGGAATCACGGGAAAATATTCGATAGGTTGAAAAGCACCGCATCCAACAGTATATCACCCGACAACGATTATGGCTGGGGGATAGCCCGCTTTTACGATATGCACTCACTGTCCCCCCCTTCCGAAAACCTGTTTCAAATATGGCCGAATCCATCCATTGAAAACGTGATTTTTGGGTTCGCGGCCCCGCCAAATTCGGAAGCAGAGCTTGCCATATTTTCGGCAGCCGGAGATCAAGTGGCAAAATTCAGGGGGACCGTTCAGACCGATACCGTATATTGGCGCTGGCATATCGGTGATAACAACCCAAAAATCGCCTCGGGAATCTATTTAGCGTATCTTAAGACCGCTATCGGCCGTCAGGTCAAGAAGTTCGCCGTGGTCAGACATTGAGCGGCATTATCCAGTCTGAAACAGACGGCGGACGCCACCGGTTAGCTTTATAATATCAGGCGAGGCGATGACGATAATCATTCAGGTGATCATGAATATTCTAATTATAGACAATAGAAAATCGCAAAGCCGCAAGATCAAAGAGAAGCTGGAAGAAGTTTTCGGAAATTACCGGGTAATTACCAGAACCTCCGCTCTCGATGCACTTGCCGAGGCCAAAAAGGCGTTGCCCGAGCTGGTGATAATCAGCGATACGCTGACCGAGGCCCGGGCCGCCGAAATCTACTCTTTGATCGTCAACGCCGTGGGGCCGTTGCCGGCCATTTTCCTGAACAACGCCGGCCGCAGAGCAAAAAAATCGCCCGATATCGCCGAGAATGGACTGGTGACGCAATTGATCGCTCCATCCGTTAACTCCATCATCCTGGCCGCCAAGGATAGCCTGCGGATGAGGAAATTGACGCGGGAGATTGAAAATCTGCGCAACCAGCTCAAACGAGCCGGATTCGACAAAAAAATCGCCGATCTGACGCTCGACAGCAGCCATAGAATAAACGACACTCTCATGACCATCCTCGGCAACAGCCAGCTGCTTTTATGCGATTCCAAGGGACTGAACGCCGGAATCCAAATGAAGCTTCGAAAAATAGAAAGAGCGGCCAAGGAAATCCAATCCATAACCCTTTCTCTGGCCAATACAATCGGGACCGAAATCAGGCAGATTGAAACTGAAAAAACTACTCCATGACCACGCTTAATTTCGCAGATGCGGAATGCCACGCGGTCGCCGGTAAGCACGGCTTGCAAACTTAATCTTATCAAGATATAATAGGTTGCATGATTATGCCGGCATCGGATACGGCTATCGAGCCCGCCGGATTTTTCAACCGGAAATCGGTGGTAACGGCGAATTTGGTGATCTGCGGCCTGCTGCTGCTTTTGCAGATGGCGGTCTGGCAGATAACGATCGATGACGGCTTCATATTCTTTCGCTATGCTAAAAATTTCGCCGATGGTCAAGGCCTGGTGTTCAATATCGGTGAACGAGTCGAGGGGTACTCATCGTTTGTCTGGGTTATGCTTCTCGGCTTGGCCGGCAAATTCGGCGCCGATATTCCAACGGTGGCAAAGATTTTCAGTCTGATTGCCGCGATGGGAACGATGATAATCATGCTGCTCATCGGCAGGCGACTTTTCGGGACCGCTGGGCAGGTCGGAGCGCTGGCGATCCTGCTGCTTGCTGGAAGAGTGGATTATGGGATGCATTTCCAATCAGGGATGGAAACGGCGCTGCATGGTTTTTTGCTGAGCCTTGGCATGCTGGCCTATCTTCATTCAATGGGCGGAAGGCTGTGGGCAACCGGAATTATCGCCGCCGGTTTGATTCTGACCCACCCATCCGGTGCATTTTTCGCGGCGGCTGTCTTGGGCTGTGAACTGTATCGGAGAATAATTGCGAAACGGAGCGGAGGCGATCGGAGGCTGATTTCGTTTCTTTTGCCTATTTTGCTGATTGTCGGAATTCACACCCTCTGGCGGTTTTCATATTACGGAGATTTTCTGCCCAATACTTTTTACGCCAAGCAGGTTCCGATTGAACCGTATTATCTTGCCCGGGGAGCTTATCATCTGTTGAAATTTTTCGCTTTCGGCGGCGGCATATTTTATTTCGCTCCGGCCTTGATATTCGCCGTCAAATCGATAAGGCAATTCGAATTCAAGGCTCTGATTGCCGTCATCGCGGCCTATATGCTTTTCAATATTTTGAGCTCGGGCGACTGGATGGTTTACTCGCGGTTCATGGTTCCCGTCGTCCCGCTTATCATGATTTTGAATGCTGCGGGCATAATCTGGATTTCGGCGCGAATCGGGCGGGGAAAAACAATCGTATCGATGGCCATTGCGCTTATGCTTTTAAGCGGCATTCAAAGCGGGCTGCTTTACACGTTGAGCCCGACCAGTGAAATGATCAAGACGGAAAAGATAGAAAAGGCAAAATGGATTAGTATAAGCAAGTATTTCGGCGAGATGCGAAAACTTCATCCCGAATTGAAAATTGCCGCCTCGGCGATCGGCGCTTTAGGATATTACTCCAACGCATACATTATCGATCTTTGCGGGCTGGTAGATAAGCATATCGCCCGTCATGGTGTCCGTTATCGGGGAGGTTCCGGGCATGAACGTTCCGATATGCGCTATGTAATGGCGAAAAACCCCGACATTTATGCGATATCGGCGGTAATCGATTCGGCCGACTGCCGAATAAAACCTATCATGTTCTTTTTCGCCTACACGCCGCTGACCCCCGTTTCATATACCGCCGATGAAGTTTATGATCATATCGCCCGGAATTACGATTATATCCACCTCAAAGGACACGGTCACGAATTCTGGATCAGGAAAGACTTGAACTACGTCGAGGAAATGGCCGGGTTGCCCGATTTGCCCGATGATTGGAAATTTTCAACGAAATGATTCCGCTGGGCGGGAAGCCTCTCGATCCATTACAAACCGTTGATCATCAACGCGCCGGATAAACCATCGTCGGCAAGCCCACCGAAGTCGCCCGGTATAGCGTCAAAGCCTGTTCAGCCGGAGCGGTAATATCGAGGCCGTATTCCCCGAAAGGTTTCGCGAGCACCTGGCCCACCTGAACCAAAACGTTTTTCAGCGGGGCCTTGGCTTTTCCCTCGACATTGGTGTGGACTTCAAGCAGTGTGCCTCCGCCCCATTTCAGCTGAAAGCGCTCAGGTAACTCTCTTTGCAGCAATTCCGGGTTGATATTTACGGCTTTGCCGACGATCGCCAGAACCGAATCAGGCGTTTTCTTGTCAGCGGCAAAAAGATGTTTCCCGGAAATCGGTCTGATATATTCCCGGCCGTTGCCTATGAATTTGCCGGCGAATGCATCCATCTGTTCATCCGAAACGGATGACGAATCAAGGTGATAATTCCAGACGACGGCGGCTTTGATTTTCAATTGCAGTTCGCGTTTCCTGAAATCGAACACCATATATAATTTGCCGGATTTGGCCAGATGCAGTTCCGACTGGAGAAGATCATAGTCACGTTGCAAAGGGTTTTCCACGGCTGCTTTTTCCTGCTTGCTTTTGTTTTTTTCCGCGGTGGCCGCAATTGGACCGTTTGAGCAAAATAAAATCAGGCAGGATATCGCGATAACCCCTAAGCCGACTATCATGTTTTCAAAATATATATACGGGCGTGCCGATAGAAACCTTGTCATATACTTTCTTCAAATCCTCCGAACCGAGCCTGACGCACCCATGCGTGACGCTGACGCCGAGCAACCGCTCATAAATGGTTCCGTGGATGAAGTAACCGTCACCGAACCCGAGAGCATAGTCCCCCAGCATTTCCGGATCATATCTTTCATTCTCGTTTTTCGGGATTTCCTCGTTTTCCTCGATAAAAGCCCAATCTGGTTTGCGCCACCATGGTTGGGCAAGCTTGCTGTTTACCTTGAAAACCCCGCGCGGCGTATTAAAAACCCACCTTCTGCCGGTGGTGCTGTCGATTAATTCTCCCCCGGAACCGGTTGAGCAGTCAGATTGCAGCAAAATTCGATCGTCTTTTCTGAGCGATAGTTTGTTGGCATGGGTATCGATAACGATGTAAAGCCCGGCGGGTCTGATTCTTGACAGGGCCAATCTCGTATCGGCAATCGCTTTCTGGGCCGCTTTCGGCTGTGAGGGCAACGTTTCGAGTTTGAAACTGTACGGCGATTCATCTTTGCCGAGGAACTTAATCGCCAGCAATAAAGCGACACCAATTATGGCGGTGATTGAAATTGACTTGAAAATGAACTTCATGGCCACCTATCGGATTTTCTGACTATCGTTACCGGAGTTCCCACCTCGACTTCGGATATCAGCGAGTCCATATCGCTGTTTTTCAGGGCGACACAGCCGTTCGTCCAGTCTCTTTTTCGGCCTCCGTCCCCGTGAATTTCGATCAAGCCTCCGATACGGGCATTTCTTGTAATGATACCTTGTCTTTTATTTTTCGCGAATCTTTTTTTGTCGGCGTCATTGGGATAGTCGAGCATCAGCGCCTTATAATAGATACTGCCGTTGTGGCGAATCTGGGTTACTTTGTAACATCCCTCGGGAGTTGCCCCGTCGCCGGCGAAATATTTCTGTCCCGATGAATTATACCCAAGTTCACAATCAAACGTTTTATGAATTATTCCGTTTTTGACAAGATATAATTTGTGGGCATTTTTATCGACTATTATCGCGCTGGTCCCCGAAAGCCTTGATTGTTCAATAGTTTCCCTTACCCAACGTCGCCAGTTGGCGAGTTCCTTCGTTTCGTTTTCGGCATAATCCGCCATTTCTCTGGCTATTGATTCCAAATAGACCTTGATTTTAATCATCTCCTGTCGGGCGGCTTCGAATTCCTTCTGGCCGAGCAGTTGCATGCCCGAGGAATAGGCCAATTCGGCCAAGGTCCAATAGCGCTCGGCATCGTAGAGCATCAGCGAACCATCGAGAGAATTGCGCCAGTCATCGAGGGCTGACCTGATCGCCGTGAAATCCGAGGTTAGAGACGAATCGAGGTAATTAATTTTGTCGATCGCCTCTTTCCGGGCCGTGGCCGCCGCTTCGGCTCCCTGATTGAGCAAGGAATCTGCCAATCTATAATTGCGCAAGATGAACAGGCGCCCGTTCTGTCTGGATAACTCCATCCAACCTCTGTTGATCAATCTCTCCGCCCGGCGGTATTCGTTCTCGGCATGTTTAATCGCGCCAGCTTCGGCAGCCTTATCAAGCTCCTTTTTGGCGTTTTCAAGAGAAGAAAGCGGTGGCTTCTGACATGTTCCCAAAAGCAAGCCGGCCGAAAGCAAGACGATTATTCGGCGCGCAATTCCCGTGATTGAGCGGACTGATCTTTGCGGTCTAATCGACATTTTTCAACCTCAGCATATTATATCGGCCTGGCGGAGTATTCGGGCATCGGAATGAATTGAAAATTCTTCTCATGATTTTTTGCTCGAACGGTGTCGCATAGCTTCAGCGAAGCAATCACGGCCACGGCATTCGGATTTGTTTTTATTCCGCTTCGGATTACAGGTCTCGGCGAAATTCATGGGATACGGCAATTTTCGATTTACAACAATAAGGGCGCAGAATTCTGCGCCCTTATGGGTTTTTGGTTGACCTCATCAATTATGCATGAGGCATGCATTTCCCCGGTAAATCCGAATAGTTCAAACTATTTTTTTCTCGCCGAGGCGGCCGCGATTTCCGACATAATGGCTCTGGCCTTCTGAACCGTATTTTCCAGTTTGGCCTTGGCCGAGGCATAGGCGCCATTGTTGAAATCCGCTTCAGCGCCGGCATAGGCCGCCGCCACAGCATCCAGATCGGTCTGAATCATCGCCAAATCGGCTTTGCTGCCTTTGCCGCGAGGGGCTTTCTTGAAAGCAACCTGGGCCGAATCGATAACGGCTTTGACATCGACCAACATCTGGGTCACTTCGGCTTTCACTCTTTCCTTTTCGGCTTCTGCTTGAGCGACGGCATCACTGGCCAGCATTTCCGCTCGGGCATAAAGCTCTTTTGCCTTGGAATAGCTTCTGAACAAGGCAAATTTGCCGTCGGCTTCCGTTTTGGCGGCATTCGCTGCATTCAGCGTATCCATCGCCGTCCTGTAGGCAGCCGGGGCATAGGTTTCAGCTTCTGCTGTTCTGGCCGCTTCTATAGCGGTGTTTGCTTGCTGGATTTCTGCCTCCGGCGGTTTGGCGCATCCAACAACTATCACCAGCGCTGCCACCGCTAAGACCATCATCACGCGTTTGAACATTTGTTTTTCCTTTCCGTCCGGACAATCCAGACTAAAAAAAAAGGACAGTACGGATCGAATCCGCCTTATCCATTCACATTGGTGATTGATTATTTTCTCTAGACTAAACCAGTGGCCGATATTTCGGCTCTACATTCTCAACAAATCTATTTCGAATATCCGCAACATTCCGGAACACTGCGCACACAAAAATTAACGGGCGGATTTATAATATGACCGGACAGGATTGTCAAGCTTTTTTATGAAAACACAGTACTCCTCGATTCGCCCAACGATCCATTTGGGAAATAAACGATCAAGAAGCAGGCATCGGCATTGTGATAATGCGTATTTGGGCAAAGCGCACGGTGTTTCCGTCGATCAGCGTAAGCCTTATATATGATAATAAGTTACGGTAATTGTCGTCTTCCCGTCGCCGCCGATTTCGGTGCTTTTCGACTTCATCGAAAGGATTGCTTCGTCAGCCGCCGATTCATCAGGACGTGACAAGCATCTGGAGCATGATTTCTAAAAAATCTTCGTTACCAACCATTAGCAAATAAAAAATGCCCGCGGAATGTGAATTCAGCGGGCGCAAAAAAATATTCTTATAGACAGCGACCGGGGCGAAACTGCCTAAGACCGGTCGCGCATTGGCTAAGACCTATTGCGCGGAGCACGTTCCTGTCGGAATCCACCTTGCCGACCGCCGCCAGGATTCTCGCTTCGCGGACGCGCTTCATTCAATCTGAGCGTACGTCCGTTAAGCTGTTTGCCGTCAAGGCCGGCGATAGCGGCTTGAGCCTCTTCGCTGGAGGCCATCTCGACAAAACCGAATCCCTTGGATTGGCCGCTGACTTTGTCCTTGACGATCCTGACATTGCCAACCTGCCCGAAAGGCTGGAAGGCCTGTCTGAGGTCTTCCTCAGTGGTGCTGTACGACAGGTTGCCTACGTAGATATCCATCTCGTTCCTCTTTTGGGGTTACACATTACGGTAAACACGATATATGATAAGCATATTATTTATTCGGCTGAAAAGACTGTTATCCTGATTCGGGTTTCGAGAATTATCAAAGCAGAATAGACCAGACGAAGATTTTTCCTTTACAACTTATCTATATTCTAATCTATTTTGTCGGCCGTGTCAATAAAATCTTTATGTGTTATTTTTTACTAAATTTTATGCCGGGAGTTCGGTGAGGTCGATGGTTGTTTCGGACATTCTTTCGATTGCCTGAAAGAGATTGACAAAATATGGTGCTTTTATTAAATTTAAGTGGTTTTCAATCTGAGCATTCTTCACCGAAGCGCCGACTATTTCGGCTTGAGTTATCCGGAAACTTAAGGATCGATGGAGGAATCCGATGCGAAGAGGTATAATGGTCTTGGCGGCGGTGCTGGCATTTGGAACCGGCGATGCGTATGGTCAAATAAACTGGACGGATCACGACATTGATCCAAGCATCAATGGCATCTGGGATATCCGGATCATCGATATCGATCATGACGGTGATCTCGACATAGTGGGTGCCGCCAAAGACGCGGACGACGTCGTCTGGTATGAAAACGACGGCACTCAGAACTTCACCCGTCATATAATTGACGGGGCGTTTGAAAGCACAAAGTATGTCGATGTGGCTGATTTCGACGGGGATGGTGATCTCGATATAGTGGCCACGGCCGCCGGTGTATCGAACGTAGGTCTGATCAACTGGTACGAGAACGATGGCTCCGAAAATTTTACCGCCCACGTGGTTACAACCAACTTCGAGTATGTCCATGAAGTCAAGGCCGCCGATATCGACGGCGATCTCGACAACGATTTCGCCGCAGTGGGAACTTGGGCCGACACTCTGGCCTGGTGGCAAAACAACGGTAGCGGCGTATTCACCAAATTCGTCGTGGATAATAATTTCAGATATCCATACGCTGTGACGCTTATCGATCTAGATCTGGATTCCGATATGGACATAATCGGCGGGGCCGCCTACGAAGATGTAACCCGCTACATGAACAATGGCAGCGAGGTTTTCACCGCATTCGAAATAACTCAATTCGATTCCGTGTTCAGCACCTCGATAGCGGTGGCCGATATGGACGGCGACAACGATCTGGACATTGTGACGAACAACCTCTGGACCGATGACGTTCTGCTGTTGGTAAACGACGGCGGCGTTTTCACCACCTACTGGGTCGATAATTATCTGAGAGGATGCTGGGATTTCAACGTGGCCGATATTGATCATGACGGCGATATGGATATAGCAGGAGCCGCCTGGCGCGACAGCGTGATCAACTGGTATGAGCAAACCGCACCGTATACATTCACCCGCCATGACTTGACAAACAGGTTTGCCTACGCCCGGTCGGCGATCCCGATAGATCTCGACGGCGACGGTGATATCGATATCGTGGGTGCCTCCGAGAGAAAAGACAAGATCGTCTGGTGGGAAAGCGATCTCGGGCCCGGCAGCGGAACGCTTTACGGCAGAGTTACCGATACGAGCGGAACCGTGCCAATCGCGGGCGTTGAGGTAGTTGCGCTGGAGGATACGATCCCGGTCGCCTACGATACGACCGCGGCGGATGGTTACTATTATCTTTCATTGATTCAGGGCACATACGGGCTGGCCTTGTCGAAACAGTCCTATCAGGATACGCTTATCGGCGGTATAAATGTTACGGCTGGGGATTCGACGAGGGTCGATGTCAGATTGCGGCCCGGCGGCGGCTCATCCTGCGATTATCTGCCCGGTGATATCAACGGCGACGGCAACCGAATCGGCGGCGATGTCACATTTGGGGTGCGCTTCTTCAAAGGGCTTGGTCCGAATCCGCCCGACAGTTGTTTCATGGATTCGACCGGAACATTTCTCTATGTTGCCGGTGATGTCAACGGAAACTGCGAGTTCCGCGGTTCGGACATAACGCGCTTGGTCGCCTATTTTAAGGGAAACGCCTCCCTTGCTTACTGCCACTTTTTCCCTCCGCCTTTCCGACGGAGTATCACAAAAATATCATTTTCAGCCGATTGATTGCATAAAAAAGAGCGGCCGAAAACGGCCGCTCTTTTATTGCCGACTATAGGCCTTTTATCGGACAGGATTCGCTTCCGTTTCCTCCTGCACCGGTGGTTGAGGCAGATTGGTCAGGAGATAATCATCGTAGGAGGAATAATTATCGAGGATACCATAGCCGTTATCTCCGCCTCCGGTCGCTCCAGTCGGGGAATTGCCGTAGATTTGGCCGCAGGCAGTCAGTAACAGCAGGCTCGCCATAAAAAGGGCGATGATGATTCTGTGCGTCTTCATTGCGATTATATTCCTTCCCGCTTTAGAAATTATAAGTTACCGATAACCGGTTGGCCATCGAATTGTCCTCGCCGCTCAAGAAATACGGCCCATCGAAAAAGAGCCTTTCGTTGATCGCGGCATCGATATCGAAATCGCCGAAATGGAAACCGAGGCCGAACGAAACGTCGAAATCGCTGGTGCGATAAGACGATTCGTACAATGTCTCGGTGATCATAGTCGGATTATACCTGCTCTTGTTGGTATACTTCTGATAGGTCTGAGCAGCCCCGATACGACCGGTGAGCCATGGCTTAATCTTCGACTCGACCCCCATATACAATCCCGGCATGGTCAAAATCGATTGGTCGTAATAATCATAATAATTGGTCGTATCCTTGGGTTCGATTTTGTATTTGGTCATGCCGAACAACTCAATCGCCATCACCAGCAGGTTGTCGTCATTGATATGGTGGTTGACACCCACCCCGACACCAACATTCATCGCGCTGAAATCGATTTTTGCCGTCGGATCGGAATCCGGTGTGAATTTGGCCGAACCGGAAGCCATGTAGAAAGTGCCTACCGGCACGATTTGGGTTTTCTCGCCGTAAAACAATCGGCCGTTCCCGCCGAAAGCGGTGCCGCCCCATTTTATCGAGAAAGTATCCTGTTCCCATTTCGCCGATGGCATCTCGAACTGAACACCCAAGTCCATGACGCTGTTGGATATGCCGGTCGCCAAGCCTATATATCTGGCCGTTTCTTCTTCTTTAAGAATGCCGGTGTCAGCACTGGTATAGCCATCGAAACCGAATGACAGCCGGAAACCGAAATCGAAATTGGCCATCTGGCGGCCGTAGAGCAAGTCGGTCGATTGATTAAGCGTTACATTTTCGATTCCGAATTCATCAAGGTTCGGGGCAAGACGGATTGGGCGATTCAGGTAAGCGCCAATCATAAATCGCTTACTGGCCGGATAATGAATGCCGATCGAGTAGCTGTTATCGGCTCCTTCGGATCTCAATTCGCCGATCACTTGGCTCTTATAGGCATACAGGGTTCCCGGGAAATAGAAGATGTTCGAGTTATCCCTCGTATACATACCGACGCCGCCCATCGAACCGACCCGCGTCTCGGTGGCCATTAGCGGCGCAATGCTGGCTCCGATAAAAAACAATAGGATCGTCAGATACAAGATTCTCTTTGGCATATAAGCCATTTGAAAACTCCTTTTTGTTTATTGGTTACGCAACAAATCTCTCCGGGCACGTTTCTATTCCATTAACATCCCTCCTCTGTGCATGCTTGCATCAAGGCAAAACTGATATATAGGCCGGATTTTATATTATTTTCGTTGATTCGGCAAGCGTTTTTATTTTTTATTGAAATTCGAACCGCATCATAATACTCCACCTTCACCCTATCATACCTGCTTATCTACTTAATTTTTCCGAAAATTGTTTCACATTTCTATGTCCGGCAAACGGTGAATTCCAGTTTTGCGGCGGTATTATCGATAGCAGATGGCCGACGAAACAATGTCCAAACATCCGCCTTTTGCGCGAATTTGTGTGTATGCTAGGTAGTCACATCGGCATGCGGCTTTACTGCCGGAATTGCTTTATATATGCCGTAATCAGCATCGCCAAATCGGCAGGCAAAAATCTGCTTTTCACGGAATACGGTGCATCAACCAACAAAAAAGCCGGCCGAATTGTCGCCGGCGCGGCGGGGATAGAATCGGATCTGTGAACCTGCTTATTTCAACAAGACCATCTTTTTCGATACGCTTCCAACGCCATCGCGAAGAATATAAAAGTAAATACCCGATGTGACCTGATTGCCATCGCTGTCGCGGCCGTCCCAAGAAACGAGATACTCACCTGCGGCGAATTCCCCATCGGCGATCGTGTTCACTTTCCGCCCCAGAAGGTCATAGACGACAAGTTCGATTCTGGCTTGCCGGGCAAGACCGAAACGGATCTCTGTCGCATTATTGAACGGATTCGGGTAATTTTGGCGCAGTTGAAAATCCGAAGGTACGGGTTCGCGATCCTCGATCGATGTCGGTGTGAAATCGACTCCACCCGGTATGACAATCGGGGCGAAACTCGTGGTTCCATTGGCCAGCCCGAAACGGGGACCGCCATGGGTGACGTCAATGTACGGTGAAAGAGTTACGAATTGGTCGCCGGCGCCGGTGTGAATTGCGATCCTGATTCTGATTATCACGACTCGCTGGGAGGCGGTATTGAGCACCGGATTGCTATCGCCGCCCATATCGTTAATCCCGCGGATCAGCAATCGTTCATTGGAATAATCGATTGTATCCGCAATGTAATCCCAGAAGATGAGGGGGTTGAAATAATAGATCCCCGCTGGCGAAATGCGGTTGTCGATCGATGCCCATTCCAAGGGCAGCGTAATGGAGGCGATTGAGTCGTCGGTTACGGCATAGATGGGAACCATCACCGAGGGAGCCCCGGGCGGAACGATCACCGTCCCGATTATCAGGCTGTCACGCGAACCCGGGTCCTGGGCATAAGAGCCGATAAAAATCGACAAGGTCAATAAAAAGGTCAATACCGCCTTAATCATCGATCCTCCAAAACCTGACCCGACAGGGGTCTACATATCCTTGTCTCAAGCAAAAATATTTCCACTTTCAGCCTTAATATATAATCTTTTCCGGATAATACAAGAATTTTCTTACAGAATAATCTATTGATATTAATAGAGTTAGTGTTGTCGATCTGGAAACGCCGAAAAACATCCTCAGTTGGTCCGGCAACGACATCGAGACACCTTGCAATCGCCTGCAATTATGATGCTCGAATTCGTTCAATTAGAACGGGAACGATTTTGAGATTGCGAATTATCGCGGAATGATCGCCCGGCTTGCGGATGCGAAGTCACCGCACCAAAACGACCTTGTGATACGATTTCTTTTCCCCTGCGGCGAAACGACACAGGAAAACGCCCGAGGCACATTCCGAGCCATCATTTCCTTTTCCATCCCAGACGATCCGGTAATCGCCCGATTCGAATTCCCCTTTGGCAAGGGTTCGCACGAGCCGCCCGTTGACGTCATAAATTTCCAGAATAACGTCGCCAGCCTCGCCGAGCGAAAACGAAAAAGTCGTGGATACGTTAAAAGGATTCGGGAAATTCGTCAGACCGCGGATGTGCCGCATCGTATCGGCAGATTCGCAATCGATTCCCGTAGGCATTCCGTATCGGAAACTTGTTTTGACAAAGGCCGGCACGAAATCGATCCCCTCGGGCAAGCCGAACAGCAGCGAATTGTAAGGCCTGTCGACCACCGTGTCTATCACGACCTCCTGCGGCGCCGCCTGTGGCGTTATGACCATTCGCAGGTCGATCTGATTACGCCGCACTCCCGACGTGTTAAGGGGGGGATTGGGTGGACCGCCAAGATCGCAGATTCCGGTCAACACGATCCTCTCATCCGCCATATCCAAGGAATCGAAATGCTCATCCCATAGAAGCACCAGATCGCGCCATACGACATGACCGACATAAATCTGTCTGTCGGCTGAAGACCATCTCAGAGGAATCTGGAAATAAATTATGCTGTCATCGGTGACAAAATCCATGTCGATATAAGCGATGCTCCAGATTCCCGGCCGGTAGGGCAGGTATGAGACCGACCGGGTAATCAACGAATCCTGGTTACGCGGATCCCCTTGGGCAAACGCACCCGCTATCGAACAGGCTGCGAACAGCACGACGGGAACTTTTAGTCTACGACGGAAAGGCATACCGGATGCTTTTGTCATTATCACGAGGAGATTAATTTAACCAACCCCGGCCGGGC
>Ga0129299_1001360_pt1 | contig 16364 bp, 10 predicted proteins | sample ConPoolayeCmetaG_FD_94477 | JGI IMG/M metagenome (GOLD analysis project Ga0129299, IMG submission 94477) | Hot spring microbial mat communities from California, USA to study Microbial Dark Matter (Phase II) - Cone Pool mat layer C metaG ... | reverse complement strand
TGCCCACACCGGTCGAGCAACCGCTGCGTCTGCCGCTCGAACTGCTGGGCCTGCTGGTGGGCGGCCTGACCCTGATGGCGGCGATGCTGCACAAAAAGTAACCCACCAGGCCACGGACCTGGAGGGTGCTGAGGCTCCAAAAAGGGATAGAGAGCTATCGCGTGACGGCCATCCCGCAGGCCGCCAGCAGGCCGCTCAGCCCGTCCGCGCCGGAGGTGGCGCCGTGGGCCAGCACAGCCGTGGCCGCTTCGACAACGTCCCTCTCGCTTCCCCCTGCCAGCGCGCCGAGCAACGCCTGCCAGGCGGCGCTGCACTCGCCGCGCGCGGCAGCGCGCAGCAGCGCCGCCGACAGAGCCGTGGTGCGCGCGGCGCTCTCCTCTACAACAGCGCGGCAGAGCAAGTCCGGCTGTGGGTGGGCCAGCCATACGCCGAGCATCCAGCCGCAGAGCAGGTCGTCACCGGCGGGGGTGAGACCGCCGCCCAGGCCGGCCAGCGCCGCCGCCCCTTCCCGCAGCCGCGCCTCATCGCCGGCCCAGCCAGCCCGCAGCGACGCCAGCGCCTGCCGCCCTGTCGCCTCGATCGCCGCCGGCAGCGCTCCCGTCGCCGGCTCGATCAGCGCCAGGAAACTGCCAGCGGGGGCAGCGCACAGCGCCGCGCGCAACAGCGGCAGCCGCTGCACGATCACGGCACAGCGCGCGCGCAGGGCCGCCCAGTCAGGGCGCGGCTCCCAGAGAGCCGCGCCGGCCAGCTCCACGCGCAGGTCACCCACGATGACCCGTTCCGCCGTCAGCGCCGCCGCCGCACCGACCTCCAGCGCGGCAAAGAGGCCCGCATCCCCCGCCACGACGACGTTGAGCGGGCCATCGCCCGCTTCAGGGGTCACCAGGGCAATGACCCCGCCGCCCACCAGGAGATTGCAGGCGCGCGCTGAAACGGTCAGCACACGGCCGCTCTGCAGGCCGGCGCCCAACCGCGCCGCCACGGAGCGGCTGATCGAGCGCGCAAAGAGGGACACCGCCACGTTACCCCAAAGCCACGTCGAGGATCATCATCAGCGCAAAGCCGAGCATGGCGCCCATCGTGGCAATGTTCGTCTCAGACTCGAGTTGCGATTCGGGGATCAGCTCTTCGACGACGACAAAGATCATCGCGCCGGCGGCAAAGGCCAGCGCATAGGGCAAAAGCGGCTGCATCAGCATCACCGCCGCTGCGCCCAACACGCCAGCAACCGGTTCGACCAGGCCAGAAATCTGGCCATACCAAAAGCTCTTGCCCCGCGACATCCCCTCGCGGCGCAGCGGCACCGCCACCGCCATCCCTTCCGGCAGGTTCTGGATGCCAATGCCCAGCGCCAGGATCGCCGCTCCGGCCAGCGTCGCCGAGGGCAGGCCGGCCGCCGCCGCGCCAAAAGCCACCCCCACGGCCAACCCCTCGGGAATGTTGTGCAGCGTGATCGCCAGCACCAACAACACACTGCGCCGCCAGCTCGTCGGCAGACCCTCGGCCTGGGCAAAGCCAGGGTGCAGATGGGGCAGCAGCCTGTCCACTCCCCACAGAAAAGCGCCGCCGAGCAGGAAACCTGCCGCAGCGGGTATCCACGCTGGCAGCGTCATATTGTTCTCCGCCATCTCGATCGCCGGCGCCAGCAGCGACCAGAAACTGGCGGCGATCATGACCCCCGCCGCAAAACCGAGCATGCCGTCCAGAATGTGACGGTTGACGCTGACAAAAGCAAAAACCGTCCCGGCGCCCAGGGCGGTCAGAAACCAGGTGAAGAGCGTCCCCATCAGCGCCTGCAGGACAGGATTCAGGCTGGAAAACCACGCGACCATTGGCAATCCTCCTCAGAGCAGCAAGGGTGAGAGACCACGCCCCATTATACCCAAGATGAGAGAGCCCGCCATTGAAAGACCCTAAAGGTCTATAAGACCTTTAGGGTCTTGCGCCGCGAGCAGTTGTCCTACACAGCGCTTGACATCGCCCCAATCTGCGGTAGAATGTCCCCAACAAACACATAACGAAAGGCTGCGAACAGGAGTAGTAGGCCATCCCCTCAGCGAGTCGGGACTACCCGGTGGAAGCCCGGCAGCGGCGCCCCAGGGGAGCGCCAGCCAAGGCCGAACTCGCCTGGGAGCTGCGCCGGTGAAATCAGCTAGCCGACGCCGACTGGCCCCCGTTAGCAGGCCCAAAGCGGAAGGCTTCCCCATCGGGGTCGCCTTCAACCAGGGTGGTACCGCGGAGACCCCTTCGTCCCTGAGACGAAGGGGATTTTTCGTAGCAGGAGAGGACAAAATGACAGACCCATACATCCCGCAGGAAATCGAACCTCGCTGGCAGGAGCGCTGGCAGGCCGACCAGCTCTATCGCTCGCTGATAGACCACAGCCGCCCCAAGCTCTACTTCCTCAGCATGCTGCCCTACCCCTCCGGCGACCTGCACATCGGCCACTGGTACGTCTTTGCCCCCAGCGACGCGCGGGCACGCTATCTGCGCATGCGCGGCTTTAACGTCCTCTTCCCCATCGGCTTTGACGCCTTTGGCCTGCCCGCCGAAAACGCCGCCATCCGCCACGGCATCCACCCCCACACATGGACTCTCTCCAACATCGAGCGGATGCGCCGCCAGCTCAAGAGCATGGGCGCCATGTTCGACTGGGCGCGCGAGGCCGTCTCCTGCCTGCCCGGCTATTACCGCTGGACGCAGTGGTTCTTCCTCAAGCTCTACGATATGGGCCTGGCCTACCGCCAAAAAGCACCGGTCGATTTCTGCCCGCGCTGCAACACCACCCTGGCCCGCGAACAGGTCTGGGGGGCAGACCGTCATTGCGAACGCTGCGGCACGCCCGTCATCAAAAAAGACCTGGAACAGTGGTTCTTCCGCCTCACTCACTATGCCGAGGAACTGCTCGATTATTCCCAGATCGACTGGCCCGAGCGGGTGGTCGCCATGCAGACCAACTGGATCGGCCGCAGCGAGGGCGCCGATGTGACCTTCCGCACCGAGCGCGGCGATGAGCTGGTCGTTTTTACCACCCGCCCGGACACGCTGTGGGGCGCCACTTTTATGGTGCTGGCCCCCGAACATCCGCTGGTCGACGAACTGACCACGCCGGAATACCGCCAGGCGGTGAAAGACTATCAGTACCAGGCCGCCCGCCAGAGCGAAATCGAGCGGCTGTCGACCGAAAAGGAAAAGACCGGCGTCTTTATCGGCGCCTATGCGATCAACCCCGTCAACGGCCAGCGTATCCCTATCTGGATCTCGGACTATGTGATGATGACCTACGGCACCGGCGCGATCATGGGCGTGCCGGCCCACGACGAGCGCGACTTTGCCTTCGCCCTCAAGTTCGGCCTGCCCATCATCCCCGTCATCGACCGCGTCGACGGCGTCGCCAGGTCCTGCGTCCGGCGCGAGACGGAGGACAGCCTGGCATCTGCGCTGTACCGATCCGGCATCCCCTTCGAAGAACGCGGAGGCGAGCTGCTGGTCACGCTGAAGGCCGATCAGGTCGACCGCTACGTCGAGCTGGCGCAGGCTCACCTCCGCCCCGGCGCCTGGATCGAGGTCGTCGGCGCGCGCTGGCTCTTTATCTTTGCCGACGCCGTCATGCCCTTCGACGGCCTGGCTGCCGAACAGGCCATCCTGGCCCGCTGCCGCGAGCTGGATCCGGCCACGCGCGACAGGCGCACGGTGATGGAAATGCTCTGGGAGCAGCCGTTCTACCGCGACGTGCTCTTCCACGCCGACTATGGCACGATGATCAACTCCGGTCCCTTCAGCGGCACGCCGGGCGAGGAGGCGGTGCAGCGGGTGACCGCCTGGCTGGAGGAGCAGGGTCTGGGCCGCTTTGCGGTCAACTATCGCCTGCACGACTGGCTCATCAGCCGCCAGCGCTACTGGGGGGCGCCCATCCCCATCATCTACTGCGACAGGTGCGGCACCGTGCCCGTCCCCTACGAGGACCTGCCCGTGCTGCTGCCGGAGGACGCCGAGTTCCTGCCCACCGGCGAAAGCCCGCTCAAGTACCACGAGGGCTTTCTGCACACGACCTGCCCCCGCTGCGGCGGGCCAGCCACGCGGGAGACGGACACGATGGACACGTTCGTCTGCTCCTCGTGGTACCAGTACGCTTACCTCAGCCCCTACTACAAGGAGGGCGAGCCAGCCCACGCCGACTCGGTCCCCGTCGATCCGGAGGAGATGGCCTACTGGATGCCGGTCGACATCTACACCGGCGGCATCGAGCACGCGACGATGCACCTGATCTATACGCGCTTTTTCACCAAAGCCATGCGCGACATGGGCCTGGTCGATTTCGACGAGCCGATGCTGATGCTGCGCAACCAGGGCATCATCCTCGGCGAAGACACCGAAAAAATGTCCAAGAGCCGTGGCAATGTCATTGCCCCCGACGACCTGGTGGAACTGTACGGGGCGGACACCGTGCGCGGCTATCTGATGTTCGGCTGGCGCTGGGAACAGGGCGGACCGTGGGACTCGCACGGCATCGAGGGCATCTACCGCTGGCTGCATCGCGTCTGGGCGCTGGTGCTGGAGCCGGCCGCGCGGACGGGCGAGCCGGACGCGGCGGCGCTGGCCAACCTGCGCCGCTGGACGCACAAGACCATCCGCCGCGCCAGCGGTGACATGGAAGAGTTCGCCTTCAACACCTACATCGCCGCCCTGATGGAGTTCACCAACGCGCTGATCAAGGCCAAACAGACCCCTGTCTACGGCAGCGAGGTATGGGAGGAGGCCATTGCCACGCTGCTGTTGCTGCTGGCCCCCTGCTGCCCGCACATCGCCGAGGAACTGTGGGCGCGCACCGGCCGCCCCTACAGCATCCACCTGCAGCCCTGGCCGACCTTCAACCCCGCACTGGCCGCCGAAGAGATCATCACGCTGGTGGTGCAGATCAACGGCAAAATGCGGGCACGCATCGAGACGCCGGCTGACATCAGCGAGGAGGCTGCCTGCCAGATGGCTCTGGCCGACGAAAACATCCAGCGCCACCTGCAGGGACAAACGCCGCGCAAGGTCATTTACGTCCCTGGGCGGCTGGTCAACATCGTGACCTAAAAAGAGACCTCGGAGGTCGGCAAGACCTCCGAGGTCCTGTTCACTCGATCAGGTCGTCGAAAATTTCCAGATCCTCGCCCCTATCGGGCAACGGCGTGCCCAGCAGCGAGGGTTTCTCTGGCGCCGCCCGCTGGATAGCCACCCCCTCGTAAAAGTCGATCGGCCCGTCCGATTCGGGGCTGTCACCCCGGTAGCCGGTACCGGCGGGGATGAGCTTGCCGATGATCACGTTCTCCTTCAGGCCATGCAGGTGATCCATCTGCCCCTCGATCGCGGCTTTGGCCAGAATCTTGATCGTGTGCTGGAACGAAGCCGCCGAGAGGAAACTCTCGGTCATCAAAGCGGACTTGGTCACCCCCAGCAGAATGGCCCGCCCTTTGGCCGGCTGACCGCCTTCGGCGATCACCTTGCTGTTGATCTCTTGCAGCGCCAGGCGGTCGACCAGGTCGCCCGGCAGGAGCAGCGTATCGCCCGAACTGATGACGATCATCTTGCCCAGCATCTTGCGGATGATGATCTCGAAATGCTTGTCGTTGATGTTGACGCCCTGGGAGCGGTAGACCTTTTGGATCTCGGACAGGATGTAGAGGCGGGTCGCTTCCAGGCCCATCACCTGCAGAATGCGGTGGGGGTTCTTGGTGCCCTCATAGAGCTGCGTGCCCACCTTGACCAGTTCGCCTTCCGCGACCAGCAGGCGGGCAGCGGAGGGGATCTCGTAGGAACGCTCGTCGCGCCGCTCGTAGGCGACGCGCACGAGCAAGCCTTCGCGCCGCACGATGCCCTTGTGGCGGGCCAGGATCTGCTCCTCGCCATGCTCGGCGATCAGCGCGCCCGCTTCGACCAGGTCCCCGTCCTCCACCTCAATGCTCCAACCGGCAGGGATATCATAGCTATCCTCCATCGGCGTGGTGCGGACAATGTGGACGGTGCGCTGGCCGTCGGTGCGGCTGATATGGGCGATGCCTTCGATGTCGGCGATCTCGGCCTCGCCCTTGGGGAACTTGCGCGCCTCGAACAGTTCTTCGACGCGGGGCAGGCCGCTGGTGATGTCACCGCCGGCAGCCACGCCGCCGGTATGGAAGGTGCGCAGCGTCAACTGCGTGCCCGGCTCACCGATCGACTGGGCGGCGATGATGCCCACGGCCGTGCCGATGTGGACGAGCCTGCCACGAGCCAGGTCACGGCCATAGCAGAGCGCGCAGACGCCCCGCATCAGGCTGCACGTCATCGGCGAGCGCACGAAAATCTGGTCGACGCCAGCAGCATCGATCTGGAGAATGGCGTCTTCATCGATCTCTTGATTGCGGTCGACGATCACTTCGCCCGTCTGAGGGCTGACTACCGGCGCAGCGGCGATGCGGCCGATCAGGCGCTCGCCGAACGTCTGTCCACCGACGTCCTCGTTGCGGCGTATCCAGATGCCGCTCTGCGTGCCGCAGTCGTGGGCGTTGACGATCATGTCCTGTGCCACATCGACCAGGCGGCGGGTCAGATAGCCCGCGTCGGCCGTGCGCAGGGCCGTATCGGCCAGGCCCTTGCGCGAACCGTGGGTGCTGATAAAGTATTCCAGCGCGGAGTGGCCCTCGCGCAGGTTGGAAATGATCGGCAGCGGGAAAATGCGCCCCGATGGGTCAGCCATCAGGCCGCGCATGCCTGCAAGCTGGGAGATAGGGCCAAAGCCGCCCTTTGACGCGCCCGATTTGGCCATGATGGCCACGGGGCCGGTGGGGTCGAGCGCGGCAGCCACTTCGCGCGCCACGTCCTCGCGGGCGCGGCTCCACAGATCGATCGTGCGGGCGTACTGCTCGTCAGCGGTCAGCAGGCCACGGCGGTACTGGCGCTCCACCTCCGCGACCCTGGCTGTTGCCTCTTCGACGATGTGCCGTTTCTTTTCGGGAATCGTCAGGTCAGCGATAGCGATGGTCACGCCGGAACGGGTGGCAAAGTGAAAGCCCATATTCTTGATCTGGTCGACCACCTCGGTCGTCGCCTCGTTGCCGATGCGCCGATAGCACAGGCCCACCAGGTCCTGCAAAGCGCCCTTGTCCAGCGTCTGGTTGACAAAGCGCAGCTCATCCGGCAGGATGCGGTTAAAGATACAGCGCCCGACCGTCGTCTCGACCGGTGTTGCCCCCGGACGAGGCTCTTCGTAGACCTGGGCGACCTTGATGTGGGCGTGCAGGTCCACGTGACCCAGACGGTAAGCCATTTCGACCTCGTTGAGGTCAACAAAGACCTTGCCATCGCCGCGCTGAGGGCGGCTGGACTCCATCGTCAGGTAGTAGATGCCCAGGCACATATCCTTGGTTGGCCCGACGATGGGCTCGCCGGAGGAGGGCTTGAGCAGGTTGCGCGGGGCCAGCATCAGCATCCGCGCCTCCTCGACCGCCTTTTGGGAGAGCGGAATGTGCACGGCCATCTGGTCGCCGTCAAAGTCGGCGTTGAAGGCGGAGCAGACGAGGGGATGGATCTGGATCGCCTTGCCCTCCACCAGCACCGGTTCGAAGGCCTGGATCCCCAGGCGGTGCAGGGTCGGCGCGCGGTTGAGCAGCACCGGGCGGTCATGGATGACCTCTTCCAGCACTTCCCACACCTCGGGCCGTTGGCGCTCGATGATGCGCTTGGCGGCCTTGACGTTGCTGGCATAGTTGTACTCGACCAGCTTGCTGATGACAAAGGGGCGGTAGAGCTCCAGCGCCATCTCCTTGGGCAGGCCGCACTGGTGCAGTTTGAGCTTGGGGCCGATGACGATGACCGAACGGCCCGAATAGTCGACGCGCTTGCCGAGCAGATTGCGGCGGAAGCGGCCCTTCTTGCCCTTGAGCATATCGCTCAGCGACTTGAGCTGGCGGCGGCCACGGCGAGAGAGCGCCTTGCCGCGCTGGCTGTTGTCGATCAGGCTGTCCACCGCTTCCTGCAGCATGCGCTTTTCGTTGCGCACGATCACCTCAGGCGCCCCCAGTTCGACCAGGCGCTTGAGGCGGTTGTTGCGGTTGATCACCCGCCGGTAGAGGTCGTTCAGGTCCGACGTGGCAAAGCGCCCGCCGTCGAGCTGCACCATCGGCCGCAGGTCGGGCGGGATGACCGGCAGGACGGTGAGGATCATCCATTCGGGGCGGTTATTGCTCTTGCGCAGCGCCTCGACCACCTGCAGGCGGCGGGTGGCCTTTTTGCGGCGCTGCTTGGAGCGGTCGTTGCGCACCTCATCCCACAGTTCCTGCGCCATCTTGTCCAGGTCCATGCGGCGGAGGATCTCGTAGAACGCCTCGGCGCCCATGCCAGCGCGAAAGACCTGGCCCCACTTGCTCTTGAGTTCGCGCAGGCGGGGCTCGGAGAGAAACTGCATCTGGGCCAGGTTCATCAGTTCGTCACGGTCCTGGTTGAGCCGTGCCTCGATGTCGGCCAGGTCGAGAGCGAGCTGCTCGCGGATGCGCTCGATCTCGCTCGCCGTCGCCTCCTCCCACTGTTGCAGGTCGGCCTCGATCGATGCGCTGTCTGCTTTTTCTTCAGCGTTGAGGCGGTCCTGCAGGACTTCCAGTTCCTCCTGCACGACCGTGTTGAGCAGGGCGAGGTGCTCGCGGCCGACGGTCTGGCCTTTTTCGACGATGACCGTGCCGGTGGGCTTGAAGACGATGGGGGCGCGCACAGCCGAACCCTGGCGCTCTTCCAGGCGGCTGCGCAGGCTCTGCAACTCTTTCATCAGCGCCTCGGTCTCTTTGTCCAGGCGCTCTTCGAACCGGGCATGAATAGCGGCCAGGCTCTCCTCGGCCCGCTGACGTTCCTCGGCCAGGCGCGCTTCCAGGGCTTCGATCGCCTGGCGGGCAACGCCCTCCCGCTCTCCTTTACTCTGCTCGAACTCCTCGGTCAGCCGCTTCAGCGCCCGCTGACGGGCTTCTTCGTCAACGAAGGTGATGATATGCTGAGCAAAATAGAGCACACGGTCCAACTGGCGGCGGGTGATGTCGAGCAAAATGCCGAGGAAACTGGGGGTACGGCGGGTGTACCAGATATGGGCAACGGGCGCGGCCAGTTCGATGTGGCCCATGCGCTCGCGCCGCACGGAAGCGCGCGTCACTTCGACGCCGCACTTGTCGCAGATGATGCCGCGGTAGCGGACGTTCTTGTACTTGCCGCAATAGCACTGCCAGTCCTTGGTCGGGCCAAAGATCGCCTCGCAGAACAGCCCATCTTTTTCGGGGCGCAGGCGGCGGTAGTTGATCGTCTCCGGCTTGGTGACCTCGCCATAGGACCAACTGCGGATCTCGTCGGGGGAAGCCAGGCTGATGCGCAGCGAGACAAAGTTTTGAAACTCGGCCGAATCATCCAGATATTGCATGAATCCTCCGTTCGTCTGCGTGCGCCAGGAAAGACAAACAAAGCGCGAGTTCAGGCCTCGGCGCTTTTTTCTTCCAGCGGTTTCGTGCTCATCGGAAGGAAAATTATAACCGCTTCATCTTTTTTTGTCAAGCGTAGCTGCCCCCTGGCACAAACAGCCAATCTGCGGTAGAGTGAGCAGGGTGCATAAGGTTTGAAGCATTTTCACGTCATAAACAGTGGGAGAGCAAAATAAGGTGAGCGACGAACGCGCATGGCTGGAAAGGGCGCGGAAAAACGACGTAGAGGCTCTGGGCAGGCTCTACGACCAATATGCGCCGCTGATCTATTCGTACCTTTACAGGCGGTTATACGACGCGCAGCTTGCCGAGGATTTGACAGGCGAGGTCTTTATCCATGTACTGCAGGCTGTGCAGAGCAAACGGCTCTGGCATACGTCCTTCCGTGGCTGGCTGTATCGCATCGCGCATAACCTGGCTGTCGATTACTATCGCAAGCAACCGTCTGCCCAGGTTGTTGCGCTCGACGAGCGGCTGGTGGCAGCCCAGGATGACCCGGACTCTGCCCTGGCAGAGAAGCTCTCCCACCAGCGTCTCCGGGCTGCCATCGCTCGCCTGACGTGGGATCAACAGCAGGTGCTGGCGCTCCGCTTCGGCGAGCAGCTTTCGTCGCAGGAAGTGGCCCAGGTGATGGGCAAGACGGTGGGAGCCATCGACGCGTTGCAACATCGCGCCCTGCGGGCGCTGCGGCGGATTCTGGAAGAGGGCGGGGAATAAAAAATGGAAAAGGAACTGCAAGAAATTGCACAGGCGATAGAGAAAATGTATGCCTCTGTCCCCCCTCCACCGCGAGGGTTGGCAGGGGGGCGTCAGCGGCTGCTCCAGGCCGCCGCGCGGCAGCGGACACGCTCCACGGCGCGGCAGCGCTTTGCCCTGCGCTTTGCGGCAGCGTTGGCAGCCCTGCTGCTGGCAACCCTGGCCGTGGGCAGCGGCGTCGCCTGGGCAGCCAGCGAAAGCCTGCCCGGTCAGTTGCTCTACCCCCTCAAGTTGGAAATGGAAAACGCTCAGCTCTCCTTCGCCCAAACTGCTGAAACCCAGGTCGAGCTGGCCCTCCGCTTTGCCGATGAGCGAGTAGCAGAGATCCAGTCCCTGGCAGGCAGCAGCGCCGTGTCCGCAGAGACCGCGGAGCGTCTGGAGCAACATCTGCAATACGCTCTCCGTCGGGCCGCAGAGGCGCCACCGGAGGAAACAGCGCGGCTGCTGGCGCGCATCGCCGAGCGCACACAGGCTCAGGTGCGGACGCTGGAGCGCGTCCGCGAGTCAACAGGGGCCGGCGCTATGGCTCAGGTGGAGCACGCCTGGCGCATCTGCAACGAGGGCAACCAGGCAGCCGTAGCTGGCCTGGCGGACCCGCAGACATTTCGCTGGCGCTACCAGCAGCGGCAGGGGCAGCCAGAAGAAACTCCTATACCCTCAGCAACGCCGCCAGCGACAGAAGGCCAGCAAACCCCCGAGCCAGCTCGAACGCCGGGCGGACCCCATCGAACGCCGAGAGCAGGCCAGGGAGACACACAGACTCCCACACCAGGCAGCGGGCAGGGGATGCCTGGCTCTGGCGGGACAACGCCTTCCCCGTCAGAGCAGCAGCCCACACCTGGCGGAGAACAGCCTCCTTCTGGTGAAGGGCAAGGCGAGCCAGGCGGCGGATCGAGCGGCGGCGGATCGGGCGGGGGACAAGGCGGGAAATAACAACCCATACGCAATTGGAGGAAGAATGAAATCTGTCGAGAAAGAACAAGGCCAAACGGTGGTCATTGTGGCTTTTGCCGTCATTGCCCTGCTGGCCTTTGCCGGCCTGGCAATCGACGGCGGCACGGCTTACCTGAACCGTCGCCGCATGCAGAACGCGGCTGACGCGGGCCCTGGCCGGCACGCACCGCCTGGCAGAGATCATTTGCAACCACGGCGCCGGCAGCGATGCGGCTATTCAAGCCGAGGTCATCGATTACGCGCTGCGCAACGGGGTGGATGATGCCAACCATGTTGTGGCAACGTATGTCAAGTTCGAAAACAACACGCTGGTTCACTACAGCCCGGAGGTCTATGTGGGCAGCGGATTCATTCCCCTCAGGGCGACCGGTGTTGCCGTGACCACCACCATCACCCGGCCAACCTACTTTCTCAACCTGCTCGGTCAACCCACGGGAGCAGCCAGCGCCTCGGCAACCGCGGTGACCGGGCCCTTGCTGGTCAGCGGCGGACTGCGCCCGATCGGGTTGCCGGTCGAGGTGATCCAGGACCTGGGGCCGGGTGACCATTTTACCGTGAACATGGAGAACAACTGTGACGCAAACAACTGCACGGTGCAGTATATCCGCCATGACGGGCACAACGTCACCCACGCCCACCGTGGCTGGCTGAACCTGCACTATGTCTGGAACCAGGGCGAAGCGCCGCAAGGCTTCCCGCGCGCAATCGATCCCAACATCGGCACTGGCTGGGGCGGGCCGCAGCATGCTGGTCTGATGGACTGGATGCTCAATCCTCCCAACATCGCGCTCTACGCCGATTGCCCGTGGAATCAAACGTGCGGGTTCGGCGACTATATTGCCGCCAAGCCAGGCCTGGACTGGGGCGCGCTGACCGGCGGCGGGAACCCCAGCCTGTGCGAGCAGATCAGCAACGAGATTTCCATTCTGCCCATTTTCGACGCGGTGCCGGCGTGCGAAACCGAAATCCCCGACCCCAAGCCACCATGCCCTCACCAGGGTGGGCAAAGCGTCGGCTACGCCTATCACATCGTCGGCTTTTCTGCGGTCTATATCACCGGTTGCGATCAGGGCGCCGGGGGCGTGCACAACATTCACATGGAGATGCGCGAGACGATAATGGGTCTGGGTCAGATCAGCACTTCTCTGGCAGAGGGCTTTGACCCGAACGGCGAAGGAGGGTGCCGTTTCAATTTGCAGGTTGTGACGTTGTGGAGATAGCGTTCTCGATCCATCCAGTGTCCTGCAGATAGAGCACCTGTAGGGTAAACCTCTTTACGTCGAAGCGAGCGCACAAGCCGGACGGCTGCCGGCAGGCGCTCGCTTCGGCATCCAGCCGCCTCCTGCTCCGGCGAGGAAAAGACCTTCGAGGTCTTCAAGACCTCGAAGGTCTCTATTCAGTTGGGCTATGAATCAGGGCACGCGCAGCGATTCGCTCGTTTCGACGTTGGCGGCGGGATTATAGGTGTAGGTGCTGTGGGTGATATTGGTGACCTCGGAAACATAGGTGCCCGTGACCTTGCTGGTCAGGTAGAAGGTCACGGTGCCGTCGGTGCCAGTGGTGGCCGTGCCATTGGCGATAGAGCCGCTGGGGGTGGTGACGCGCAGGTTGACAGTAGCGTTGGCAACCGGGCTGCCGCTGGCGTTGACGACGGTGACTTTGGTGTAGATGTTATAGTTGCGTCCGGCCTGCGTGTACCACATGTCGATCGCCGAGACGTGCATGGTGTTGGCGGGCGGAGGTGTGGGCGTGGGCGTCGGCGTGGGGGTGGGAGGAGTGCCACCGCCATTGTAGACGACATAGTTGGCGCCGTAGCCCACCAGCGAAACGCCATAGCCAATGTACATATAGCCATTCAGCCCCCAATTCTCACCCCACGAGTTGCGCAGAATCCAGGCACCCAGGCTGTCGTCCCAGCCAACCAGCACGATCGCATGGTTGACCTTCTTGCAGCGTGTGTTCTGCAGGACACCACCAGTATAATTCTGGAAGGCCGTGTCGACGCACACTGCCGCCGAGACCGGGCCATGATCGAGGATCGCCTGCTTGATGGCATCGACGGGGGGCACAGTGCTGCTGGTGCCGATATAGACCCAATCGGCAATGGTCTCGTGATGGACGTAGGGGCCGTTGCAAGGGAGGTCAGTAGCGGCGTAGGGAAAGTCAGCCTCGTAGACTGCGCCAGCGGCAGGCTCGCCGGGTGGGATCTTCCACTCGTGATAATCGTGCGCCCACCAGCCACCGTTGCAGCCCCAGCCGTCCGTGTTGCACGAGACCAGGTACTGCTCTGCCAGATCACGGGATATGCCGTCCTGGATGAGAATCGCCGACTCCAGCGGGCCGACGGTGCCAAAGGCCCAGCAACTGCCGCAGGCGCCCTGGTCGCGCACCGGTGTGCAGCCGCCCAGATCGCACCAGTTGAAGGAAGCGGGCAGGCTGGTCGTGGTGTACGGCGCAGGCTCGCTGACGGCAGGCTCAGCGGCCACGTCAGGCGCGGCGCGCACCAGCCGCCCCGCGGGGTCGACCACCTCCACCTGCACAGCAAAGTTGCCCAGGGACTCTGACTCCCATGGACGGCGGTAAGAGAGACGAATCTCGGTCCGGCCAGCGGCAATGCCCTGGAAGCGGAGCACCTGTGTCTCCGGCGCGCCGAGCATGGTCGACTGGGAAACGAACTCGTTCGCCACCTGACGCAGCATGCGGCGGTCCATGCCCTCGACCACCCAACTGTAGCCGGTAGAGGGGTTCGCTTCCAGATTGAGAGCCAGCACGTCGCTGCCGCGCAACGTGAACTGGCGGCCGTTGTCCGCCTGCGTCACCCGCACCTCGACCGGCCCCTGGGGAGTCGGCTGATCTGCAGCAACGGTCATCCCACCGATCAACGAAAGGGCCATCACAATCATGGCCGGCAGAGCAATCCAGCGACTTTTCATAGCTTTTCTCCTTTTCTTGAATAGGTTATGCCGTTGATTGAGCCAGTTGGTCTTTTCTGCCAGATCGCCTCCTTTCCTGCAGCCAGAAACAGCGGCGTGGCCGCCCTCCGGCACACGCCCAGGCGGTTCGAGATTTCCCGGTCGGGGCAAAAAGCGAAACGCAGTCGAGATGGACTCATCCCATCTTCTTATGACGCAAAAAGAGCGCAAACCTTACGGCTGCGCTGCGCAAAAGGCGGGTTAGAGAAGAGAAACATCGAGCAGAGCCGCCAGTTCGGCCAGCCCTGTCTCGACGTCGGTGAAGGTTATGGTGTGCATGCCCAGCGCCGCTGCGCCGTCGGTGTTGCGGAGCAAGTCGTCGACCAGCACGGCCTGCTGAGGAGAAACTCCCAGCCGGTCCAGCACCAGGCGATAGATGGCCGGGTCGGGCTTGGCCAGCCCCACCTCGGCCGAGTTGACATAGAGGTCGAACTCGGCGCGCGGGTCAAAGCCATGGCGCCTGGCGACATGCTCGGCATGGCCAGGGAAGGCGTTGGTCAGCATGGCCACGGCATACTGCGGACGCAGCGCGCGCACGGCAGCGACGACGCGGGGCTCCAGATACTCGTCGGCATAGAACGCCTGATAGAAAGCGCCCACGGCTGCCCGGTCGGGCAGGCGCAGGCGGCGCGCCACGTGCGCGTCGAACGCCTCCGCGCTGATCGCGCCGGTTTCGAGCTGTTTCCACTCCGGCCCCCACAGCACCCGCTCCAGTTCACCCGCTTGCAGCCCCAGGCGCGCCTCCCATTCGTGGACGCGCTCCATAAAAGCCAGCGGCGAGAGAACGCCGCCCCAGTCGAAAATCACGGCGCGGATAGCAGCAGGAGCGGTGGGCGGCAACAGCGGCAGCGACAGGCCCGCCGCGGTCAGCGCGCGGCGCAGGTGCGGCACGCCGCGAAAGCGGACGCCGACCATGCCCAACTGGCGCGCTGCTTCGACGTTGACGCGCGTGTCGTCGATAAAGACCGCCTCCTCCGGGGCGACCCCCAGCCGTTCCAGCACGCGGCGATAGATGGTCGGGTCGGGCTTGAGCACACCTTCCAGCGCCGAGACGACGATGAGGTCGAAGAGGCCATCCAGGCCCAGTTTCGCCAGCAGAGTCGGCAGGGCAGCGGTGTGATTGCTCACCAGGGCCACGAGCAGCCCCTGCTGACGCATAGAGCGCAGCAGCTCGACCAGCGCTTCGTCCAGGCGGTCGCCAGCCCAAAAATCGCGCTTCAGAATGGCAACGTCCGTCTCGTCCAGCTTCAACTGCTGGCCTACTTCAGCCCAAACATCATCCAGGGTTGCCTTGCCCTGCTGGGCCAGATGCCAGGCGGGGCCGCCAAAGACCATATCGGCGAGGGCGCCGGGCGGGAGGTTCAGGCGGCGCTCCCAGGCCATTCGCGGGCGGATGTCGACCGTGCGCATCAGCACGGCGCCCCAGTCGATGAGCAGCGCACGGATCATGACGCCTCCGCAAAGAGGTCGAGCAGTTCGGAAAAGCGGCCCAGGATGACCACCCGCGTCGGGTCGAGGAGGGGGGCGTGCTCCCAGGACCAGGGCCGGGAGTAGGGGATGTAGACAGCGCGCATGCCGACGGCCAGGGCGGGGTTGATGTCGGAACGGGGGCTGTTGCCCACCATCCACGTCCGTTCTGTGTCCAGGCCGTAGCGGGCCAACAGGTCGCGCAACACATCGGCGTCTTTTTCGGCGACGATGTGAATCGCCTCGAAATAAGGAGCCAGGCCGGAGCGGTCGATCTTGGACTGCTGCGACGGGGGATGGCCTTTGGTCAGCAGAAAGAGGCGGCAACAGCGGTGGAGGCGGGGGAGCGTCTCGGCGACGCCTTCGAGCAAGATGATGGGATAGTCAATGACCTGGCGGGCAATGGCCTCCACTTCGGCGGCGACGGAGGCTTCAGGCAGGCGGCCGTCCATCTGGCAGAGGCGCTGGTAGGCGATGAGCATGCTGTTGACAAACTCGAGAGGGGCGTAACCGACCACGGGGATGCGCTCTCGCTCCACCTGCTCAAAGAGGCGGCGCGCCTGGTCCTCGTCAAAGCCCTCCCCGGCCATCCGCCGGACAAAGGCATCGGTGGCCTCTTCGTAAAAGACGTTGTTTTCCCAGAGCGTGTCGTCGGCGTCCAGGATGAGAGTGATGGATTCCATAGGGTGGCTATTATACCGCGAGGGGGACAGGGAGACAAGGAGACAAGGAGACAAGG
>Ga0129299_1001358_pt1 | contig 16382 bp, 12 predicted proteins | sample ConPoolayeCmetaG_FD_94477 | JGI IMG/M metagenome (GOLD analysis project Ga0129299, IMG submission 94477) | Hot spring microbial mat communities from California, USA to study Microbial Dark Matter (Phase II) - Cone Pool mat layer C metaG ... | reverse complement strand
TCCGCGGTGAAATGATCGGGCCAGACCGTCGCGGCGGCGCGCGCCGCCGCGGGAATGTCCGCGACGGTCCGGCCGCGGCGCTCGGCGCCGGAGAGCCGGAGGGCGTGGAGACCGCCGACGCCGAGCGCGGAAGACGCGATCCGTCGTTCTTCGCCGCCGCCGAGCAACCTCAGCTCGAAGGGCGCATCGGCGATCCAGACGGCGGTGTGGCCCTCCCGCCGGCCGCGGGGAACGGCCGGCGCCTCCGGCGATACGAACAGGAACTCCCGCCATCCGAAACGCGCGGCCAGCGCCAGCCACTCGGCCTGTTCGGCATCGGGCGCGCCGGGCTCGGCGAATACGATCAGATAGGGCAGCGCATCGCCGCCCAGCCGGACGAGCCTCCGGCCGTCGGCCGCGGAGCGCCAGTCTTCCGTCGCGCGGGAAGTGCTGCTCGGCGCCACGCGCAGCAAGGCGCGAAGATCGGCGCACCAGAACGGGGCGTCCGGCCGGTCGGGCGCGACGAAGCGCGGGGTCTGTCCCGCGCCGCGCACCGCGAGCGCCAGAATCTCCCGCATCGGCGTCGCGAGCACGGGCACGCGGCCCGATGCGTCCTCCGGCCAGCGGGCCACGGAACGCGCGGCCAGCCAGAGCCGGTGATTATGATCGTGCGCCGCGCCGGCGGGCCGACGTTCGCGCGCGTTCCAGAGCAGGGCGCCCATCGGGACAAGTCCGTCGGCGCTCGGCAGATAGGTCGGATCGCCCGCGCACACGCGCGGGGCGCCGCGGAACGGCAGCCGCAGACCGACGATCAGCGGCAGCAACGCGGCGGCCGCGAGCGCCGCCCCGCCCCGGCGGCGCGCGGCCGGGCCCGCGGCGCACCGCAGCCAGCGGCGGCCGCGCCGCGCGGCCAGCAGCACGGTCAGCGCCTGCAGACCCGCCATCCAGTGCCGGGTCGAGCACAGTTGCGCGGCGTAAAAGACGAACGGCAACAGCAGCGCCAGCAGCCCGAATACGGCGAACCCCCGCTGCCGACGCGAGCGCGCCGCCGCCCGCGACAGCGCATAGAGCGCCGCGAGCAGCAGTCCGCCCGCCGCCCCGAGGCCGAACACCGTGTAGGCCGCCGCCGCGGCGGGCCGCCAGAGCGGCGTGAACACGCCCGGGCTCGCGCCGCCGCGCAGCGCCGCGCCCAGTCCGACCGCGCCCGCGAGCGCGATCGCGAACGCCCAGGTCCGGCCGGCGCGGAACGCCGCGCCGAGCCGCGCGCGCGGCGCGTAGCTCCATACGAACAGCGGCGCCAGCAGCGCCGCGTCGGAACGCGCGGCCGCCGCGGCGAAGAGCAGCGGCGCGGCCAGCGCCCGCGCCCCGCGCGACCGACGCCGCTCGCCGATCCCGCGCGCGAGCAGCGCGCCGAACAGGAAGCCGGCGGAGACGAAGTTCGGCGCCAGAAAAGACGAATGCACGAGCACCGCCGGCGAAAGGCCGACCGCCAGCAGGCCGACCGCCGCGAACCGCGACCGCCGGGCCAGATGCGCGGCCAGCGCGAGCAGCGGAATCCAGAACAACGAAAACGAAAGCGCGTTGCCGACCGCGACCGGGTCGGCCCGCGGCGCGGCCCGCAGCGCCAGCGCCAGCAGGCGATACGTCAGGTAATAGTTGTCGTAGCGGTAGAGCGGAGCGCCGACGGCGGACGCCTCGCCGCGCGCCAGTTGGCGCGCGCCGGACAGCAGGGCCGCCTGATCGCTCTCGTGCAGCACGCCGCCGACGTGCGCCGCCAGGAACAGCGCCACGGCGCACAGCGCCGCGAACGGTCCGATCCGCCCCGCCCGCCCCGCGCCGTCTCCGGCGCCTTCCGTTTTCAAACGTTCTTTCCCCAACGCCTGCGCTCCGACACCCGTGGACCCGCCATCTCCAGGCCGCGGGCGCCCGCGTCGGGATATCCCGCGCGAGCGTTCCGCCGGTCCGTTTTTTCACTCATACCGCCGCAACCCCAGCGCTTCCAGCAGCAGCGCCGCGAGAAACATCGTGTTGTTGACGCAGTACCGCCGGGCGAGCCGGCGGGGTTCCGTGGCGAGCCGGAACAGCCATTCCAGACCGCGGCGCCGCATCCAGACCGGCGCCTGCCGCTTGAGGCCGGATAGAAAATCGAACGCCGCGCCGACGCCGATCAGCGCGGACGCGGTCAATGCGGCGCGGTGTTCCGCCATCCATCGCTCCTGCTTCGGCGTGCTCAGACCCACCCAGACAATGTCGGGGCGCGCCGCGTTGATGCGGGCGACCAGCGCCGCGTCCTCCTCGGGCGTCGCCGGGCGGAACGGCGGAGAAAAGGTCCCGGTGATGACCAAACCGGGAAATCGCGCGCGCAGTTTTTCGGCGAGCCGTTCCGGCGTTCCGGGCGCGCCGCCCATCAGGTAATTGCGGTAGCCGCGCGCGGCGGCGCGCTCGCAGAGGGCCAGCATCAGATCGGGACCATAGACGCGCTCGGCCTCCGGGTGCCCGCGGCGGCGGCTGAGCCAGACCAGCGGCATGCCGTCGGCGGTGACCAGACCGGCGGCGTTATGGATGGCCCGCAGCGCAGGATCGCGGCGGCTTTCCATGACGCCGTGCACGCCGGTGACGCAGACGTACTGACGATCGCCGCCGGCGATCCATCGCTCCACGGCCGCCACGGCGTCCGGGATCGTCAGCACCGAAACGCGCACGCCGAGAATGTCCACCCGCGGTTCCATTTTCCAAGCCTGGGAACAGCAGCGTCGCACATTTTCCAAGCCTTGGAAAGAACCCCCATGCCCCCCGGGGGATTCTGCGCGTCCGTCGCGAAACTCGTCCGATCCGCGGCCGCGGGCTCGCTGGAGAGTATTCGACCTTGCGGCGCGCGCCTCTCCGGCATCCGTGCGCCGCGCCGGAGCGCGAAGCGCGAAAGCGGGCGTCTTGCGCGGGGAGAAAGGGCCGCGGTCGCCGCCCGCGGCGACGGACCCGACGGCCCGGCGATCTGGAGGGCCGACCGCTGCGGCGCCCCGCGGCTCGCGCAACGCATTCCGTTCGTCGCCTGCCGGACTCGACCCGCGGTCGTTCATTTGCTACGTTGATTTCCCCATGCATTCCATCGGGGGCATCCTGAAACGGCGCGGGCGCGCCGTCACGTGGCTGCTGGCGACGGACTGGCTGACCATGGTCGGCGCGTTCATCGTGGCCTTGTATCTCCGGCGCTACGCGCCCGAGATGAACATCATCATGATCCGGCAGCGCTTCCGGATCGTGCCGGAAGTCGTCTTCGTGATGGCCTATGCGCTTTTCTTCCTGGGCATCTTTTCGCTGTTGGGACTCTACCTGCGGAAGACCTGGCTGTCGCGCTGGCTGCACGCGGGCGCGACGGTCGAGGGCGCGACCCTGATGACGCTGGGCTACCTGCTGCTGCGGGGCACGTTCAAATGGGGCTTTCTGGTGCAGTGGCGCCACGTCATCCTGATGTGGTATGCCTTCACGCTGGCGGGCCTGCTGCTGCATCGGCTGGCGATCTTCCCATGGTTGATCCGCCTGGGGCAGGCGCGGGGGCTCCAGCGGCGCGTCGTTCTGATCGGCCAGGGCGCCGTGACCGACCGGTTTCTGGAACGTTGGCGCGAGCGCCGGGTGTACACCATGCTCGAGCCCGTCGGCGTTCTCGGCGACCTTCCCGCCGCGTCATCGGGCGGCCTGCCGCATCTCGGCCGCATCTCGGAACTGCAAACGGTGGTCGCCGCCCACGGCATCGAGGGCGCCGTCATTTGCGACCCCTCGCTCGACTACGAGGAGTTGATGGCCCTGATCGAACAATGCGTGCGGCTGTTCGGATGGGTGGACGTGCACACGGAGAAGTCCGCCGTATGGCATTCCCGGCCGGACGCCGACAAGTATTTCGACATCCCGTTCGCCCGCATCACGTCCGTAACGCGAAATCCGTTCTATTTCGCCTACAAGCGGGCCCTGGACGTCGTCGCGTCCGGACTGGCGCTGACGCTGCTCTCGCCGCTGCTGGCCGTGCTCGCGGCGCTCGTCAAGCTGTCGTCGCCGGGCCCGGTATTCTACGTGCAGCGCCGCATCGGGCGCGGCGGGCGGCCGTTCGCGTTCTACAAGTTCCGCTCGATGCGGGTCGGCGCGGACGCCGATCCGGCGCGTAAAGCCGCGATTCTGGAACACATGAAGGCCGGCAAGGCCGGCGGCAAGGTCGTCAACGAGGCGATGATCACGCCGATCGGCCGTTTCATCCGGAAATGGGGGCTCGACGAGATTCCGCAGCTCTGGAACGTGATCAAGGGCGACATGACCCTGGTCGGCCCGCGCCCGCTGCCGCCGGACGAGTACGAGGCGCAGGACGAGTGGCAGAAGCGGCGGTTCGATATCACGCCCGGCTGCACCGGCCTTTGGAAGGTGATGGTGGCCAAGGAGGGCGGCGGCACGTTCGCCAACACCGTGCTCTACGATCTGTACTACGCGCGGAACATGAACCCGCTGCTGGACCTCTTCATCCTGTTCCAGACCGCGTGGCTCGTTGTGCGCGGCCGCGCCGACGCGCGGTGACGGGGGCGTTCTGGCGGTAGGGCCGGGCGGCCCGCCCGGCCGCGGCCAAGGGCTCACGGCAGGCCTTTATCCCCGATACCGGCGCGGCACGCCCGCCGCGCTTACCCGATCCCCTCGAACAGCACGGTCGAAAGGTAGCGCTCTCCGCTGTCGGGCAGAACGACCACGATCGTCTTGCCGGCGAACGCGGGTTCGCGGGCCACGCGGTCGGCGACGGCCATGGCCGCGCCGCAGGAGATGCCGGCCAGGATGCCTTCCTCCCGCGCCAGCCGCCGGGCGTATTCGACCGCGGTCGCGCTATCCACCAGTTCGACGCGGTCCACGATCGAGAGGTCCAGCGTATCCGGCACGAAGCCGGCGCCGATGCCCTGGATTTTGTGCGGGGCGGGTTTCAGATCCTGGCCGGCAAGCCGCTGCGTGATGACCGGGCTTTCCGCCGGTTCGACGGCGATGGACACCAGGGAGCTCTTGGGCTGCTTCTTGATGAAGCGCGAGACGCCGGTGATCGTGCCGCCGGTGCCCACGCCGGAGACCAGCGCGTGCACCTTGCCGCCGGTGTCCTCCCAGATTTCGGGCCCGGTGGTCTGCTCGTGGATGGCCGGATTGGCGGGATTCTTGAACTGCTGCGGCATGAACCTCCGCCGGGGTTCGGCCTCCGCGTACTCCGTTGCGCGCTGCACGGCTCCGCGCATGCCCTCGGCGCCGGGGGTCAGCGCCAGTTTCGCGCCGAAGGCCGCCAGCACGCGCCGACGTTCGATGCTCATGGTCTCCGGCATGAAGAGCGTCAGCGGGTAGCCCCGCGCGGCGGCAACAAACGCCAGCGCGATACCCGTGTTGCCGCTGGTCGGCTCGACGATCTCGATGCCCGGCTTCAGCCTGCCGCGCTTCTCCGCGTCCCAGATCATCGAGGCGCCGATGCGGCACTTGACCGAGTAGGCGGGGTTGCGGCCCTCGATTTTCGCCAGCACGGTCGCCTTCGCGCCCTGCGTGATGCGGTTGATTTTCACCAGCGGGGTGCGGCCGATGGATTCCGAGTTGTCCTTGAATGTTTCACTCATGTTTCTTTCCTTTCTTCGAGGTCCGATCCGGTCATCGCCGCGGGTGCGGCGCTCGCGGGCCGGGCCCGTCCCGTTTTCGCGTTTTCCGTTCCCGGGCGGTCCGCCAGCGCCTGCTCCAGATCCTCGATCAGATCGTCCGTGTGTTCGATGCCCACCGAGAGCCGCACCAGGCCGTCGCCGATGCCGCGCCGCTTCCGTTCCGAGGGCGGGAGGGCCGCGTGCGTCATTCGCGGCGGATAACAGACCAGCGACTCGACGCCGCCGAGGCTCTCCGCGAGGATGAACACCTTGAGCCGCGCGACGAAACGCTCGACGGCGGGGAAGCCGCCGCGGAGCTCGAGGGTCACCATCCCGCCGAAATCGCTCATCTGGCGGCGCGCCAGGGCGTGTTGCGGATGATCCGGAAGGCCGGGATAAAACACCCGCTCGACCGCCGGATGCCCCCGCAGGCGTTCGGCGATCGCGCGCGCGTTGCGGCAATGGGCCGGCATCCGCACGGCCAGCGTCTTGAGCCCGCGCAACAGCAGCCAGCAATCCCACGGGCCCGGCACCGCGCCGGCGGCGTTCTGGTAATAGCGGAGCCGTTGGTGGATTTCGTCGTCGTTGACGACGACCGCGCCGCCGATCAGGTCGCTATGGCCGCCGAGATATTTCGTCGCGCTGTGCACGACGATGTCCGCGCCCAGCTCCAGCGGGCGCTGGAGAAACGGACTGGCGAACGTGTTGTCCACGGCGAGCCGCGCGCCGCCGGCGCGGGCGATTTCCGCGATGCGGGCGAGGTCGGCGATCCGCAGCAGCGGGTTGGTCGGCGTTTCGATCCAGACCAGCTTCGTCTCCGGCCGCAGCGCGGCGGCGATGGCGTCCGGATCGGTGGCGGGGGGGTAATCGAACGTCAGGCCCCAGGGTCGGAAGACGCGTTCGAAGAGCCGGTAGGTTCCGCCGTACAGGTCGTCCCCGGCGACGACGTGGTCGCCCGGCCGGAGCTGCTGAAGCACCGCGGTGGTCGCGGCCACGCCGGAGGCGAACGCCAGCGCGTGACGCCCGGACTCCAGCGAGGCCAGCGCCGTTTCGAGGGCCGCGCGGGTCGGGTTGCCGCTGCGCGAATATTCGTAGCCGCGCGGCTTGCCGATGGCGTCCTGCTGGAACGTGGACGTCTGATAGACAGGCACCGTCACGGCGCCCGTCGCGGGGTCGGGCGCCTGGCCGTCGTGGATCGCCCGGGTCTCAAATCGCATGTTCGGCCTCCCATCCGGCGGCGGCGCCGCGGCGGGCGATCATCCGCTCGATGACGTCGGAGCGGGTGATCACGCCCAGGCCGGCGCCGTTTTCGGTGACGATGGCGGCGCCGGCGCCGCCCAGGAACAGCCGGTAGGCTTCCGCGATGTCCGCCGCCGCCGCGATTTCGGGCAGCGGCCGACCCATGACCGCCTGCACCTCCTGGTTGTCGAAGTCAATGCCGTCGAACAGCAGCTTCATCACCGAGGACTCGTTCAGGCTGCCGATCGAGCGCGCGCCCTCCATGACCGGGAGCTGCGAAATGTTGTAGATGTGCATCAGCTCGATGGCGCGCCGCAGCCGCTCGCGGGGCCCCACCGAGATCAGTTTGGGCAGCGCGCGCTTGCGGCGCAGCACATCGCCGGCCGTGACGGCCTCGCGCGCGCCCTCCTCCCAGAACCCGCGCTCGCGCATCCAGGCGTCGTTGTACATCTTCGTCAGATAGTTCCGCCCCGTGTCGGGCAGCAGCGCGACGATCACGCGGGGCCGGGTCAGCCGTTGGGCGTATTTCAGGGCCGCGGCCAGCGCGGTGCCGCAGGAGCCGCCGGCGAGGATGCCCTCCTCGCGGGCGAGCCGGCGGGCGGTGAGGAAGGATTCCTTGTCGCTGACCCGGACCATCTCGTCCACCACCTGCCGGTTGAACGTCTTCGGGATGAAGTCCTCGCCGATACCCTCCACCAGGTACGAACGCGGGGCATCCCCGGAGAGGATCGAGCCCTCGGGGTCCGCGCCCACGATCGTGATCTCCGGATTCCGTTCCTTGAGGTAACGGCCGACGCCGGAGATGGTGCCGCCGGTGCCCATGCCGGCGACGAAGACGCCGATTTCGCCCCCGGTCTGCTCCCAGATCTCCGGACCGGTGGTCGCGTAGTGCGCGAGCGGATTGTTCGGGTTTTCGAACTGGTTCGGGCGGTAGGCGTTCGGAATCTCGCGCGCGAGACGGTCCGCCACGCCGTTGTAGCTCTCCGGCGAATCGGGCGGGACGTTCGTGGCGGTGACGACCACTTCCGCCCCGTAGGCCTTCAGCAGCCGGATCTTGTCTTCGCTCATCTTGTCCGGCAGCACGACCACGAGCCGGTACCCCTTGACCGCGGCGGCCATCGCGAGGCCGACGCCGGTATTGCCGGCCGTGGCCTCGACGATGGTCCCGCCGGGCTTGAGCTTGCCCTCGCGTTCGGCCGCCTCGATCATCGCCGCGCCGACGCGGTCCTTCACGCTGCCGCCCGGGTTCAGCATCTCGAGTTTGACGTACAGGGGCGAGGCGATCCCCGCCGCCATCCGGCGCAGCCGGATCAGCGGGGTATCGCCGATCGCCTCCAGCACGTTGTCGAGCGCCGGGCGCATGAACCCTCGCGGCCGCGGTCAGCCGGCCGGGGCCAGCTTCAGCTTCAGCGGCGTGGCGTGGCCGAGGTTGTCCGACACCGGGCACCGCGACTCGACCTCCGCCAGCCAGCGTTGCAGTTTTTCCGGCCCGGCGTCGCTCCGGAAGGAAAGCGTCGCCTCGATGAGCTTGAAGCCGGGGCGGTCCGTCGTCGGCTGGTTCAGCAGCCGCTGCGGGTTGAGCTCGCCGCGCGCGTGGATCGAGAGATTCCCGATCGCAATCCCGTGTTCGCGGGCGACCAGATGGGCCACCACGTTGAGGCAGCCCGCCAGGCCCGCCAGCACCGTTTCCACCGGATTGGGACCCGCGTCGTCCCCGCCGAGCTCCGGCGGTTCGTCCACGACGAGCGAGAACTGCCGCGCCGCCACGCGCACGCGCGCGGGCGACTCGGACTTCGCGTCCACCTGAAATACCAAATCCGCCATGACACGATCTCCCGAGGGTTGCGTACGCCTCACGCCTGCGACGCCTTCAACGCCTGGTCAATGTCCGCCTCGATGTCCGCGACATCCTCGAGGCCGACCGAGAGGCGGATGTAATCCGGCGACACGCCGGTTTCCGCCTGCTCCTCCGGGGTCAGTTGCGAGTGCGTCGTCGAGGCCGGATGAATGACGAGGCTCTTGGCGTCGCCGATATTCGCGAGGTGCGAAAGCAGCTTCACCGAGCCGATGAACTTCTTGCCCGCCTCGAGGCCGCCGCGGATGCCGAAGCCGACGAGGCCGCCGAAGCCACGCTTCAGGTAGCGCGAGGCCACCGGGTAGCTGGGGTCGTCTTCGAGGCCGGGGTAGGTCACCCACGAGACCAGCGGATGCTTCTTCAGCCAGCGCGCGACCGCCAGCGCGTTGGCCGAGTGGCGTTCCTGCCGCAGCGGCAGCGTCTCCAGCCCCTGCAGGAACTGGAACGCATTGAACGGGCTCAGCGCCGCGCCGATGTCGCGCAGCAGCGTGACGCGGACCTTCAGAATGAACGCGACGTTGCCGAGGCCGGGGAAGTTGCCGAGCGCGTCCCAGTACACGAGGCCGTGATAGCTCGGGTCGGGCGTCGTGAACTCGGGGAACTTGCCGTTGTTCCATTGGAACTTGCCGGAGTCCACGATGACGCCGCCGATCGAGGTGCCGTGGCCGCCGATGTATTTCGTCGCGGAGGTCACGATGATATCCGCTCCGAAGTCGAACGGCCGCACGAGGCCCACGCCGACTGTGTTGTCCACGATCAGCGGAACGCCCGCGGCATGCGCGATCTGGGCAATGCGTTCGAAGTCGGGCACGTCGAGCTTCGGATTGCCCACCGTCTCGACGTACACCGCGCGCGTCCGCGGCCCGATCGCCTTGCGGAAGGCCTCGGGGTCGCGCGAGTTCACGAACTTCGTCGCGCGGCCCAGCTTCGGCAGCGTGTAGTGGAACAATTGATACGTGCCGCCGTAGAGGTTGTTCCCGCTGACGATCTCGTCGCCGAGCTGCGTGATCGCGAGGATCGCGTAGGTGATGGCCGACTGTCCGGACGCGACCGCCAGCGCCCCCGTGCCGCCCTCGAGCGCGGCGACGCGCTGCTCGAACACGTCGGTCGTCGGATTCATGATCCGCGTGTAGATGTTGCCGAATTCCTTCAGCGCGAACAGGTTGGCCGCGTGCTCGGCGCTCTTGAACACGTAGGAGGTCGTCAGGTAGATCGGCACCGCCCGGGCGCCGGTGGTCGGGTCGGGCTGCTGGCCCGCGTGCAACGATTGCGTATTCAATCCGTATTGGCTCATGACAAGGGTACTCCCTTTTTTGTTTTGGATTCGAACGATGCGACAGACAGAAAAACGTCGGGCCCTGCGCGTTATTCGGCCGCGGAACCGCCCCATTCCGCGGCCGGGCGCATGATCATGGCGCAGGACAAATCCGGCGATCCGGCTTCAAATGTCATAGGTCAGCGACTCCGCCTTCTGCGCGGCGCGATAGCGGTCCAGAAGATCGCCGAGCGTGATGTCTTCCATGGCGCGGGCCAGCGTATCGGTCAGGCTTTTCCACATCTGGCGCACGACGCACGTCGCGCCGAGGTCGCACGAGGCGTCGTCCTCCGCGCAGTCGGTGAGCGCCAGGCTACCCTCGATCGCCGTGAGGATCTCTCGCACGGTCAGCGTGTGCGGCGCGCGCGCCAGGCGATACCCGCCATAGGCGCCGCGGACCGCCTGCACGATCCCGGCGGCCTTCAGCGGATTCACGATCTGCCAGAGGTATTTTTCCGAGATGCCCTGGCGTCCGGCGACGTCGCCCAGCGACACGGCCCGCTCGTCGGTGTGCGCCGCCAGGTCCAGCATGAACCGCATCCCGTACCGCCCTCGCGTGGAAACTCTCATGTAAAGGTCTAATCCTTTATGGATTTGCTCGACTATATTCGCGTATGGCAGAATGTCAACCGCGGACATGAAAAAAGGCGATGAGATTGTCGGTTGGCTGCGGACGCCGCCCGCGGAGCGGCCCGGACTATATGCCCGCGCCGACGCGTTGCGTCGGGAGCGGCGGGGCGACTCCGTGCCGCTGCGGGGCATCGTCGAGTTCTCGAACGTCTGCGCCGGCGATTGCGCCTATTGCGGACTGCGCCGCTCCAACCGGGATCTGCGCCGCTACACGATGCCTGCCGACGAAATCCTGGACGTCGCGCGTCGGATGGCGGGGTGGGGGCAGATGACCGTGGTGCTGCAGTCGGGCGAGGCGCCCTCGCGCGACGGCGACCGGGCGCTGGGCGAGCTGATCGCCCGGATCAAGCGCGAGACGCCGCTGGCGGTCACGGTGTCGGTCGGCAATCGCCCGCGCGCGACGTACGCCTACTGGCGCGATTGCGGCATGGATCGCTACCTGCTGCGGTTCGAGACGAGCGATGCGGACCTCTACCGCCGGATGCACGACGGCGGCGAGCTGGGCGACCGGCTCGCGTGCCTGCGCGACCTGCGGGCGCTCGGCGTGCAGACCGGCAGCGGTTTCATGATCGGGTTGCCCGGCGAAACGCCGGAGCGGCTGGCCGAGAACATCCGCCTGTGCGCCGAACTCGATCTCGACATGATCGGCATCGGCCCGTTCATTCCGAATCCGGACACGCCGATGGGGAGCGCGCGCAACGCGTGGGCCGACGATCCGGAGATGTTCTTCGTGGCGCTGGCCGCGCTGCGCCTGGCGTGTCCGGACGCGCACATCCCGGCGACGACCGCCTACGATGCCGTGTTCCCGAACGCGGGCCGCGACCGGGCGCTGCGCTGCGGGGCGAATGTCTTCATGCCCAACAGCACGCCGGGCCGCTACCGCCGCGACTACCAGCTCTATCCGAACAAGCCGTGCGTGGACGAGGAGGCCGGCGACTGCGCGGCATGTGTGCAGTGGCGGTTGAAAGCCCTGGGCCGGGAAATCGAAACCGGGCCGGGCCACGCGGCCCGACGCGGCGCGCCCGCCGGCGATCCGTGAACGCGAGGCAGGTTCGGTACACCCAGGGCCGAAATGGGGCCGTGCTGGGAACGGCGCCCTGATTGTGATGCCGAAGCCGATCGTCGAGGTCTTCGGTAAACCCGATATAGTAGCGAAGCGGATCGGCTTGGCTGACGATAATGTAAACGTAGAAGAATCCGCTCATGACTGGCGTGTCCGGCGAAGCTCGGAGCGCGGCGCATCGCCCGGCTTCGTCCGCTCGCTGCGCTCGCGGGCTGCGCCGGGCAGTCTTCGCTCGTCGCTGCGCTCCGAGCGAAGACTGGCGGAGGGGGAGGGATTTGAACCCCCGGAGCGAGGATTAGTCGCTCGCTCGATTTCGAGTCGAGTGCCTTCAACCACTCAGCCACCCCTCCGGCGGGAAGGCCTCACGGCAGGCGGCCAGTATAGCGATGAAACGCCGCAGTTCAAGCGCGGAGCGAGCGCGCGGAGCCAATCCGCCGAGGATCGCGCACGACCGGGCGGGCCGCCCGGCCCCGCCCAAACGCCGGGGAATACGGAGGGTAGGGCGCGGCGGCTCGCCGCGCCTTCTGCCGCGGTCGCCGCGCGCGGCTGCAGCGCATCCCCCTTTTTCGAGTTCCAAAGCTTGGAACGCAGAGCCGCATTCGCGTCCAAGGGTTGGAAACGCGGCGGGCGCCTCGTGCGCCGCGAAGATTTCGCGACAACACCGGCGCCGCAGTGCGCCGCGGATTGTCGGATCGCGCTCCCTTTCGCCGAAGCGACCGGCCGGTTCAGTTCCTCTCGCCCGGTCGGATGGCGGGCGCCGGCGCGGGGCCCGCGGTCTCGCCGGCTTCCCATGGGATGTTCCAGACCGCCGGTTCGGTTTTCATCGTAACGGCGATCTCCCGGAGACGGCCGTCCGTCGCCAGGACCGTCGCGCGGTATTCGCCCGGCGCGAGGCGGAAGACCGCTTGCGCCGGGCCCTGCGCGCTGAAATTGCCGACCGTGCCCACCTGGCAGAAACCCCGCAACCGGTCCCGCGCGTCGAAGACCCGAACGAGCGCGCCCGGCGCCATCCGCGGATCCAGCCGGACCGTCAGCGGCCATCGGTCTTCCGGCGGCGCGGCGGCGTTGACGAGCAGGAACGCGCCGCGGCCCGGCACGGTGACGAGCAGGTCGTCGTCGCCGTCGCCGTCCGCGTCGGCGAACACCGCGCCCCGGACGCCGGCGGTCGGGAACGAGGCCATGCCCGCCGCCTCGCTCGCGTCCTCGAAGCCGCCGAGGCCGCGGTTGAGATACAGCCGCGCCGGCCGGTCGGCGAAGCCGACGAAAAGATCCGGCAGGCCGTCGCCGTTGACGTCGCCCCAGGCCGCGGATATTGCGCCCTCCGGAACGTCCGCGAGGTCGCCCGCGGCGGCGGTCGCGTCGCGGAACGCGAGGTCGTTGTTGTTGCGGTAGAGCTTCGATTTTCCGCGCTGCGGCACGAACAGGTCGAGATCGCCGTCGAGGTCCATATCCGCGAACGCCGCGCCGATTTTCCAGTCGCCGCCGGTCGCGAAATCCAGACCCGCCGCCGGCAGGCGCTCGAAGCGGGCGCCGTCGAGATTCCGGACCGGCAGGCCGCGCCCGACGTTGTAGAGCCAGTCGGAGAAGCCGTCGGCGTCGAAATCGGCGATGCAGAGGAAGTCGCCGTTCTCGCGGCCGAATCCGTCGGGCCCCACGCCCCATTCGGCGCTCGCATCGCGGAAACGGGGGCCGTCTCCGCCCTCGTTCAGGAACAGGAACACGCCGTGTTCGCCGTTGGTCAGCAGGATGTCCGGGCGGCCGTCGCCGTTGGCGTCGAGCCATCCGGCGCCCTCGGTGTTGTAGGCGCGCAGCCGCGGCAGCAGCGCCGTCGCGTCGCGGAAGCGCCCGCCTTCGTTGATCCAGAGCGCCGGCGCGCTCAACAGCAGGTCCGGGCGGCCGTCGCCGTTGACGTCGGCCCACGAACCGCAACGGCTTCCGCCGCGCAGGCCGGATTCGGCCGTTGCGTCCCGGTATTCGCCCGCCTCGCCGCGAAACAGCCGGATTCCGCTCTCGGCGCAGACCAGAACGTCGGGATGGCCGTCGCCGTCGTAATCCGCCATCGCCACGCTCGTGCCCGCTGCGGCGGCCCCATCGCCCAGCGGCAGGGCGCGCACGAAGAAGGGACGGGCATCCGCGCGGATGCGGTCCACCCAGACTTCGCCGTCCCTGGCCGCGCCATAGACCAGCAGCGTCAGGGAGCGGATTTGCTCGGGCGCGCGCAACGGCGCTTCGTGGCGCCAGCCGGTCGCCTCCGATTTGAACGCGGCGGCCTGCGGTGACACCGCCAGGTCGAGCACCCACCGCCCCGGCGGCACCCGCTGCGGCGGGCTTTCCTGGTATTCCGCGGCCTCGCCGGTGGAGAAGGCCCACGCGATGCCGATGTCTTTGTCGGAGCGATTGAAGACTTCGCACAGCAGCCGCGAGCCCGGAGGAAGGGCCAGTTCGACCGCCCGGCGCACGGCGATCTTTTCGCCGTCGCCCGACGCGACCGCGCGCAACACAACGCCGCGGTCGCCCGCGTCCGCGTTCGCGGACACGACGGCGGGCGCGCCCCAGGGTTCCACGGTCCAATCCCCTTTCTCCAGGCCGTCGCGCGCATCCTCCGCCGCCGACGGTCCGGGGGCGGTTCGCCGGTTTTTTCGTCCGACCACGGGCACGGGGTCGTCCGACATCACCGCTTCTTTCGTCAGCGTCTGAACTTCCGGGTTGGGAGGCGGCGGCGGGGCGCGGCCGGCGAGGGCGTCGCCGACGATGCGCGTCAAATCGGGGGTGAGGCCCTCGAAGGTGCGGTTGAACATGATTTCCACGTGCGTGAAGCGCCACCAGATGTCGTCCGGGTTCGGGGACACCGTGGCGAAAAGCTGGAACCAGATGCCCGCGGTGTGGCCGAGCAGGCGAAGCTCGCGCCCCTGCTCCACATCGTAAAACACCAGGACCGGCTCGCCGGGTTTGAGCCGGTGCATGAGGGCCTCGGGGTACCACTCCTGGCCGACGGCGACGTTCATCCGGATGCGGGTGAACGCGTTCTCGCCCTTGAACGTCTTGCGGAGCCGGATCACGGCGGTGCGATCCTTGACGTTGACCGACTCGATCTCGCCGCCGGCGATGACGTGCGAGGCGTCCATCACCTGCTGCAGCGAATACATCACGCGGATCACGCCCGACGCCTCCCGCGCGCCGAACGCCAGCCATGCGGCGGCCAGGACCGCCCACGCGCGGGCCGCGCCCAACCCCGGCGGCCGGAATCGAAACGGAGCGCGCCCGCAGGGGCGAACGCCGCGACGCGCCGGGTCGTTCATGAGGCAGAAATCCGTCACTTCGCGGTTACCTTCCTCGTCATTCCGTCGCGCGCACCTCGAAGACGGCGGGCAACGGTTCCGTATCCAGGGGCTCCGTCGTTTCCACCCGCTCCACGGCGGCGCCGCGCGGGCCCTTGGCGATGGCCGTCTCGAAGCGGGCCAGGCTCTCCGGCGCGACGGCCTCCGCCTCGATCTCCACCGTGCCGTCGCGGCGATTGCGCGCCCAGCCCCCCACCTCGTTCGTGCGCGCGGTCCGTTCGGCGAACGCGCGGAAGCCGACGCCCTGCACGCGGCCGTGGACGACGTAGCGCCGCCGGATCGTCGGCTCCGGCTCCAGGATCAGGGTGACCGGCGTTCCTTCCGGCGGCAGCGCGGCGGACTCGGGGAGAAAGCGGCGGAAATCGCGGGCGCGCTCCTGCGCGTTCTGCACCAGGACCGAGGCGTCGCGAAGGTGCAGCGCGATCAGGTTGCCGGTGAGCGCCGCCTGCGGGACGTCCTCGCCGGTGGCGGGATTCCTGCCGGGCAGCGAGCCCGTATAGACCCACGCGCCCGGCCCCATCGGGCCTTTCAGTTCGGCGTCGCGCACGAAGTCGCCCAGCGGCCGGCGCTCGCGGACGCCGTTGCGCTCGAACTCCACGCTGATCCGCAGCCGTCCCCCGCGGGGCAGGCGCTCGACTCCGTCGGTTTGACCGGCGGGCGCGCCGGGCTTGACGCCGATGGCCGCAATGGCGTCCATGAGCTTCCGCGGATCGGCGTCGGTCATCAGCAGGCTTTCGTAGCCCTTGCCGCCGGGGCCGGTCAGCGCGTACTCGATGCGGCCCTGCAGCACCTCGTAGGCGCCCTGCCGCGCCACGCGGCACGCCACGCGCACGGCGTCTTTCGCCGGAGAAATCTCGATGGGCTCGTCCGCGGCCGAAACGAGGACGCCGGCGGCCAGCAGCGCAACCGTCCGGCGGATCGCGCGGGCGGCGGTTCGGTTGGCGATGCTCGCGGAAGCGCTCATGAGTATGAAACCCATGCGCTAACGTTCACGGGCGAAGGGCGCGGCGACGGGAATATATCCGCATGCCCGAGCGGTTCGATTATTTCCGTGTAGAGATTTGGATTGCCTGAAATGAATTCCCAAAACCTTTGACCGCAAAGCTTGAGGTAGTCTCCCTTATCCGGATTATCGTCTTTCCCGTAGCAACATCCGTTGACTGCAATCGCCTTCACGCCTCTGGTGTTGGTTCCGAGAATCCTTTTCGCCCTCCTGAAATCGTCTTTCATCCTGGCAACTTGACGGCTGTTGCCCCAATTTGGGCCGGACTTAATGGAAACCAAATAGACTATATCGTCTTTCTGAAAATCCAAGTCGATACCTGCCGCC
>Ga0129299_1001357_pt1 | contig 16387 bp, 11 predicted proteins | sample ConPoolayeCmetaG_FD_94477 | JGI IMG/M metagenome (GOLD analysis project Ga0129299, IMG submission 94477) | Hot spring microbial mat communities from California, USA to study Microbial Dark Matter (Phase II) - Cone Pool mat layer C metaG ... | reverse complement strand
TGGACATATCACTCGGCGGATATGCCCTGCGCCGCCTTCACGCCAGTTTCCACGCACGTATTCGCATCCACCCCAACTGCGGAATTTAGGTTGAACGAAAAGCGCGAAAACGATAAGCGGCTACTCCACATATTGCAGCTTCTTCTGATCCGCCTCAAACCCGTGCATGGCAATAAGCGATAGCAGCCAGGCGATGGTTGATTCCGCTCCCTCGTTATAATTTGGGCCGTCGGGCTGCAGTCCGTCGCGGCACCCGCCGGTTGTGTAATCGTAGAGCGGCTGGTTCAGATCGTTCTGGCCGAGAAACCAGTCAAAGGCGCGCCGGGCGGCCGCGGCATAAAAGTCGTTTTGGGTCATCCGGTACGCAAGCAGGCACGTCTCAAGCATGGAGTGTGCCTCGATTGGCTGCTGATCAAACCGCGCTTTTCCTTTATCCCGCGTAAACCATCCGTTATTGCCTATCGGCGAGTAATGATTGTCGACGGTCTGAACGTCGATAAGCCAGTTGAGTAGGCGAAAACCCAGTTCGGTCATGTCCGGACGGTTCATCCATTGGCCCGACAGCAGGAGCGCCTGCGGTATTTTTGCGTTTGCATACGTTACCTGCGGTTCAAACCACGGCCAGTCGGCCTGTGTATTCTCGCGTACCCGGTCCAGAAGCCGCTGGGCGAGAAGTTCCCTGAATCGCCGTACCTCGGAATCGCCCGAGAATCGCGTCAGGTATGCATGAATACCAACCAGCGTATACGCCAGCGAGCGCGGATGCGAGATACGGTCGGCGGCATTCAGGCCGCGGTGGAAAAGCGTGGTGCTGACGCCGACGCAGCCCGGTACGGTGGAAAACGCGCAACAAACCCCCAGTCCCCATAGCGCCCGTCCCTGGCAGTCTTCCGATCCCTGCTGTTCCATCCACCGGCGTTCGTAATTCATGAAATTGCGGAAAGAACCGTTCGCTTCGTTGAAGGCGCTCATAAGAAAGCTGAGGTACTTTTTTTGGAGATTGACAAGGAGGGGAACATCGCCAAGCACGTTCTGTGCGGTCACCGCAACGATAAGAGCCCGTGCATTGTCGTCGACGCAGTACCCGTGACTGAGATCGGGTATGCTGTATTTGGCGTGCTGCAGCATGCCGGTGTCGTCGGTCAGGGTGCTCAGATGATCGAGTTTCAGCTCGGGAAGGCTGGTTTTTTCCTGCTCAAGGGTCATGACGCCGAACGCCTGCTTCGGGTTCTTGAACCGCTCCGCCTTCACCTCGTAGAACACGCTCATGTAGTCGCGCGCCACCTGGCTCCAGATGGCGTTGCGCGAAAATGTGTACGCGCGCTTGCGCATGGTATTTCGCTCCACATCGTTGTCAAGAAGCGCAATGACGGCGTCGGCAAGGCTGTCCGGACTCTTGAATGGAACAAGGATTCCCCGCTTCTCTTCCATCATTTCCTGCGCATACCAGTACGGCGTCGACACCGTCGCTTTCCCAACCCCCATGGCGTAGGCGAGCGTGCCTGAGACAATCTGCGACTCGGTGAGATACGGCGTCACATACACATCCGCCGCGCCGAGAAACTCGCATAATTCGCTCCTCTCGACAAAACGGTCATGAAACATGATATATTCATCGACGTCGAGAGAGCGGGCCAGACGCTGCAGTCCGAGACGGTATTCTTCGCCCTGCGTTTTTTTAATATGCGGGTGGGTTGCGCCCAGCACCACATACACGGCGTCCGGATGCTTTTTCACGATTGCAGGCAGGGCGCGAATCATGTATTCGATTCCCTTGTTGGGCGACAGAAGTCCGAAGGTGAGAATTACCTTGCGGCCCTCGACGCCGAACTGATCTTTGTAGAAACTGGGATCGACAAACGGCATGTCGGGTATGCCGTGGTGGATGAAGGTGATTTTCTCGGCGGGTGCGTTGTAGATGTCGCGCAGGAATTCCTCGGCGCGATGCGCCATGACTATCACGCGGTCCGACAAATCGATGATGTCGCATAAGATCTGTTTCTGCGCCGGCGAGGGGTCCTTGAGGACCGTATGCAGAGTGCTCACGACCGGCATCCGCAGTTTACGCAAAAGCTGCAGGATATAGCGGCCGTCGGATCCGCCGTAAATGCCGTATTCGTGCTGAAGGCAGACGGCGTCGACCAGGTTGATGTTGAGATACTCGCTTGCGCGGCGGTATTCGCCCATGATGTCCTGGTTGATCTCGAACCTGACTTCCTTCGGGTACTGGTAGCCGTCCGTGGTGTCGTTAATTGCTATTGCCCACGCCCGGGTATTTTCCGCATTTTCGGAGAGTGCGCTGACCAGGTCGGTCGTGAATGTGGCGATGCCGCACATGCGGGGAAGGTAATTGCCGATAACGACGATGTTATTCAGATCGGTCATGGAGAAGCCTCCTCCCGGTACTGCAACGGGTGCTACATAGTTTCTGCGATTCGTTCCTGAAGAACGTATGGATTGTTTTTACCGGAATCGTATAGTATAATAAACAAATATGCGGTCGCCTAAAAGCACAACTGTGTATCGGATTTTTTTAAGACAGGCCATATGGAACCACTACCGGTCGAACGCTTGAATGTCGTGCTGAAGCCCTCGCATGCGCGCGTGCTGATTCGCCCCTTTATTCCGCACAACGAACAGCGGATCAAGAATATTATCTCGCGGGTCTTGGCGCTTGCCGAGGACGATGTGCGGAAGCAGATGCGCGAGGTGCGTGACAATTTCGGCTACCGCCACCCCGGCATAGAGCATATCCTGATGCGGCATTTTGAATCAGTAAAGCGATGGATGATCACGGATCAGAAAATATCCGGCGAGCGAAAGATGCTGATCGGGGCATATATGACTCAGGAATACGCGCTCGAGTCTTCGGCGCTGTTTAACCCCTCTATCGTCGCGCACCCCGATCAGAGTGGATGCGAGGCCGGGAGCATACGGTTCATTCTCAGCCTTCGCGCCACGGGCGAAGGGCATATCTCGTCGATAGTGTTCCGCCAGGGAATCATCGACGCCGCCGGCGGTGTGACCATAGTCGCGCCGACTCCGTATGTAACCCAACCCGAGCAGATACCCAACCAGTCGTATGACAAGGCCATCTTCGAGCGCAAATTGGCTGAATTGGGCTGCGGCAACGGCATATCCGCGCAGATTATGTCGTCATTGGGACCGACCTTCACGCTGGAGGAATTGAATAAAAACCTCGACGCCGTCCGGCTGCAGCACCGCCATGAGGCTTCCGTCGAGGTCGTTGTCGGAAATATCCGCCTGCTCGCGTTATCGAACTACGAAGTCAAATTTCATCCCGGCACACGTCCGTCGGAACGCGCAATCTTCCCCTCCTCGCCCAGCCAGAGCAACGGCATCGAGGACGCGCGGTTCGTGTTGTTTCGTGACGGAGAAAATGCCACCTATTACGCGACGTATACGGCATTCGACGGCAGGCTGATTATTCCCCAGTTGCTGGAGACCCATGATTTTCTCGACTTCAGATTTATCACGCTCAACGGCCCGGCGGCGCAAAACAAGGGCATGGCGCTGTTTCCGCGCAAAATCAACGGCTGCTATGCCATGCTGTCGCGTCAGGACAACGAAAACATATACCTGATGTATTCAGACAACATCCACTTCTGGTATACATCTGAGATCATCGTGCGGCCGACCTATCCGTGGGAATTCGTGCAGATGGGCAACTGCGGATCGCCCATCGAGATCGACGAGGGATGGCTGGTGCTGAGCCACGGCGTGGGCCCGATGCGGCGGTACTGCATGAGCGCGTTTCTTCTTGACAAAAACGATCCAGTGAAGGTCATCGGCCGGCTGTCGCGTCCGCTGTTAAGCCCCAATGACAATGAACGCGAAGGCTACGTGCCCAATGTCGTGTATACCTGCGGCGCCATGGTGCACAACGGCTGGCTTATTATTCCGTATGCCATGTCGGATTACGCGACAAACTTCGCGCGGGTGAGGCTGACGGATGTCCTGGAAGCAATGGAGAAAGTGTAAGAATGGAGTACTGGAGTGATGGAGTAATGGACGGCGCGCGGATCTACCGGTGAAACACGGGCATTATATTTTCCGCCCAATATTCCACCACTCCAGTACTCCACTCCCACATTCCCGCATTACTCCGCCGGTGTATTATCCAGCAATCAACATGGCCGCTGTCGCCGCCCCCATCATGAGGACCCAGCCGGGCCACACCGCTTTTTTCAGCTCCGCCGACCCGCCAAACATCACGATCCCACCCTTGACAACCGTGTTGGCCACGCTTGCGAGCACCACGGCGCGGCCGGCAACGCCGACCGCGATGGCGCCTGACGGTCCGGAGAACTTTGCAAGCGACAGCGTGATCGCGTCGACATCGGCAAGCCCGGCCAGAAAGCCCGAGACGTAGGTTCCAGCGGTTCCCAAATAAACATGGGCTATTTTCGCGGCCGCAAGAATCAACGTGAAAAGAATACCGAACTTGATTGCGGGACCAAGCTCGAACGGGTTGACGAGTTTGACATGGTCGCCGCGGTGCTCCGACTGTTCTTGCTTGTTGAGAACCGCATACCAGAGAAGGCCGGCGGCGAGCGCGGCGGCCATGGGAATCCAGAGATGGCGGATAAGCGCGGCGTTAAAGACGGCCGCAATGAGTATGACGCGGATGAACATGATGACCCAGGCGATAATCACCGATGACGCGAAAGGCCTGGCGAGCTGGCGATGCTCGCGGCTCAACTGCGCGATACTGATGGTGACCGCGGTGCTTGACGCAATGCCGCCCAGAAGCCCGGTGAGGCGGATTCCCTTGCGCGAGCCAAGCGCTTTGGTCAGGATATAGCCGATAAAACTCATGCCGGAAATAAATACGACCAGGAGCCATATCTTGAACGGGTTGAATACATTGATAGGCGGCGGACCGTAGAGGCGGTTCGGAAGAACCGGCAGTATGATTGCCGTGATTACAGCGAATTTAAGCGTCGCAAAAACATCGGCCTTTGTCAGGTGGTGCACGAAACGATGGAGCTGGGATTTTGCCGACAGAAGAAATGTGGTGGCCACGCCGACTGCGACCGCAAGGGCGACCTTATCGGTAAAGGCGAGCGCGCCGGCCAGTACGGTCACCACGGCCGCGGTCTTGGTTGTCAGACCCGGATCGCCCCGGCGAAGCGTGTGATGATAGTGGATAGCGAGGAACGCGCCGATGACAAGCACTGTGACCGCAAGCGGCCACGCCGAGCCAAGAATATGGCACAGAAGCGCAGCGCTGCATCCGGCAAGCGCCAGAAGCGGGAACGTACGTATGCCCGCGGCGATGTTGGCGCTATGCTCATCAGCGGCAAATTCGCGCTGAAGCCCGACAAGGATTCCGATGAGAAGCGCTGCGCCGAAATGGAGGAATAAGGTGTTTTGATCCATGATACGTTTTTAATATGGCGTAACGTGTAAATATACAACAATGTGGGGCATTGCACTTTTTTGTTGGTATACTACCCATAGCGGAGTATCGCTCAATAAATCACTTCTGGGGCTTTGCCCCAAGCCCCGCGATTTTCAAGGCATACGGGGATGGCGACGATAGTTTTGTATTATCTCAATTACTTGTAACACATTACTGTTTATTACATTACAACGACTAAGCCGGCAAAACCGGAAAAATCACCGCAAAGGCGCAAAGAACGCACAGAATCATATGTTTACAGAAAGAGAGATTGAGCCGCCGTTGCGAACGTTGCGTCTTTGCGGTGAATAATCGCCAAAATGCCTTAAACCTACATTCCGCAGTTGGATGCGGCGCATTTCGACAGGCTCAATGCGGCGCTGCGGCCGCACAGGGCAATCGATACGAATAATTTCAGCCGAAGGCCGGTATACCTTACCCGTATGAACGGAGTGAAAATCTGTTGAGCGCTCTGGCGCTTCAGGCGGCTTGGACATATCACTCGACGGATATGCCATGCGCCGCCGGCCATAACGAGTATGCCCGCAAGTATCAACGCAGCGCCCGCAATTAGAGCAGAGATACCGTTAAGCAGCTTGATTGCCCCTACGCCGGTAACCACCAGCGCGAGAGCGGTGCGGCAGTATGACAGAAAGGTCCGCTCGTTGGCAAGAATTGTCCGGTCAATGGCGAGTTGATCGCGCAGGATAAGTTTTTCACCCGCATATCGTTCGTAGGGGTTTTCGCGACGGCCGTTTCTAAACATTGTACCGTATCCTCCTTCCGTGTTTTGTTTTTATCTGATGACCGCATCGAAACGCACCGAAACCGCCGGACCGATCAGGTTGCCGGACGGATGTTCCTTGATTCGCTGATTCGCCAGACTCGGATTATCGAGGAACTGCTTTGATATATGCACCGGACCTGCTTCAATCCATACGCTTGAGCCGAGGTGGTCCCGCGCGAACGGAAGGATGAAGGGCATGTGGAAAATCGAGCTGATCGCGGTGTAGGCCGGCGCGACAAAGGTTTCGATTTTATCGCTCTCGTCATTCCGATACCGCAGGACAACCGGCGAGCGGTATTCGAATCGCATTCCCGCATAAGGACTCCCTCCGGCGCGGCGTCCGCATCCAAGGTCCGCGCCGAGTACCGTGGGCAGGGAGAATCGCTGGATAGTTTTTTTCGGCGTCAGCGACGTGTTGCCCCACAGCTCCGCACTCAGCATCCGCCATGATATCTCGTAGCTCGCCCGGCCGCCCACATGCCATGGCGCCGCGTTGCCAAGCGTGTCCTGGCTGATATACGGCTGGCCATCATCAAATTCTATCCGTTCCCAGATCGGGCGTTCGTAATAATCATACCAGGCGGCAAGGGTGATTGGAAAGAACAAGGTGTCTGCATATGTTAACGATGTATGAAAGGTGATTGTTTCGTAGGCGAGCGGTTCGTAGGAAACCGTGCGCTTGTACTCCTTGTACCGGTAGGCGCGTTGGGCGGGAACATAGTCCCATCCGGCCTCCGCAAACGCCGTCAGCGCCCGCATTGGCCTGAAACTGAGCTGCAGGCCTGCGAACGGATGAAGGTTGTTGAAGATACCGCCCGCGGCTTTCCAGACCATGAGCGTGCTGAGCGAGTCATAGACCGATGCCTCGAACTTCGTGGAGGGGCTTTCCGCGGTGTTGATATCGCATACAACGCGGCCGTTTATCAGCTTGTTGAGCGGCCGCTGCAGTCCTGCGGTTACGGCCACGTCGTTGAATTTTTCCGATTCGAAGTGGTTGAAATAATCCGTGTGGTAATCGTATCCGGCCGATGCGAAAAAGCTTCTCCGTCCGTCGGCGACCCGGAAATCATGGCGAGTGGAATACCCTGATTGGTACAGTGGAGAGAAATAAAACGGCGTTGTGCCCCACGAGCCGTATTTTCGCATGTTCCCGCGCGCCTCCACCTTTCCGCTCGCAAGTGCATAGCCGTAGATAAACTCCTTTGCAAGCCCTTCTTTATAGTACTCCATCGACCGGTCAGTTACGTCTTCAAACTTCTTCCATATTTCGTCGAATCTGTCGGAATAGGAGTCAAGATAGCGGTATCCGCTGTATACAAATCCCGGTACTGAAGGCAGGCGGCAGGCGGAGCCGAAAACCGTGGCGTGGTCCCTGTTGTATCCCGGAGAGTTTGTGAACCTGTTGAGCAGCGGATCGCCCAGTTCGGCTGAAACGCCGCCGGACGCCGCAAAGGCAGGCGCTCGGGAAACAACGCTGTCATATGCCGGGCCGAATCCGTATGTTGAAATGTGCGTAAACGGGAAGCTGTCGAGGGGATTGCCTCTGACGATTGAGTACATATTTCGGGAGCGATGGGGATATTCCTGATCATAGAGCACGTAATTCGCGCCGTCGATCCTCAAGAGCACCGTTGCGTCGCGTCCCTCTGCCCCTGCCGTGCCGGAGAGCGCGAGAATGAACCTTGCCGTGAAAAATAGGCCGCCGGTATATTTCGTGTATTTATTAAGCATAGTTTTTATAATCCACGTCAAGATAAGCCGGCAGTTAATCGTATATATCCTGCCTATAATCCTGTATATCTCGGCTAATCCTGTAATCCTGTTTAAAAGGCGGCCCCGCAATGTATGGAGACAGAGAAAAAGGTAAACGGCCTTGGCGACGAGAACACGTATTGCCAAGAAGCAGGCGCAGAAAAACGCAGCCGCCCCACGGCCATTACCGGCTCCAGACCAGCCGCCACTCCGAATTCATTTTCCGAATGACTGAAAATATGAGTGTCAACGGCGAATTCATCAATAAGATACACCGATGTATTCGACAGTCCCGTGAATGGCCTGAGACTGAAATGCTGCAACCACATTCTCACATTATATAAAAAAATCAGCCCGGAATTGACGACAAGAACGTCAACATCGAACGGCGGTTTTGATTCCAACCTTCCAATGTCCATTGTGATGTTGAATGAGAGATCGCGTATGACCGCGGGAAGTTCAAGGCAGGCACCGCCGAACGGATAGGCGTTCCACTCCTTTCCGCCGTCCATGAGCGGCATACGGTATCCCGCGCACGCTTTTACAACCGCCGCACCCTCCCTCCCGGAGATTCCGACCGGTTGTGCCGCTACGTTACCACTTTCCAGAATGACGTCCACCCCCGTGGCGCCTGCCGGAAGCGCACATGCCATGAACAAAACCATGCGCAGTGACGACAATATTATCATATTGGCACTGCCGACGGGATATGTGCGGGGTGGCACTGCCGCACAAAGACTGCGGAATACGGCAGAAATATGAATACATGCTGCATTCAAGGGCATGCCAAAAAAATACGTTACACTGAGTTTCAAGTCCACAAAAGAGTTGTTCGGGTTTGCCTGTTGACATTATGCATACGGGGAGAGTATACTTAGGGATGCCGGGGGCGGGCGTACGCTAATATGCATTATCCTGTCATTGCGAACAATGCATTACAAACGGTCAGGCGTTGAGCGGCACGTGCAAGGTGAATAACCCAAGGGGGGGACAATGAAATACATTCCATTCGCAATTCTCATTCTTTTGGCGGGCAGCCATGGCAATGCGGCGGTGGTTTTTGAGGGTCCCTTTGATTCGAAAACCAACTGGGTCAAGGTGACCGGTGACATAACCGAATCAGTATCAAACGGCAGATACATCGTCGAGAATACCGGCGCGAGCGCCTGTCTGCTCAAACATGACATGACGCCTTTGAATACTTTTACCTATAGCGTAAAATTTACGGCATTGGGCGAACATTCGTTCCTTGGAATTTCGTTCTGCGTACAGGCATCCACCATGGAGTGCTACATTTTTACGCTGCGCAATACCGCTGAATATGACCAGTCATATACCATCTTCAAGCTGACAGGGAGCGGGGGCACCTATTCGACGACTGTGTTGAAAACTGGATGGAATTCATTTATCGATTTTCGGACAAATGATGTGAAAGTAAGCAAGAGCGGAAACAGGATAGATCTTTTCTGCAACGGCATCTGGCTTGACAGTCTCTCTGATAACACGTTTCAATCCGGCTCGGTCGGTCTAGTTATCGGCGCAGGAGAGTCGGTTGCATTCGATAAGGCAACGGTTACCGACCAATACATGACCGGCAAGCCGCCGGAATATTTTGTCGATGATTTTAACGACGGCGCGCTGGGCGGGTGGGACATTTTATTCGGCGAATCCGCGGGAGATGTAACCATTAAAAACGGAGCGCTTCGCATCAGCGCCGGTCCAAACGCCAGGGACACGAAAGTGATCACAAATGGAAGTTATAAAAACGTGCCGGTGCGCGCTGTTGTTACTAATGTCAATGGCGACACAGCGGGGTTTTACGGGCTGATGCTGATGAAGACGGGAATCGATATGACCGTCAGCCCGCCGGTCAATTTCTATGACGCCTTTGTGTTCAAAATAGACGGGAATCGGCAGTATGTGGCGTATTATCTCTCACAGGACTCAATTTATTATACAGTCCATCCGCCCAATTCCGCCATCCATGGGACTACCGATACGCTCCTTATTACCCCTGATTACCAGTTTGTGGTCAATGGCGTGACACTTCCCGACATTGATTTCAGCTCATTGAATTTCGATTTCAACGCCGTGGGTTTTATCGTTGATTCGAGCGTCACGGTGGATTTCGATAATTTCGCCGCGGGCGACAGCACTAAGCCTTTGACCGACGCCCTCCGTCCGAAAAACATTCGGCCCGCTGCCGCAGCACGGCCGGTATATGAAATCGGCGGGTCAGGCATTATTTATGATATCAGGGGACGAATCGTGTCCCGGTATAACGGCGATTTCATGGATTCGGTCCGCACCTTGGGCTCTGGCCGGTTTTTCATCCTTCCCGACAATACGGAGAAAAACGGCATCACCCGGGCAATTGTGCAGATACGATAGGGCGGATGGTTGAGGATAGAAAACCCGCGCTTTGCAAAGAAAAAGCTCCGTTTCTCGATACACCGGAGCTTTTTTTAGGCTGATTTTTTCAGGAATCGTCGTGTCTGCAATTCCGCGGCACGACGCTGAATTGCTGTCAGGTCCTGGCCATGGCTTTCAGGCATTTCATGCACACCTTGACCTTTTTCTGCACGCCATTTACCGAGGTTTTCACCACGCGAAGGTTGGGGAAAAATATCCGGGGATTCACATTGTGCGCGTGAGAAACCGTTCGTCCGGTCATCGGATGCTTTCCGCAGATTTCACATGTTTTTGACATACCAGTTCCATTTCATCTGAAAATGTATACAAGCGGAGTGAATAAATATATATATATTATTGCTATTAATCAAGATGGGCGATGAGTTCAATGGTCGAAACACTTAAACCGCTCTATTCTTCATCCCTCAAGCCTGTTGCCCGCCTTTTGGTGAGGCTTGGCATTCATCCCAACATCGTGACAGTTGCAGGCGCTCTGGCCTATATTCCGGTCGCCTGGCTAATTGTGCATGGCCATTGGAAGGTTTCGGTGTGTGTCGGCATTGCCGGAGCATGCATGGACGGAATCGATGGCGTGATGGCTCGCGAGTTCGACAAGAAAAGCGTATTCGGCGCGGTGCTCGATTCCACCTGCGACAGGTTCACCGAAATACTCGTTTTTGTCGGTATCCTTGTGTATTATCTCAGGAGCGGGTATGATATTTTCCTGCCGGCAGTGCTCTGTGCCGTGTCACTGAGCGGCTCGCTCATGGTCAGTTATGTGAAGGCGCGCGCGGAAGGGGCTGGGCTTGCGTGCAGAGGCGGCGTGTTGCAGCGGCCGGAAAAGCTGATTATCCTCGGCATTTTCCTTCTGCTTGGTGATGCATATATGACCTGGGGACTGGCACTTGTGGCGACATTGTCGTATTTCACCGTTATCCAGAGGTTAATCATTTCATTTCAGATGGCCCGGCGCAGACCGTGATACTATCGCGGCCGTTCTACATTCGCTCCGGCGCTTCCATTCCCAAAAGCCCCAGCACCAGCGTCAGTTCATCGAGGGTGAGTTTTATCAGCGACAGCCATGAGGCCTGCCGGCTTTTATCTTTCTCGTTGAGCACGTGGCAATCGCGGTAGAAACGGTTGAACTGTTGTGCCGTCGTGTATGCCCAGTCGCACAGCACGCTTGGCGCGAGACTATCGGCGGCAGAGGTAATGACGTCCGGGAGCCGGCCGAGTACAAGCATCAGGTCCCGCTCTGATTCTGTGACCGGCGGGGAAATGGCGCCGCCGGATAATCCTTTTTCACCGGCGTTTCGAAGTATTGATTTGATGCGGACCACAGAATACAGAAGATATGGGCCGGTTTTCCCTTCAAATTGCGTGAATTTATCGATATCGAAAATATAGTCTGATTCGCGGTTGTTCTGAAGATCGGCGAAACGAAGCGCCGCAAGGCCGACTTTGCGGGCAATATCCCGTTTTTCGTCCTCATCGCAATCCTTTGCCACGCCTGCCTCGATCATGCGCTCGAATGCTTTTTCATACACCATGTCGAGCAGATCCCCCAACTGCATCACGTTGCCTTCCCTGGTCTTGAACGGCCTGCCGTCCGGCCCGTTCACTGTCCCGAACCCCGCGTGTTCGAGCGACACCTTTTCATTCACGATGCCGGCCGCGCGCGCAGCGCGAAACACCTGGGTAAAATGGAGACCTTGACGTATGTCGACGACATAGATTATGTGTGAAGGCGCGAACGTTTCCATCCGGTATTCGAGCGTGGCAAGGTCGGACGTGCCGTATAAAAATGCTCCGTCGGATTTCATCAGCAGAAGCGGCGGAACTTCTTTTGTGTCACCCTCTGCCGCCACGTCCACCACCAGGGCACCTTCACTTTCGCGCGCGATTCCCCGATCACGGAGCCGCTTGACCAGCGATTTCATACGTTCCTGATAGAAGCTCTCGCCGAGCCAGTAATCGAATGTGACGCCGAGTTTGTCCAAATCCGCCTTGAGCCGTTCCACCGAAACCGCAACAAAATGTTTCCACAGCGCAAGATAGCCGGGACGTCCGTTCTGAAGTTCGAGCGTGGCGCGAAGCGCCTGATCCATTGCCGCCGGATCAGCCTTGCACCGCGCGCTCGCCTGCGGATACAGCTTTTCAAGCTCATCGATACTCACCGGCGGTTCTTGCGGATATTGCCCGCTGAAGGATTCGTCAAAATAGGAGAGACCGGGATATTTTTCGCGCACCGCGCAGATAAGCATTCCCATCTGCGTGCCCCAGTCGCCCAGATGATTATCGGCGATTACCTTATGGCCGCACAGCCTCAAGAGATTGCAGAAGCACTGCCCGATAATTGCGCTTCGAAGATGCCCCACATGCATGGGCTTGGCCACGTTCGGGCCGGCATAATCGATTACGATTGTTTTTGATTCGGCCGGGCGCGGCAACCCAAGGCGATCATCCCGGCGGACAGAGTCCAGGAGTCCGCTGAGAAAGGAATCGGAAACCGTGATATTGATAAACCCGGGGCCTTCGACGGCAAGGTTCCCGATGATATCGCCTTTATCGAGCGCCGCAACAATCTCCTGGGCGACGGCGCGCGGATTCTTGCGCGCCGCCTTTGCGACGGCAAGGGCGCCATTGCATTGAAACTGGCACAGATCAGGACGCTGGGATTCCACGACCCTGCCGAAGCGTGGTTCATGGCCGCAGTGCGCGAAGGCGCGGGAGAAGAGGCCGGTTAATGTTTCGGTGATTGATGCCATGAAAAGGTTGATGAATGCTCAGGGATATATTGAAGAAAAATATATCATGCAAGGAAAATTATTAATTGGTATTCTTGAAAAACACGGTAAAATATTTTTATAATAGTTTATCTATCTTATTATTTACTATTGTTTCGATCCATATTTTTTTGATAACTTTCATAATCATGAGGTACTATGACGATATCCATCGGTTGTTTAAACGCATAACAAAGAGAGGCAGCATGCATATAAAAAAAAGTATTGCCGGCTTAAATACCGTCCTATTCGCAGCGATTGTCATGGGTGTGACCTGGCAAATACATGGAGTTCAAATCCCTGGCAAAGATACCGTGCGTTGCGCGTTTACCGGTGAATCCGGCGAAATTCTTCCGGTCTTTTTCGGCGTCAATCATCCGGATGTATGGGGCTATTATCCCAACGCACAGAATGACGTCAAGGCTGAACATGGCGTGGAGGTTGTGAGAGTCTGGCTGGTGTGGAACGAAAGCATTGATCGGGCCAACGGCAATTACACCGAAGCCTCCGCACAGCTCGCCATACGCAAACTCGATAGCTGCTTTGTAGAACTGGCGTCGCTGGGCATGAAAGCAGTGGCGTGTTTCAAGGATTTCTGGGGACTGCTCATGGGCGCGGAAGACGGGACGCTTAATCCGCGTTATTCCATGCCTGAGTTCTGGGTCGATCCGGTGCAGAAGCAACAATATAAAGATTATGTCTCCTATTGTCTCAATCATGGTAATCACCTTACCGGCCGCGCATGGAAAGACGACCCGGTAATTTTTGCATGGGAGCTGATGAACGAGCCGCGCGACTGGACCGAAGGGGCGGTGGGGGTGAATAGCACAAAATGGTTCCAGGAGATGGCGCTGTTTATAAAGTCAATCGACACCAACACCATGGTCGTAAGCGGCAGCGAGAATTTTTTCTGGGAATCGTGGGACACCAACCGGGAAAACCCGTTTCGCATGGCCGAGGCGCCGGCACTTGATTATGTGACCCACCATTTTTACAATTCGCTCAGCCAGACAAACCCCAACGCCCTGTATGCGAGCGAGTTTTTCGGTTTTGAGCCCGAAGCCGCGGTTCGGGCGTCGCGCTCCTGCCGTCGTCCTGCCGTGCTTGAAGAATACGGCTGGGAGCAAGAGGATAAAAACGAAAAGCACCGTCTTGTGGTAAGCCGTGTTTTCACAGAAGCATGGGTAAGCGGCGGCGGCGCCGGAGTCATGCCGTGGCAGTATTACGCTAGTGGCCCCGACGCCGGTTCATATCATCCGATCTATCTGCCCAAATCATGGAACGCAGTGCGGCAGGCGGTCAATGACGTCAACAAGGCTTTCGGCAACAGGCCTGCAATCGGCTTGTCAAGCAGGATATGTATCTATGTGCCGCGGTTGTGGAACGGAACGCCGGTTTCCGCCGCCGGTCCCACGCCGGACCAGGTGCGCCGCATCTACGGCGCGTTGTCGGTGCTGGGCAATCTCGGCGTCGACGCCGACGTGACCGCCGAGCCTGCGGCCGACTGGAGCCGCTATGACTTTGCGCTGAATGTGACCGATGATGACAGCCGAATACCGGCACGTGTTACGATTATACGCGCATCGGACCCGGCCATGTTCGGCGTGGATATCACCAATGCAGTGCCGCCGGCGGCTTCAGCGGTTGCACAGGTAAAAACAGCGCTTGAACAGGCAGGATATGAGGGACCATGGGCAGTGGTGGAAACACCCGCACAGCCGCAGCGCCGCTGGACCGTGCGGGCGCACCTTGTAAAACGTGAGAATGGCTCACCCGTGCTTATCGTGCGCAATACACACCGCGAGCCGATAGATGCTCAAATAGCGCTCGAAGGATTCGAGCCCATGGAGCGGACAATCACCGATGCGCTTTCGGGTGAAAACATCGCCGATTTCAACGGTTCAACCGCTCTCACTGTCGCGCTGGGCGGTACGTCTGAGGAAGTTCCCGCACGTTCGACACGATATTTTCTCGTATCAGGCAATCCGAATACGACCGCTCGCCAGCCAAACGCCTTTATGAAACAGGATAATGGCATGGCTGGTGCAAAGCCAGTAATCTACAGCCTGCGCGGCAGGAGGTTGCCGGCAACTGTACCCTCGGATATACATACCCCGGCCACGGGTGTTGTCATGATACGAAATGAAATGACCGGCCGGACGAGCCGTTTACTGCGCATCAGCCGGACAACGCCGGAATATTAAGCCCAACCAGGCGCAGCAAGAACCAAAAAAGAGTTGAACGCGGATGTGCCGGATTACCGGATAGGTAATTTAATTTTTTCGGGGCAGACCTGAAACAGGGAAAAATCTCTTGACACGTGCTCAATATTCAGCCATTATTCCGCGTTTTTCGCGCCCTGCGCCCTGATCACCATCCGGTGTGCTCGCTTAGGGCAATCCTCACGGAGTTTTCGACACTAAACCAGGCGTGTTTTCACCAGCGCATGTTGCCCACGGTCTGGTCGCCTGGGCATGCTCCTGCAAGGCTGGAAGGGAACTCGATACGACTTCTCCCCGGCGAAAAAGAACGCCGTGCGAGAACAAACATCGTGCCGAACACTACGAAAACTCCAAACTTTTTCAAGGTCAATGAAATATGAGAAAACCGCTATTCGTCGAGCATTATTTTACAGGTGCGGGGGTGCAACCCGCTGTGATCGTAGTCACACGAACCGATGCAGAATCGCAACAAAAGACAAAGACGCGCCTAACATGGGCTTGCCCCATGATTGGCACGGGGTCCCGCTGCTGACGCAGCGCCCGTGCCAACTGGAGAAGCCGGGCGTTAGACGCAATGACTTACAAACAGACAGTCCGAATGGGAGGATGTATTTAAATGACAAAAGCCAGTAACAACGGTGCGAATCTCGGCTTCGAATCGGAACTCTGGCGTGCCGCTGACGCGCTCCGCTCCAACATGGACGCCGCCGAGTACAAGCACGTCGTCCTCGGCCTGATCTTCATCAAATATATCTCTGACGCATTCGAAGAGCAGCACGCCAAGCTCGAAGCGGACCGAGCCCAGGGCGCCGACCCGGAAGACCCCGACGAGTACCGGGCCGTCAACATATTCTGGGTGCCTAAGGAGGCGCGCTGGTCTCATCTCAAGGCTAACGCCAAGCAGCCGACCATCGGCACGGTCATTGACGACGCCATGCTCGCTATCGAGCGCGACAACCCCGCGCTCAAGGGCGTGCTTCCTAAGGACTACGCCCACCCGCGC
>Ga0129299_1001356_pt1 | contig 16388 bp, 11 predicted proteins | sample ConPoolayeCmetaG_FD_94477 | JGI IMG/M metagenome (GOLD analysis project Ga0129299, IMG submission 94477) | Hot spring microbial mat communities from California, USA to study Microbial Dark Matter (Phase II) - Cone Pool mat layer C metaG ... | reverse complement strand
AGTCCATTGCGCCGAAACGACGCAACTTGTCAATCACCTGCGCTATCGTTGATTGTTTCTGGCCAGAAACAATCAACGATAGCGCAGGTGATTGACAAGTTGCGTCGTTTCGGCGCAATGGACTATACCATCGTTGTTGCCGCAACTGCGAGTGAACCGGCACCGCTCCAATTCATTGCCCCCTATGCCGGTGCAGCAATGGGAGAATACTTTCGCGATACGGGACGACACGCGCTCATTGTATATGACGATCTTTCAAAGCATGCGGTCGCCTACCGTCAACTCTCGCTCCTCTTGCGGCGCCCCCCGGGGCGAGAGGCCTATCCGGGAGACATCTTCTATCTCCATTCGCGTCTTCTCGAGCGGGCAGCGAAACTCTCCGATACCGAAGGGGGGGGCTCGCTTACCGCATTCCCCATTGTCGAGACACAAGCAGGCGATATCTCGGCGTACATCCCGACTAACGTAATCTCGATTACCGATGGGCAGATCTTTCTGGAAAGCGATCTTTTTTATGCAGGAATACGTCCAGCCGTGAATGTCGGCCTGTCGGTCTCGCGCGTCGGCGGCAATGCCCAGATAAAAGCAATGCGACAGGTGGCGGGGAAGCTCAAACTCATCCTTGCGCAGTATCGGGAACTGAAGGATTTCGCCCAATTCGGAAGCGACCTCGACAAAACGACTTGTGAACAAATCGACGACGGCGCACGCCTTACCGAGGCTCTTAAACAACCACAGCATGTTCCTCTTCCTGTGACCCATCAGGTTATCCTTCTCTATGCGGCGGTGAACGGGTATCTCAAGCGGTGGAAAATGGAAGATATCGGCCGATATGAGACAGAACTCTATCCATTTCTAGAACACCGCTATCCCGATCTTCTTTCTGCAGTGAGCGACCGGAAGCAGATCGACGGAGACACAGAAAGAGCCATTCGCGATGCTCTCGGAGACTTTGAGAAATACTTCGAAAAGGAAGTTGTTTCTGTGTGTGCTAAAGAGACATCTTCTTCCAGTGCTCGGGAGAACTGAGAATCATGGCGTTGGGGTTGAAGGCGCTTCGCCGTCGTATCCAGAGCATTCGTAGCACGTGTAAGATAACCAGCGCCATGAAGGTCGTTGCGGCAAGCAGATTACGCAAAATCCAGCACACCATGCTCATGATGCGCCAGTATGCAGACGAACTCCGCAAGCTCTCCGCCCTCATCGCCTCGCGAGTAGAAAGCGAGCATCCTCTCATGAGACCATACCCTGAAGTACGACGTGAAGCCATCGTCGTAGTCTCCGGCGACCGAGGATTGTGTGGTTCTTTCAATGCAACCATCACACGGTATGTCCGAAAGAAAACCGAAGTACTCAAAGAGGCAGGTGTCGCACCAGTACTTTTTTTTATCGGACAAAAAGGAGGCGAAATGCTTCGTTTCCTCCCGTTCGACTACGAAATGGCTTTTGTGCACCTCCTCCGGCGATTTTCCTTCGAAGGGGTGATACACCTCGTAGAAAGGCTCGAACGAGGGTATGTGGGGGGAGAATTCGAGCGGGTGACGGTGGTGTTTACGCGGTTTCGTTCGGCAATGACTCAGGAAGTTGGAGAGTCGCAGATTTTCCCGTTTACGGAAAACATTTTTGCCCCCCGCGAATTTCTCGTTGATACGGCATATCGTGATTTTCTTATCGAACCGGATGTGAAAACGGTGGTCAATTACCTCGTTCCTCACTTTGCGGCTACTGAGGTAGCGCATGACCTTATGGAATCGGCTGCGAGCGAATTGGCAGCACGCATGAATGCAATGGAGGCGGCAACCAGGAACGCCGAAGAGATGGCAGAAAAGTTAACAATCGAATACTATAAAGCACGCCAAAATGTGATAACAACAGAGTTGATGGAAATAGTCGGTGGTGTCGAGGCACTCAAGACCACTCAACGAAGATGAGGTTACAGGAACGGAGATAAAGCATGCAAGAAAGAGGAAAGGTGACCCAAGTCATGGGGCCAGTGGTTGACGTGGTTTTCGAAGGAGCACAAGCAGACGACCTGCCCGAAATATACACGGCACTCAGGGTCACCAACTCTGCAATCAACGATCTTCCCTTCAACCTCGTGTTGGAGGTTGCACAACATCTTGGAGAAAACGAGGTGAGAACTGTGGCTATGGATACGACAGACGGCCTCTCGCGCGGAGCAGAGGTTCTCAACACTGGCGCTCCTATTACCGTCCCTGTCGGAGAAGCGGTTCTCGGACGCCTTATGAATGTCATTGGCGAGCCAATTGACGAGAGAGGCCCTATTATCTCTGATCTGCGGTTGCCGATCCATCGTAAACCACCATTGCTAAAGGATCAAAACGTCAACCTCGAAGCGTTCGAGACCGGCATCAAGGTGATAGACCTGCTCGCCCCGTATCTCAAAGGAGGCAAAATCGGTCTCTTTGGAGGCGCCGGAGTTGGCAAGACGGTAATTATTCAAGAACTCATCAACAATGTGGCAACCCATCACGGCGGCTATTCGGTTTTTGGCGGCGTCGGAGAGCGGAGCCGTGAAGGTAATGACCTATGGCTCGAGATGAAGGATTCGGGAGTACTTGCCAAGACAGCGCTCGTCTTCGGGCAGATGAATGAACCGCCCGGTGCACGTGCGCGGGTTGGACTCACTGCGCTTACTGTTGCAGAGTACTTTCGCGACGAATTGCACCAAGATGTTCTCTTGTTCATAGATAATATCTTCCGCTTTACACAGGCTGGATCCGAGGTTTCAGCGCTCCTCGGGCGCATGCCCTCGGCGGTCGGTTACCAGCCAACGCTCGCCACTGAGATGGGGGAACTGCAAGAGCGCATTACCTCAACCCGCAATGGCTCCATTACATCGGTACAGGCGATTTTCGTCCCCGCTGATGACCTCACCGATCCGGCGCCAGCCACAGCCTTCGCCCACCTCGATGCAACGACCGTCCTTTCACGGGATCTCGCAGCGATGGGCATCTATCCAGCCGTTGACCCGCTCGATTCTACTTCACGTATCCTGACTCCTGAGGTGGTGGGCATGGAGCACTATCAGGTGGCGCGCCGTGTGCAGGCAGTGCTCCAGCGGTATCGTGAACTTCGCGACATCATCGCTATTCTAGGTATGGATGAACTTTCGGAAGATGACAAGACTACGGTGTATCGTGCGCGCAAGATCCAGCGATTCCTTTCACAACCTTTCCATGTTGCCGAAGCCTTCACCGGTATTCCGGGAGTCTTTGTGAAACGCGAAGAAACTATCCGCGGATTCAAAATGTTGGTGGAAGGGAAACTCGACCACTATCCCGAAGCAGCATTTCTCATGGTAGGCACTATTGACGAGGCGATAGAAAAAGGAGAACGGCTCCTAAAAAAGTAAGGAAGAAACAAAAGAGATGGCTATCAATCTGCGCATACTAACCCACACAAAAACGGTCTATGAGGAAACAGTTCTCTCGGTTTCACTCCCCGCGTCAGGGGGGATGATGGGAGTTCTGCCACGTCACTTGCCATTCGTAGTACTTCTCGACATAGGAATCGTGACGGCACAACAAGCGAATGATGTGTTATTCGAATGCCTTATCTCATCAGGCATTGCCTACCTCATCAACGACGATCTCACCGTATTTGCCGAAGAGGCAGAAACGTTCGAGGCAGCAGATCTCGATCAAGCACATGCCGCGTTTGAGCATGCCAAGCGGTGGGGGGAACAACATCGTTTCAATCCTCAAGTGCGCATGATCGGCGAGAAACTTCTGCGCCGTGCAGAGAACCGCATCAAGATCATCAAGAGTCGCAAGGAGAAGAATCCGTGAACATACCGCATCTTCTTCCGCGGTCTATGCCCGGCGACATTGTGACCACCTTGCTCTCCATTAACTTTTCTTCTCTTTACTTTCTCTCGAACGGGATTTATGATGCGCTGTATATGCGACAGGGGGGCAAGGTCCGATGAAGGGCAGTTGGAAGGCGCTTGTGTATCTGGTACTCGCATTCGAGATACCGTTTCTCACCGTCCTCGGTGTCTTTGTCGGTCAGCAGGTGGATGCCATGCTCGGCATGCCCGGTTCAAACATCTTCGTCGGCATTGGTATTGCTGCTGGTCTCTACGGCTGTTGGGCGACTTTTAAGCGCCTTCGTGACTTCGTCGAACAGCGCGACGCCGACGACAGAGAGGAGAATGAGTAACGATGCACAGCGCCTACCTCTTCGACATCATCGGTATCCCTGTGCGCTTCCAGCCTCTTGTCGGTACCGGCATTGTGTGCCTCCTCATCGCGGCCGGCGGAATTGCGCTTCGTCGCTTCTATCGGCGCCATGACAGCATCGTCCCTTTGAAAGGAATGCATTTTGCAGGAGTGGTCGAGGTAGCCGTCGAAACGCTTCGCTCTTTCATCGCCTCAATTCTCGGCGACCACGCCGCCGATTTCGAACGGTTCCTCGTCGCCCTCTTCTCGTTTATTCTCCTTTCCAATCTCCTCGGACTTATACCGGGCCTCATTGCTCCAACAACCTCTCTATCGGTCAACCTCTCGATGGCGCTCGTTGTTTTCGTCTACTACAACTATATCGGTATCCGCCACCATGGTTTCAGTTACATCCGCATCTTTTTGGGTCCTGTCTGGTGGCTTGCCTTTCTCATGTTTCCCATCGAACTTGTTTCGCATCTTGCCCGCATTATCTCGCTCACGCTCCGTCTCACTGGGAATATGAGTGGAGAACACGCGGTAAGCGCTCTCTTTACCTCGCTGGTTCCTATTGGACTACCGGTCGTATTCATGCTTCTCGGCCTGCTTGTGGCCGTTCTACAGGCCTTCGTTTTTATGACCCTCTCGGCGATTTATATTTTGCTTTCACTTGAGTTGGACCACTGATATTAAAAAGGGAGAAAAAGATGGCTCGCAAAATCCTTTTCTTTCTTGGCACAATGTGCCCTACCCTGCCGCTGATGGCAGAGGAGTCAACTACGCTTTCCGGAAGTCTCGAAAAAGGAATCATTGCCCTCAGTGCCGGCTTGGCTATTGCGCTGGCCGCACTGGGTGGAGGTATCGGTCAAAGTCGCGCTGCGGCTGCAGCAATGGAGGGGACGGCACGCAACCCTGAGGCAGGCAAGCGTATCTTCATCCTCCTCATCCTTGCGCTTGCTCTCATCGAATCGCTTGTCATCTACGCGCTTGTCGTTGCTTTTTCTCTCATCGGGAAGATGTGAGGAGCGTTTATCTCTCTGGAGGCGGCATCCGTGCCGACCGACGCATCCGATAGGCAGCAACGGCTCGCCTCGTAACGATATAGGTTGGAATTGCAGTAAGGATCCCGACAATTGCTCCGCCAATCCAGGTGCAAATAAAGATGTCGATCAAAAACTCCTTCCCTTCAGTGAGAAGCGCGAAAAAGCCGCTCAAGGTATCGCGCCCTGCAAATGCCGCCTTGAAATCCTCGTAGGAAAGCACCTTTTCGATGCGCCAAAAAAAGGCACCGACCCAGTAAGTAAAAGCATACATTGGAATGAAGGTAATCGGGTTAGTAATCCAGACCCCCGATGCAGCAGCGAAGCGGTTGATGCGGAACGGCAGAGTGAGAAGCAGGACAACAATCATTTGAATCCCCATGATAGGGAGCCAGCCGACGAAGATGCCAGCGGCGAGACCAAGCGCAATCTCGTGCGGCGTCGCATGTTGGGTCGCCAGTTTGATCGCCCATTTTCTTAGGTTGTGCCCCAGAATTCGCATACCTCCTCCACAGGCAGGCGAAATCATAATGGAGGAAGGTTAAAAGGCAATTTTTGCCGCTCTCATCTACGCATATCTCTGTTCACAGTTGACTTTTTTTCCTCGATACGGTATAGGAAGTGTCGCAGCGGGTGTAACTCAGTGGTAGAGTGCCAGCTTCCCAAGCTGGAGGTCGCGGGTTCAAGTCCCGTCGCCCGCTCCAAACTTTGTTACATGGTGATGTGCAGAAGGCGCGATTCTTTTCAGTTGTTCTGTTGCTTTTCTTAGCATCGCTATTTCTTGCTCGTTTTTCTCTTTACCCTTTTCTCCGTGTCTATCTCGCATTGCGGTACGGGGTTCATCTTGACATTTCGACAAGCGAGATATGCGGGCTTTCCTGTATAAGATTCTCTTCTCTTACTGTCGAACAGCCCGGCGTTTTCCGCTTTTCGGCTGAAGGTATCACTGTCGCGATAACCGTGCGGCAGAGCGGGATGTTCGAGTTCGACCCGCACGTTTCGCGTTTCGAAATGGAACGAGGCAGCCTGGTGCTCTACGATACCACGGCGTTGAAAAATCATACTACAGGAAATCTTTCCGATGAAGAACTCCCTCCGTTTCTGTTCGATGAAATCGCGTTGAAAAACCTCTCAATCGAAATCCATGCCGGGACTGGCAGTGTGAGGCTCTCAGATGCCTCTCTCGAAGGAAACGGCTGGTATGCTCTGACAATTCCCCAGGTCTCCTACACCCACCCACATTTGCGGAAGCCGATCCGCGGGCAAATATCGCTCGTGTTCCGAGCATATGGCACCGACTACTCGCTGGAGTCACTGGAGGGAACAGCAGATGGTTTCTCTCTCGCCGGAGCGGCTGAGAAAGAGGTTTTTACCGGTACGATGCGAGTGCGTCTGGACTATCTGAATGAGTGGTTCCCCGAGCAGAATGCCGCAGGGGAGATAGTTGTTGACTACCGCGTTTCAGGATGGAAAAATATCCCCAAACTTGCTGCCGATGTCCGCGCGAATCGTCTCCGTTGGAGAGGCTTTTCCCTTTATGATGCCGCAGCAAGTATTAGTGCCGATCCCAAAAGCCTCGCGATCGAACAGTTACTTCTCTTTGATCGTGGTTCGCCAGTTCTCTCACTCGGCGGCGTCATGGAATGGGATACATCAGTGCTCCGGGGGAGCGTGCGGTTGTCGGAACTCGATTTTCGCAATACGCTCGGACGGTTCGGCGTTCCTTGTTGGGTTGATATGTGGCTCTCCGGGAAAGTAGATTACACTTTTTCATTCAATACCCTCGAAGCAGAGTATACGACTGACCTTGTAGTAAAAGGCTTCGGCGTACACACCGACACTCGTTTCGCCATTCTCGAACTATCCGATCCCTACCTCGTTTCCGGACGTGGCTCCATCCACCGCGACCGTGTCATTCTTTCGGCTGCCGAAGTACGCCTGCGTGATGATACGACTCACCTCTTCCTCCACGATTCGTGGTTCGATTTCACCGACAGTTTCCAAATCCTCATTTCGCCAGCATCGTGGATAGACCTCAGTCGTGTCAGAGCAATCGCCGAATTGGCGACAACAGGGAAAGGCGCTATTGATGTTAGTATCACGTCTAAATACGAAAACCCGCGGATTGTCGGCCATTTCAAGGGAAAAGACTGCTCGGTCGCCGGTTTCGATACCGAACAGTGTGACCTTACTATCGAATTGAAAGACCTCATCCTTTCTTTCGTCGCTAACAGTTTGGTGTATCGTTCGATAAGAACCGAGGGATCCTGGGCGACTATTGATTTCAACAAGGAGCCTTTCCTGATCTCCTTCCTCTTCAATCAGGTGAATGGCTCGATTGCAGACATCGGCGGTGTATTGCGAACCAAGATTCCTGACGTCGGAGGACGCTTCGCATTCACTGTCGAAGGGCGTTATCGTGATTATCTCGTTTCTCTCGTAGGAAAAGCACAGGCAGAACGAATACGCTGGCATGAGACACCTGTTGCTGATCGGCTCTCGCTTTCCTTCGGCGACGAGGGGGACTTGCTACGGATTACCAAAGGAACTATTACTCGCGGTGACAGCATATTCTCCATCGAAGGAACAGTGGACCGTCGCTCATTTACCCTTGATCTTCAAGGAAAACTCGATGCTTTTTTCGAGAAGGATTTCCCTTTCCTCAACGAAGTAACGTTTACTGCCCCGCGCCTTACGGCGACGGCAGAGGGGCACCTTTCCTCTCCTCGTATCACTGTAGAATCTTTCCTAGGCGGTGTTTCCTACCAAGGAGTTTTCATGGGAAATTTCGCGGGAAACCTTTTGTACGATGCAGGACAGGGGCGTACCGAGGTTACAGGGAATATTGGAGATGCGGCTTCTTTCCGAGGTAACCTTCGGGGGCTCGATATCAGTTCGATGAATGCCGATATCGTAGTACGCAATTTCATCCATAAAAAAGGAGACTTCTTTTTCAAAACTTCGTTCGAGGCACGTCTTACCGCAGGAGAAATCGATGCTCGCATTGGGAAACTAATCATTGAGAAAAAAGGCATCTTTGTACGCAACGCTCGCCCATTTTGTGTTAAAGGAAAATGGGACGACTTCGTAGTAGATCCCGTTGTCTTTGATGGCGAAACAGTAAATGGGACGGTGAGAGGATCATTTCGCAAAGGGAAGCCGCACCTCGAAGGAACAGGGACTATCTTCCCGGCAGCCTTGGCGGCCTTTATGAATATACCCTTCATCGGCGCGGTCACAGGAAACACATCTTTTACTTTTTCTCTCATTGGGGACGCGTTGGCAGGAAACCTTACGCTCTCCGAGGTAGGATTCACTGTCATCCCCTATGAGATGCCGGTTCAACACCTCAACGGGAACGTCTCTTTCGAAAATGGAACATGGTACGTAAAGTCGCTTATCGGTCTCATCGGCGGCGGGAAACTCGAGGTCAAAGGGACTGGTACTTTTTCACCGACATGGAACGGAAACGGGAAAATTACAGTAATCAACGCCGCGACACGGCATCCATCAGTAGGCCATTTCTCGCTCTCAGCATACCTCGACGTAGTTGCCGAAAAGGAAACACCGCCATTGATTAGCGGTGACATCGAGATAAAGAACCTCACCTATCGTCACGACTTCAGCCTCGTTGACGCCCTGACGAAAACTTTCTCTCGCACCAGGCCGGTATCAGAAGGGTCGTCTGAGAAGCAAATGTTCGACCCTCATCTCAACCTTCATGTAACTGGCCGCAACGCGTTGCATGTGGCAAACAATGTTCTGCGCGCAGATATTGTTTTAGACACACAGATTCTAGGGACTCTCTCACGACCAACCGTAGACGGAACTATTCGGCTGACCACGGGAGAGATTCTTTTTAAGCAAAACCGCTTTTCTCTCGATCGAGGGCTGGTAACTCTCGAAACCAGCGACACCGTCCGCCCCTACCTCGACATCCAGGGAACGACCCGTCTCTATGCACGATCAAAACAGACAGAATACAAGGTAGTCCTTACAGTCACCGGCTATGCAGACAACCCGGTTATCCGAGTTTCTTCTCTGCCACACCTCGAGGAAACCGACATTTATGCAATCCTCCTCTGGGGAGATTTCTTCGATCCAACTCAACCAGGCGCGGAAAACCTTGCCCTTGTCGCCGCTACCGATATCCTCGGCATCTCTGCCGAAGTAAAGAAGAACTTCCGTCTTTCCCAGTTCGAACTTACCCCTCGCTACTCCGAGGTAGATTACAAAACAGTACTCAAGATCGTAGCAGTCAAAGAACTCTACCCGTTTCTCACGGTGGCGGTCGAGTCAAACCCTGCAGATCCCGCCGATCAGATGTTTGGCTTGACCTACCGAGGGTCAAACTTCGACCTCTCCCTTGATTGGAAATACAAAAACAAACTAGAGGCTGATTACGGTGGTGTTGGTATAAGTTTTGGGCTCACCTACCTGTTCGAGTGATGTGATGCAAAAAGTCCTTCTTTTTGCCTTCTTGCTCTTCTCTTTCTGTGTGGACGCCGAGACATTGGAGCGCGTTGTCTGGAAGAGCGATGTCCCTCGCGAAGAGTATGCGAGGCTCATCAAAGTGCGCGTTGGCGAGCCTCTCTCTCTAAAAGCCGTGCGACGAACCGTCCGCTTGCTGTATGCCACCGGACGATTCGAACAGGTCATTGTCTTGCTCTCCCCGGGCACGACTCCCGATAAGGTCATTCTCACTATCGGAGCAAACCCTCTTTTGTTTGTTGATGACATCGTAATAACCGGAAATAGGGCTCTGTCCGACAACCGTATCAAACTTGCAGGAGGCATCCACCGGTTTGTCCCTATATACGAATCGAGTCTCGAGCGAATACGAGAGGAGATTCTCTTTACCTACCGAAGTGAAGGATACCCTGATGCAGCGGTCAGTATCGAGGTTCGCCGCACATCGCCATCCACAGCCGATCTTGCTATTTCTGTACGAGAGGGAGAACGTCGCCACATAGCACGAATCGTCCTCACAGGAGAAGTGCTACCTTCCGAAAAACGAGAACTCGAAAATGCTCTCACTTTATCTAATGCCTTCTCGCCTCTCACCAATGAGCATATCCGCACCATTGGCGAGCATGCCGAGACATACTTTCATAGCCGCGGTTATTTGAACGCTTCGGTGAAAACGGCGACACACGCCGACGGCAGCGTTGTCCTCACCGTTACTAAGGGACATCGGTATCTCCTCTTCTTCAAAGGAAACCTTTCTTTTTCTGAAAAAACCCTCCGAGAGGTCGTAACTTTCATCGAGCAGTGGTACCACCGGTCGGCTGATATAATCGATCGCCTCACCCGCTTTTATCATGCAGCCGGTTTTCCTGATGTTACCGTTTCTGTGACGATTAAGGAGAATTCTCTCTCTTCCGAAACCATACTTTCGGTTACGATAGAAGAAGGAGAACGCCGATTTCTCGATGGGGTTGTCTTCAGTGGTGTGGTAGGAGGCGATCCGGAAAAGATCAAACAACGGATTTTTTCTTTCGTGGAAAACCGCTTCGAGGAAGAAGCGTTCCCCCAACACTCCTTAAATCGTACTTTTGCCGGTGGCGGATACCGGGACACTGATGGTAGTCGGTGTACAATGCTTGCACGTACCAACCGTGATCGAGTAATCCTCCCCGGTGCGTTGTATGCTATTCCCGCTGCTTACCTCGATTCCATTGGTCGAGACATCGAATTGTGGTATACCTCGCGGGGCTTTCTGCAGGCAAAAGTTGAGCGTGTCGCTTTTGTGCGCGAAAAGGATTTGTTCTTCCTCGACGTTTCCCTGCGGGAGGGACCTCGCACAATGCTCACGTGGGTCGGTTTCCAAAGCGGGAACCCATCTCTCGACGAAGAAATTGCTTCTGAACTGGATATCGCTGCAAATGTTCCTTTCGACCCTGCAATCGTCGGACAGACTGTCGTGCGGTTAGAAGAAATGGTACGTGCTCGCGGATACTTTTTTGCACGAGTCAGGGCTGAACAGGCAATCAACGATAATAATACCGAGATGCGCCTCACCTTCATAGTGGAAGATCTCTTCCCGGTAAGGGTTGGTGAATTGGTAGTCAGCGGTAACGCGGTCACTGATGAGTCGGTTGTCCGCAATCTTGCCCGTTTCGATACCGGCACTTTGCTCACGACAAAACTCCTTCACGATGCTCGGCAAAATCTCCTTGCCACTGGCTCCTTCGACGCGGTAGAGGTAGCGATCATCGACGAGGGAAACCCAGCAACAGAGAAGGACATCTCTATCTCCATCACTGAAGCGTGGCGCTTCCGCTTCTCCATCGGCGCTGGTGTGGCAACCGATGAAGGGGGGCATCTGTTTGGCTCTTTCGAATACAAAAACATGTTCGGTCGAATCTTCGCTCTCCACCTCAGTTATATGTTTGGCTACAAGATTCCGTTTTTCATGGGTGATAATTTCCGCACCTACTTTCTCCGCGAGATTGCTCCTCTCGAACGTCTCGACCGAAGAGTGAACGGCGCTTTCATCATCCCTGACTTGTATGCTCTTCCCTTCTCGCTTGGCTTCCAGTCCGAAGTCTTTCATATCCATGACTCGCGGGTGGCAAGCGGACTCCCCTATCTTCTCGATAAAAACGGACTTACCGTTTCCCTCTACAAGCGGTTCGGAGACCATTTTTTTCTATCAGTTACTACTGAGGTCTCTCGCCAAGACGAAGAAATCTTCCATGCTGATTACCCGGAGGAAGAACAACTCGATCGAAGGGGACGATACCTGCTAGCACCTGAAATCGAAGGATGGACTGATTACCGTGATAATCCAGTAATTCCGAACAAGGGGTTCAAGATAGGTATCCGTACCCGCAACGTAACATCACTCGCAGGAGCAAAGGTCAATTACACCATCCTAGAAAACTTTGCCTCGGTTTACCTTCCTTTACAATACCGAAAAACCGTTTCCGGCGATTACGAACCACGCGACACTCTCATTTGGCACTCTTTTTTGAAGTATGCCGTTCTCTTTCTCCATTCGGGTACGTTGACCGCCGAAGATGCTCTCAAACTCGGCGGTTCGACTACCGTCCGCGGCTTCGGTCAGAACTCGATTATCCCCAACGACGACACTAATGGAGTCCCCGAAGGACGGTACGAAGTATTTCTTCGCAACGAGATGCGCCTCAAGGTATATGACCGATTGTACTTAGTCGCCTTCTTCGATGCCGGCAACCTCTGGGAACATATCGAAAACATAGGAAAGGGAGATCTTTTTCGCTACGGCACCGGCGGGGGGCTCATGTTCGCCTCTCCTATCGGATCCATCAACCTGCAGGCAGGACTCAACCTGTTTCCGCGCGAGGATGTCTCGCACACCTACCGAGAGGATATCTGGAGATTTCACCTTTTCATCTCATCATTCTAGCCTTTGGGCGTGATACAGGCAATTAGGAGAGCAGTGTCGTTATTCGGTGCTTAGCATAGTCTATCGCTTCTTCGATGAAATGGCGATCGAATGGCCCATTCGCTGTCGGTGTCTCATAGATACGGTCAGGAGGCCGGAGCGTATCGAAGGTAAAACCGTGAGCAATCTTGAAAGCGTACTTTTCGCGGTAGATGTCTCGCCCAATCACCCGAATATCCTCATCGGAGAGACAATATCCGGCGACCGCGAGCGCTTCACGCACCACTTCCGGTGTGTAGATGCCCCGCGCAAAGAGACAGATGCACAGGCTCGTAAGCACCTGCCGCCACATCTCTTCTTTGATGATCTCGTCAACGATCTGCGACGCACTCAGATTCTTTCCCTCTTTGAGAAGCATTTGATCGAGACTGTAGCCAGCGTTGTCAAGGTGACTGTGGCGCGTTCCGAGTAGGAAGCCAAGGTAACTGGCGGGTCCCACCGGATACCCCGGCATCTCGTTACCCCCGAACGACATAGCGAATTCAGTGCCTCCATATACTGTGGCGGCACGGGCAGCACCTTGAGCAAGTGAGCGGTAAAAATCGTTTGAAAGCATCACAAGGTGTTCTACGGCAGAAATGTAGGTCCTCCAATCACCCCATGAGAGTCTCAGTCCACCAGTTTCTTTTTCCGAGATAACCCCCTTCTCCATCGCTTCGGTCGCCCAGGCAAGACATACACCAGTCGAGATAGCATCGAGACCTGCTTTTTCGACCGCATCAATAAGGAGAAGCATGCCTTCCGGATCGCCAACACCCACCATTGTTCCTAACGCATAAATGAGTTCCCAATCGTAGCCAACCATAGTCGTCTTGTAAAAGTAGGACTCATTCTCATAGGGTTCCCGGACAGCCGCGATATGAATGCACGCCACCGGGCAGTGGGCGCAAGCAAGACGTCGCCCGAGGTAACCAGAAGCAAGCGCTTCTCCTGATACCGCATCGGCATGCTCAAACCTCCCTGTTTGCAGGTTGCGTGTAGGAACCGCCCCGATTGCCTGCATCGTGCGCACATTACCTGCAGTACCAAGATCGTGATACTTCTTCATGAGAGGCGATTCAACCGCAGCCTTGAATATGTGGTCATAGAGGTTGCGGTATTTTCTCTTATCCTCTACCGGTATCGAGCATTCACCTGAAACAACGATCGCCTTTATCTTTTTGCTCCCCATCACCGCCCCCATACCGAGGCGTCCGAAGTGACGGTAGGTTTCTGTAGTCGCCGATCCAAAGGCAACCATGTTTTCGCCGCCGCGCCCGATACGGATAATAGACCGCACTCCTGCCCCAGGCTCATTTGCCCGAATGATCGATCCAGCAGTGAAAAGACTCCTCATACCCCACAGAGAAGTGGCGTCACGAAAATGGACGGTCGAGCCGTGGACGGCAAGGTACACCGGAATTTCGCTCGCCCCCGTGATAACGATGGCTCCATAGCCTGCCATTCGGATTGCCTGCGCCGCTCGTCCACCGGCATGACTTTCGCCGAGATTCCCTGTCAGCGGTGACTTGAACACCGCCACTGTTTTCGATGCGAGAGGGAAGAGCCCCGTTAGAGGGCCGACTGAGAAGATAAGCGGGGCCTCTGGAGCATAGGGATGTGTCCGCGGTGGACAGAGTTCATTGAGGAGCGTTATCGCTGCGCCGGTTCCACCAAGGCGTGTCGCAAAGAGATCAGGGCGGTCAACTGTCTGGTAACTTTTCTTTGTCACGTCAATGTAAAGAATCTTTGTCGGGTAGGCGTCTGTCATGATGGCACCTCCGCCGAGAGTTTGCTTTTCCGGAATTCGAGAACACTATGCGGGCAGTATTTCGCACAAATCCCACAGTGGACACAGATGAGTGGCTTCTGTGTTTCATTGTTCCAAAAGACAGCCTTCAGGATGCAGGCATTCCGGCAGGCCCCGCACCCGATACATTTTTCGGGGATAAGCCGCACGCCGCCTTCCGGCCGCCTCTCCAGTGCCTCTAGCGGGCACGCGCGTGCACAAGGGGGGTTGCTACATGCGCGGCAGACAACAACGATAAATCCTTTTGACATACCTCCTGCCGACTTGACCCCGATACATGAATTGGAAAGCCCACCCGTTCCACTTCGTCGCGAACAGGCAAACATACATAACTGACATCCGACACACCGCTGAGAATCAATGACGCTGAGTTTCACTGTTCTTTCCCTCCTCGCTGTTGAGATACTTTATGGTACCCATCTCTAATGAATAGGCAATTTTTAGTTAGTAGAAAGGTAGTCCGAGGGCCTAGTACTAGTATATCTTTGAAACCATCGTCCCAGGATAGTAGTGATCGAGTATCTCACGGTACTTTTTCCCCCGTTTGCCGAGACTGATTGCACCCATCTGACACATTCCGACACCGTGCCCCCATCCGGCTCCGGTAAAACGCCATACTTTCTTTTCCGGAATATGATCAACGACGAACAAGGAACTAGGCATATCGTCAAGGAGTCTCCGGATGATCAGTTCGCCCCACACTGCCTTTTCTCCCGTGTCACCTATGACAAGAAGTTTCCAGATACGCCCGGAGACGCCGCGGTTGACTGGCCGCAGTTCGGTGACATGCCCAACACCGAGTGCTGCCACGAGTTCATCCAAGTTCTTCTCAGGTATTTCCTTCTTCCAGCGGAATTTCTTGTTGAGCGGAATGTCGCACTCACCCTCTGTTTCTTCGAGAAACTTTCGTACATCCATAGCGCGTGTAAGGTCTAATCTCGGCGGATTAGGCATATCCCACACGCCGCGGAGGTACTCGCGGGGAGATGAAAACCACACATTCTCTATCGCTTCGGTATGGCCGCCACATGACGAAGAGTAAGGAGCACGAACGACATAGATATCTTTGTAGAGCAGAATCTCTCCACGCGTCGTGTCTACGGCTTGTTTGAACTTCGGTGCTGTCTCTTTTTCCCGCCAGTCCAGTTTCTGACAGTGAATTTCAGAACAAATGTGGAAAGGATCGCCGATGTGTCGTTTTCCAAGTTGCATGAAGATATCGGTTCGCGCAGCAACCGCCTGTGCCTTGAGCGTTTCGATGGGCGCCGACACGAACATTTCTCCAGGGAGGATACGGTAAAGGAGTTGTTCCACATCTTCTTCTATGACGATTCCCACGCTCTCTTCGGATGTTGCATAGAGAAAGAGGGGGCGACCGGCCACAAGCGCCATGTGGGGAGCCTGTGCCGTAACAGTTACCGAAAGCGAGACAAAATCCTTACAGAGAAGAGTGCGGTGGTGTGCCGTGACGGTAAGGGTGGCTTCAGCAGGTCGAATAAAGACAGGAATCACGAGAATCTGCCGCCCGGGGTACTCATTCCGGAGCCTTTCCTGCCGTGCTTCTGCCGCTGTTTTGTCCTCAAAGGTTTCCGAGAGAACAATGAAATATTCCCGATTATCTATCCGTCTCTCGCCGAGAGAAAAGATACCACCTGTCGAGAAGATCTCGAGAGAAGTCTCCATCTCGGTTGCTGTCTTTGCAAGGCGATCCTTGTATCCGAGGAGGGTTTTCCCCGACAATTCTTCGACTGCGACACGGTAGCGCATTACCGGGGGACGGTACCCCGCCACCGATACCGTAGCCGTCTCGGCATCGAGAGAAGATTCGCCGCACGAGAAGCGGGTTTTTCCGTCAATGGTGAATGGGGTAGTATGTTCGGCGATTTGGACTCGCACGGCAGGAATTCCTTCCCGAAAGTTGAACGAAGCAGTATGAAAGTATAGGT
>Ga0129299_1001355_pt1 | contig 16401 bp, 13 predicted proteins | sample ConPoolayeCmetaG_FD_94477 | JGI IMG/M metagenome (GOLD analysis project Ga0129299, IMG submission 94477) | Hot spring microbial mat communities from California, USA to study Microbial Dark Matter (Phase II) - Cone Pool mat layer C metaG ... | reverse complement strand
CGGGCAACCGGCTGGTCTCCACTACACGCACGTTCAGAAATCACAAAGCCGTTATTCCGAACCTTTCCGACTTTCCATGCCATGAAAAATCAATCATTCCTCGGCTCTACTGTCGAACTTGGGTTAGGCCGCGTTGTGCGCACCCACAAAGCCTTTTTCCGGCGAGATGAAAGGACCTTCCAAATGAATTCCGAGCAAATGGCGGCGGAATTCATTGCGAGCGCAGATACGCGCGATGATGCCTAAATTGCGTTGATAGACGTCCGGCGGACAGGTTACCAATGTGGCGAGGAAAGCGGTCGTGCCAGCGGCGGCCAGTTCACGGCAAACCCACGCCACGGCATCGGCTGTAAGCTGGTTGCTTGAAAAATCTATCCCTTTGTAGCCGTTAACTTGCAGATCCACAAAGCCGGAGATGGAAAGCAGACGCTTTTGTTTGTCTTGCTGCCAGACAGGTCGGGATTTTTTCATTGTCATGCAGTATGTGCTCCTGGGCATTGAGGTTTATCAAGCAGGATCTTGCGATTGGCGCGTAAAATCAGGGTTGATTTCCTACCGTTTCTCAAACCCAAATCCGGGATCAAAGACTTGCTCGGTGATTATTCTTGCAGGTTGATGTCCTTCAATTGCTGGTAGAGATAACGTCCCAGCTTGCGGGCCCCTTGGGGCGTATTGTGATGGAAGTCGTAAAAATCGCTATCTTCCCAAGCTATCTCATTGGCCGCGTCGAAGGCCAGGCAGCCAAGCTCCCTCGCTTTACGAAGGGTGGCCTTGTTTAGAAGGTCCATCATCAGGAACTGATCCACGCCGTTGATTTCTACGCGATCATAGGGCACCTGTGCGGCGTCTCCCACGAGACCAGTGCCATCAGGCCGCGCGCTGCGAACAGGTTGAGTCACCACGATTACGCCTCCCCCCGCGGCTTTGGCCTTGCGGACAAGCTCTTCGAGACGAGCGGCGTACGCAGCGAGGCGGCTCTCCATTAATCCCCGATGGTCCTTCACCAGAGGCTGGTCTGTGAGTTGGCACTCGGACAGGCGTCGGCGTACGTGGGGCACGCGGTAAATACGGGCCTGCTGAACGCCTCTGCGAACTCGGAAAAGGTCGTAAAGAGCGCTGCACGCCTCCAGGCGGTTTCGCAGGGAACCGGGTTTGATCAGGCGGTCGTAGCGGAAATTGGCATCGCGGTAAAAGTCGTTCACGCCGATATAAAACAGAAACCACTTTACGCGCAAATCAGGTATGCTGGGAAACCACCAATCAAAGTTCTTCAGATGGCCATAAGTTGATTGACCGTCCACACCGGCATTGACGACGCTGACCGTGCGTCCGTGGGTGGCAAACTCGGACGCCAGAACATCCTGCCAAGTCTGGCCGTCGCCAAGGTAACGTTGGTCTGTGGTGCTGCCGCCAATCGTAAGAATGTCAATTTCGGCCGGCGAAGGATATTTTCCGCGAAATCCATACTTGTCACGCGTGTAAGTGATTTTCGGATTGTCTGTGGGGTACAGTTCGGAGACATCGAAAATAATTTGTTCGTTTTGGGGGATGCGCAGGCGCTTGATGCGGCCGGCAGGGGTAAGCCAATCGCCGAAGAGCAGTTCAATCAGAACAATCCCCGTAATAAACAGGGCGATATTTGCCACTACAAGAGTGAGCGTTCGTCTAAGCATTGAGGGCATCGCGACAAAAAACAATCGAAGAAATACAATCGAAGAAATACAATCGAAGAAATACAATCGAAGAAATACAGGCTCATATCTAATCCCACCGTAGCGGACCGGGCGTATTTGTCAAGCCGTAGAGATTTGCGCTGCGTGTGCATGAGGGGCCGTGCGCAATGATTGAAGGTTGAACGCTTTGGCTTGCAAATTGCAGCGAATAAGCGAAATTACAACCAATTCCTGCAGCGGGGCTTCTTTATGCCTTGTACACAGCCAAAGAACGCGGCTCGCTTCTGCGTTGGGGTGGCGGTTTTGCTTTGTCTCGGTCTGTTTTCCATCTGGGTTCTTGTGACTCAGTCTAGATTGAATCCAGCCGTTATCGCGCTGCTTCACGCGTCAAACCTTTCTTCTTCCGAAGAAGTTCACGGCGTCGTGCCCCAGCCGGCCTGGTCGGTGGCGACCCTTGCAGCTCCTGATTTAATGGCGATGAGCGCTCCGGAGGAATTTGACCGCGAAACCCTGGCGGATAAGATTGACGGTAAGGCTGATTTGTACCTCGCGTGCAACTTCGAAAAATTGCGTTGTCAACGGTTCAGCCTGGTGAAGAATCCGGAGGAGTGGCTGGAATGGTTCGAGTATGATATGGGCAACGTGTATAACGCGTTTGCCGTGTTCAGTTTGCAGCGCAGAGCGGAAGGGCAGAGGGTGGAGTTGATGCCTTACGCCTACAGGACCAGGAACGCGCTTTTCTGTGTGGCGGGAAAATATTACGTCGAGGTCATAGGATCGTCAACAGGAGAGGACTTGGCCGTTGCAATCATGGCCATGGTGAGCAGATATGTCAGTTTGCATCCCGATAGCCACCACGAGATCCCCGAAGTGAACCTGTTTTGTGAAGAGGGGTTGATACCAGATAGTTTCGCCCTGCAGGTCAGTACGGCATTTGGTTTTGAAAAGTTCCGAAATGTCTTCACGGCAGAGTACAACCTGGGCAATGGAGAATGTCTGGCTTTCTTGACGCGCGAAGCAAATCCGGAATCAGCTGCGGAATTGACGCGCAGCTACGGTCAGTTCCTGATTGCCAACGGAGGGAAAGTCTCTGAGATATCCAACTTGCCGGGCGACGCTGTGACAATCGAACTGTTTGGCGGCACTGAAATTGTGTTTTCGATCGGCCCGTTTGTTGCCGGCGTTCATGCGGCGGACAACGGGCTGGCAGCCGCGGCAGTGGTCAATAATTTGGCTGAGTGTCTGCGAAAGTCCTTATGAGCTTGTGTGTCATCTTGAGAATGGGGTGGTGTTTGTGACGAGTTTTCTTGAGATGGGGGAGGGGATAACGCGCCGCGAGTTTTTGGTGCGGTTTGGCAGCGCAGCCGCGGCATCAGCCTTGGTAGCGGGCGTCGGGAGGACTTTGTATCGGCCGCCATCCACTCGCCCCGGCGGTGAAGCAACGTCCTTCAGCGTTCGGGATTTTTCGGTTGGACCGGAGATAAACGGTATCAGCATTATGACCGGCTCGGATCGGGCCAGGACATTCAGCGGCGCTGTTGAAGGACTAGGTGGCATCGGCAGATTCATAGAGAAGGGGGACCGTGTCGTTATCAAAGTCAACGCAGCTTTTGCGGCTCCGCCGGCGGTCGGCGCAACGACGCATCCCGAGCTGGTGGCGGAAGTGGTCCGTTTGTGCTATCGCGCCGGCGCCGAACGCGTTGTGGTAACTGACAATCCGATCAACGACCCGTATGCTTGTTTCCAATTGACCGGCATTGGTCGGGCTGCCGAGAGTGCCGGTGCGCGGGTAGTGCTGCCCAAGCCTGAATTTTTTCGCCCCGTCACTTTGGCAGGCGAGAGATTGATCCGTGCGTGGCCGGTTTTGTTCGACCCCTTGCGGGAGGCGACCAAACTTATCGGCGTGGCACCCGTCAAAGATCATCACCGGAGCGGCGCGTCAATGACCATGAAGAATTGGTATGGCTTGCTCGGCGGTCGATGGAATGTGTTTCATCAGCAGATTCATGCCATTATTGCCGAACTGGCGGCCTTAGTGCGCCCCACATTTGTAGTGTTGGACGGAACGGTGACGATGGTTTCGAACGGGCCCACGGGCGGATCAATTGATGATCTTCGGCCCACCAATACGATGATTGTCAGTACCGACCAGGTGGCCGCAGATACGGCGGGAGCTGCGCTGCTGGGGCGTCCTTTGTCAGCGCTGCCGTTCATTACCCAGGCCGCAGCGGCCGGTCTCGGGACGACTGACTTGGAGTCCTTGAAACCGTTTAGAGATCGGGTGCTGTAAGCCCGAGATCCGGCTTCTAGCCTAGATTTTGTGTTAGAGAAGAAATGGAGGAAGAACAGCGTTCCCCCGCGCGGGTCACGGAGAGAACGTTGTTACGGTCTGGAACGGTGATGCAGTTCCGGACCTTAACAGAGAAAATTGCCGTGGCATGCTCATGAAAATTGTGGTAGTCAGACGGATTTCTCAAGCTTTTTTCCTTTACCTTTTTGTCTGGTTTTGCCTGGTGATGACCATCGGGACGCGATGGTATGAGTTGCGGGGCTGGCCCGTTAACTGGTTCTTGCAGTTGGACCCCTTGGTGGCTTTAGTCACGATGTTGACTACGGGACGGCTTCTCGGACCGCTCGCATGGGCGCTGGCAACGGTGTGCTTGACGCTTTTTATCGGTCGCTTCTTTTGCGGATGGGTATGTCCGTTCGGCACGCTGCACCAATTGGTGGGATGGTTGGCTCACAGGCGCCAGGCTGTGGCTGAAAGAGTGCGAGCTAATCGGTACCGCTCGGCGCAGATCGTTAAATATTACATACTGGTCGTGTTCCTCGCGGCGGCAGGTGTGGGCTTTGTTTTCAGCCTCAGCAGTTTTCTCCGTCGCTGGCCGTGGCTTTGGTGCGCTTTTGCTGGGGTGCCGCTGACCATTTTAGCTGTCGGGGGTTCAAAAAAAAGCGCTGGTCACGGAGGGGTAGCTGTTCGTCGCCTGCTCGGGGCAGCGGCAGTTGCGGTTGTTGTTCTGGCGTTATTTTCTGCGGCCATGCGGGAGCGTCTCTGGGGTCGGGGAAGCTTGCTGACTGGGCTGCTTGACCCTATTCCCTTCGCACATCGCGCGGTCAATCTGTTTGTGCTGGGCGTTGCCGAAGGAATTGGCGGAGCACAGCGCTACTACTCGGGCGCGTGGATCATTGGCGTGGTTTTCGTTTCGACGCTGGCCCTTAACACGTGGATTCCGAGATTCTTCTGTCGTTTCATATGTCCGTTGGGGGCTTTGCTGGGGTTGTTAGCGCGCCGGACGCCCTGGAGGATCGGCAAACGCAAGCCGGAGTGCTCTGCCTGCCGGCTGTGTGAAGTCAATTGTGAGGGGGCATGCGAGCCATCGATGCGCATCCGGACCAGCGAATGTGTCCTTTGTTTGAACTGTCTCGACGTTTGCCATGAGGACCAATTGAGCTACGGGTGGCGCCATGCCCCGGGCAGCGAAGCAGCGGGGTCGGTTATCACGCGGCGGAATTTTTTAATTGCGGCTGTGACGGGTTTGACGGGCGTGCCAGCTTTGAGATTGGGCGGTCTGGTGGGGCCGAACTGGTCTCCGCGGCTGATCCGACCGCCGGGTGCGTTGGCGGAACCAGAATTCTTGGCGAGATGTATCAAGTGCGGGCAATGTATGCGGATTTGTCCGACCAATATTGTGCAGCCGGCGCTGCTGGAGGCTGGAGTTGAGGGAGTGTGGACGCCGGTTCTCAACTATCGGATTGGGACGAGCGGTTGTCTGTTGCCGTGCGTGGGTTGCAGCAATGTGTGTCCCACAGGTGCCTTGCGGCCGCTCAGCGTGGATGAGAAACTGGGGCGGGGTCCCTACGCGGCCAGCGGGCCTTGGAGGCTCGGCACGGCCTTTGTAGACCACGGGCGGTGCTTGCCGTGGGCGCAGGATACGCCCTGCATTGTTTGTCAGGAAGTCTGTCCGGTCACCCCGAAGGCGATATATGTGCGGGAGATCTATCTGGCGACGCGCGACGGCGTCCGCCGGGTGCGCGCGGTTACGGGGAAGGAGGTAATTGTTGACGGGCCGGCGTTGCGGCCTGACAGGTTTGCTACGGGAGATTACTATTTGCGGTCGACAGATACGGTTGCCCGGCTGCGGATTGAGGGCAATACCGAGGACACGATTAAGGTGGAGGGGTTGGGAGGATCAACGGCCTTGCCGCCGATCGGCAGTGAAGTGACGGTTGAAGTGCGTCTGCAAAGGCCGTATGTTGATCCCGGTTTGTGTGTCGGATGCGGAATGTGTGAGCACGAATGTCCCGTGAGCGGGTTGCGGGCGATCCGGGTAACGGCAGAGAATGAAACGCGGGAGAAAGGCCACTCGCTGGTTGCCGAACGGCAGTGAGACCGGAAGAAGTTACTTCGGAAAGAGAGAGGAGCAAAGCGTATGAATAAGCGAAGAATGAACCGCCGCGAATTCGTGAAAATAGTCGGTTTGTCAGGAGCTGCCTTGGCTGTGGGGTTGCGCGCGAGGGGCGCAGAGTCCGTAGCGGATCAGGCTGCTTCCGAAGCATTGAACTCGATGACGCCGAAGGTGCCGCGGCGGAAATTCGGAGCGACAGGTGTCGAGGTGCCCATACTGGCGCTGGGGGGTATATTTGATATTCCCACTAATCAACTGGTGTTAGAGAAGGCTTTTGACTACGGAGTGCGCTACTGGGACACGGCGTATTCCTACGGGGGTGGGCGTAGTGAAGCGGGGATGGGCATATACTTCGAGCGGCACCCCGAGCGCCGGGAGGAAATCTTTCTGGTCACAAAAACCGGCGCTCGTAACCCGCAGGAGATGACTGCGCAGCTTGAGGAATCTCTCAGGCGGTTGCAGACGGATTATGTTGACTTGTACTTTCTCCACGGCGTTTCTGATCCACAGGCTTTCACTGATGAGATCAGGACGTGGGCGGAAAAGACCAAAAAAGCCGGCAAGATAAAGTTTTTCGGTTTCAGCACTCATTCCAACATGGAAGAGTGCGTGGCGGCTGCGGCAAAACTCGGTTGGATTGACGGCATCATGCTCACTTACAACTATAGAATCATGAACACGGACCGGATGAAAGCGGCGATCGAGTCAGCGGCGAAAGCGGGAATTGGGCTCACTGCCATGAAGACGCAGGCGCGTCCGGCGCGCCGCGGAGAAAGCCAGGAACAGGATCGCGAGGCCAACGCGCAGGAAGCCATGGTGGCGCATTTTACAGCGAGGGGATTTACTCCTGAGCAGGCGAAAATGAAGATTGTCTGGGAAACGAAGGAAATCGCATCAATTTGCTCGGCTATGTATACCGTCACTGTGCTGCAAGCCAACGTGATGGCGGCGTTGGACAGAAAGGAGCTTACGGAAGCTGATCGATCCGTATTGTTTGCCGAAGCGGCCGAGACTTGCAGTGGATACTGCGCGGGGTGCAGTCGGATCTGCGAGGGTGCCATCGGCTACAAAGTGCCGGTGAGCACCATGATGCGGGGACTTATGTACCGTAACAGTTACGGCGATCTCGAGTTGGCACGGGAGACCGTGGCCAGCGGTTGGCAAGGCGATCGCGCGGTTCTGGGAATGATTGACTTTCGGGCGGCGGAACAAGTTTGTCCCAACAGGCTGCCAATTGCTAAGTTGGTAAAAGAAGCGGCCGAGCTGTTCGCTTAGGAGTGTTTTGACGCTTTCGTGCAGCCCGGATTTACGGCTGACCAGACAGGCCAGATGCAGGGCGCACTAGCTGAAGGTGCCTGCGCACACTCCGAATCTCCGGCAACAAAAGCAGATGGCCGGTTTTGGCCAATCCCGAAGGGTTTGAGAATTGGCGTCTCTGCTCTCCAGATGTGGCTTTCGCATTTCTGTGTAAAAGATGTACAATTCAATTGCATTTCGATCGCGTTTAAGAACCTCCACGGCCCTGACGGAACTGGATCCTGCGCCGGCTCGAAGCATGCGGTTTTGAGCGAATTCTGAAGGGTCGCTTTCCACCGCGACTGCTGCCGAGAAGATTTTTCAGGGCGATTGCATTTCAAGTTTTTCGCGTGCAGTGAGATGTAAGGGCTAGCCAGCTTCCAGACGTAAAAGCCGGGTTCGAAGTCAATCCCGCTGCAAGTAGTTGGCGGGAGTGTGCTTGTAAACATGTGTTTCCGACTTTTGTCTTGCGGCATCCCGCCTTGGCAGGCTCAAAACACGGGAGCGTTACACCCGAGACGCGTTTCCCTGCACTGCCCGATCCGCGTGTGCCACTTCGTCCGCCATCTTCTTACGGTAAGCGGCCAGGCGGCTACGCAGTGCGGGGTCCTGAAGCGCGAGAATGGCGACGGCGAGAAGAGCCGCGTTCTTGGCCCCGGCTTTTCCGATGGCTACACTGGCCACGGGGATGCCTCCCGGCATCTGTACAGTGGACAGCAGGGAATCGAGTCCGCCAAGATCGCTGGTTTGCATCGGCACACCGATGATCGGCAGAAGGGACAGAGAGGCCAGCACGCCCGCTAAATGAGCAGCTTTTCCAGCGCCTGCAATAATGACCTTGATTCCGCGCCCTTCAGCTGAGAGGGCAAATTCTCGGGCGGCATCAGGTGTACGGTGCGCAGAAATAATTCTGATTTCGTGGGGCACCGAGAACTCATGCAGCACCGTTGCTGCTTCCCGGAGCGTATCGAGGTCGGATTGACTTCCCATTACGATGGACACGAGCGGCTTATTCTCCATTTGCATCTCTCCTTTCTTTGTCAGACTCGAACTCTCCGACTTGAAACTCCTCGCTTGTTTTTCTGGAGGCTCTTTTGAGCCGGTCCATGATGGCCAAACCCAGCCCTGTCTCCGGAATTGGATCAGCCACAATCAAGTCCAGATCCATAGCATCCAGGCGGTGAAGGGCGGCAAATAGATTTGTTGCGGCTTCCCGCAAATCCCCGTCTCGAGAAAGCACTTCTACGGCTGCAAAGCCATTGATGGCGAGGTGTGGGCAGAAAGCGAGGAGCCCCACTTTTGAGCCAGGGGGAATGCCGCAGGCGGCTGAATTGAAAACCAGCGGTGTACGCGGGGCATAATGACTGCGAGTTTGTCCCGGCGCGGAGGGGGAGGAAGGAGACAAACAACAATCAAGACGCTGTCCCAAAACGTGTTCGATTTCTTCGGGGGCAATGCCACCCGCACGGAGAAGGATTGGGCGAGGGCCGACTAACGACACGACAGTGGATTCAACGCCCACAGGACACGGCCCGCCGTCGAGCACCATGTCAACGCGGCTGCCGAGATGTCTGACCACATGCTCTGCTGTTGTGGGGCTGAGCGATCCGAACGGATTGGCACTTGGCGCCGCGATCGGCATTCCCGTGAGTTTGATGAGTGCCAATGCCAGCGGATGTCTGGGCATGCGGACGGCCACAGTTGGTAGACCGGCTGTGACCAATTCCGGCACTTTAGGCGTCTTCCGGAGCACCAGTGTCAGCGGCCCAGGCCAGAAGTATCTGATCAAATCCATACCTGCCGGAGGGATTTCCTCCGCTACCAGCGACAGCTGCTCAACCCTGTCCACATGGACAATCAGGGGGTCAAAACGGGGGCGTGCTTTAACTTCGAACACTCGGGCTACGGCTTTCTGATTGAATACGGCCGCGCCCAGTCCATACACGGTTTCCGTCGGAAAAGCCACGATACCGCCGTTGCGTAAGACATGCGCCGCGGAGTGCACAATGCCAGGATGGTCATCTTCCAGGTGATGCCAATGCCAATACGACAAAATCCAGTCGGCTGCCTCGCGAATTCCCGGCATGCAAACGGTCTCGGGGGGAAGTTCGTTACGGTGTTCGGCGCCATGTCCGGTCAGAACATAGATTCCGTGAGCTCCGGCAGATGCCGCCAGAGCCACGTCGCTGGGATGATCACCAATGACAAACGATCGGCTCAAATCCAGGCCGTATTCGTCGCGGGCTTTCTCGAGAAAAAAAGTGTTGGGTTTGATACATGCGCATCGGTCGTCACGCTTGTGGGGACAGCAATAGACTTTGGAGATTGTTACTCCGTGTCGGCGCAATTCGCTGACGACATAGTCATTGACTCGTTGGACATCCTCGGCGCTGACGATGCGCAAGGAGACTCCCGGCTGGTTGGTTACCACGAAAAGGCGGAAATGCTGTTGCAGCCTCTTTAGAGACCGGATGGTCTCTGGATAAAAGACGACCTCCGAATGACTCCGCAGGTGACCGCGATCCTCAATTATGGTCCCGTCGCGATCTAGAAACACAGCAGCTTTTTCCATTGTGCATTTGAGCGAGTTGTGGCTACTGTAATGAGTTTCCCATCAAGTGTTTAATGTTGCAGCGCCATTTTCGGCGCCCGGGGTTCTGTCAGGGCGTGACGGTCATTATCTTTCGTGCCTGTTCTGGGTAGGCGGCGATAAAGCGCACCTCGTCCGCAACCACTGGTTTCTGTTTCAGCACATTGGCGTACCGAACCAGCTCCAGAATCTTGCGCGCCTCCTCCTCGTCACGGAAAGATATTTCCAACTTTTGGGATACATTGCGAAAACCCTTGATGCCGCTGTATTCGCCGATACATATCTGACGCCCGGTTTCCACGATTTCAGGTTCGCCTCGCCCGAGTTCCTGGTAGTTGTAAAGCTCGTAGTTATGCGCGTCTTTCAGGACGCCGTCAGCGTGAATTCCGGATGCATGGGCAAAGGCATTCTCGCCAACGCCCGGCTGATTGATCGGAATTGGGACACGGAAGGCGTAAGAAGCATACTTGGCCAGGCGCCACATCTGCGACAGATCGATGCGCGGATCCAAATGGTACTTGCCGCGGAAGCCCGCAGAATATCGAATGCCAAGAATTACGGAGAGCAGATCGGCGTTGCCAGCCCGTTCACCGATGCCGTTGACGCAGGTGTTGATGTAGGCGTCAACACCTCCGTCCAAAGCGCCTTTGGCCGCCGCCAGGGAAGAAGCGACGGCCATCCCCAGATCATTGTGGCAATGCACCTCGAGGGGTATGCCCACTTGAATGGCGAGTGTGCGCATGCGCTCATAAATGGTGAAGGGATCGTCGCAACCCACTGTGTCGCAATAGCGGAAACGATCGGCGCCGTGATCCCGGGCTGCCTTCGCAAAGCGGATGAGAAAATCCAGATCGGTGCGCGAGGCGTCCTCCGCGTTCACGCCGAGCGTCCGTGCTCCTAGGTGCCGCGCAAGGTCCACTGCCGTGGTCATGTCATTCAGGATGTCTTCTCGTGTTTTACGCCCTCCAAATTTACCCTGAATCATCTGGTCAGAGGTCGAGATAGACAAATTGAAGTCGCGCAGACGGGTCCACTTGAAGGCCAGTTCCACGTCTTCCGGAATGGCGCGGAGCCAGCCTGCAAGGATGATGGGGCGCAGGACTCCCATCTCGGCCAGTTCGACCTGAGCGTTCAGATAGTGCGTCTCATGTCGCGTGGTGGGAAATCCGCACTCGCTCTGGAACACGCCCAGCTTGTTCAGATAGATGTTGATCATCGTCTTTTCGATTTTGGCCAGCCCCAGTTTTGCTGTCTGGACGCCGTCACGATTCGTGACGTCTATGATGTAGATCATCGGCATGGCACTGCTTCCTCCGGCTCACAAGATTGAGCCAGGCCGGTATACGCTATCGTCTTTATACTTTTCCAGAAGGGGCGCAGCCTTGTCACGCACAGCCGCGATTTGTTCGCGCGCGCGCCCGATGAAATGCATTCTATCCTCAAAAACCGCCGCCAGGCGTTCCCGGGTAAGTCCGGCCTGTTTCAGCTCCGGCTCCTCGGCCAAAAGATCCAGAAGACGATTGTCCGGATCGCCGGTTTTTCGCAGGCGCAGGGCCTCGGCGACGGCGTGCTTCCTGATCAGGGCGTGAGCCTTTTCGCGTCCGATCCCGGCTTCGCACGCCAGGGTTAAGACCTCTGTCGTCGCGAGGAATGGCAGATAGCGGTTGTACTCCCTTTCGATCACTGCAGGATAAGCACCCAGCTCGTCCAGAACCGTAAGCGTTGTTTCGCACAAGCCGTCCGAGGCATAGAAAGTGTCGGGGATAATCACGCGCCGCACGACCGAGCACGACACATCGCCTTCTTCCCACTGATCACCCGCGAGCCGGGAAGCGCCGTCGGCATACATCTTGATAAGTTCTGCCAGCCCACAGATGCGTTCTGAGCTGCGCGTGTTCATCTTGTGCGGCATTGCGGTGGAACCCACCTGCCCCTCTTTGAAACCCTCGGTAACTAGCTCATGACCCGCCATCAGGCGTATCGTCTTGGCAAAATTCTCACAAGGAACGGCGAGCAACGCCAGATGGCTGATCAATCCATAGTCCAGCGATCTGGGATAGACTTGGCCTGGCGAAGCCGAAACCTCTGAGAAACCGAGTTCCTGCGCCACGCGCCTTTCCAGTTCCTGGACACGTTCTTCGCTGCCAAGGAGCGCCAGCATGTCGAACTGGGTACCCACGGGGCCTTTGATTCCCCGCAGGGGGTAGGCCGCAAGGAACCGTTCAAATGCCAACAGATGACCCAGAAGCTCCTCGGCCCACATGGCGAAACGGCGTCCCAGCAATGTGGCTTGAGCCGGCTGCCGATGCGTTCGGGCCGTGAGGAGGATGTCCTGATAGTCAACTGCACGGTCAAGAAACCGGCGTAGAATGGCCACATATTTCCCAAAAATGATACGCCCGGCCTTCTTGATTTGCATTTGTTCCACGTTATCGGTCAGGTCCCTTGAGGTCATTCCCTTATGGATATGTTCAGCAGCTCCGGCGGCTTGAACAAAGGCCTCGATCTTGGCTTTGACGTCGTGTTTCGTGCACCGTTCGATGGTTCGGATAACGTCCAGGTCGATCTTGTCTCTGGCCGCTTCGTACTTCGCAATGTCGGACTCGGGAATTGGGACTCCGAGTTCGCGCTGCACTTTCATCACCGCGATCCACAACTCACGTTCGGCAATCGCCTTGCCGACTTCCGAGAAGATGGTATTGATCGCAGGCGTGGCGTACCGCTCGGACAAAACGTTGTAGTTTGGCATGCTCATCACTCCTCAAACACGGAGTCCGGCACGCTTGAGATTTGCCCGGGATGTTCGGCCATTTCCCGTGCACATTGGAACATTTGCTCAAACATGTCCGGAAGCTGCTGCTCTTCAACACATGAGAATGCTACGCGGATATCTGTGGGCGAGGTTGCGATGACGCCAATGCCGTAACGATTCAGAAGCTCGATCCGGTACGCTTCTGCATTGATGCCGTGAAGTCGCAGGCACATGAAATATCCCGAGTTGAAAGGGTAGGGCGTCCAAATGGCGGCGTACCGGTCGGTGGCCAGAATTTCTTTGACCCGCATGGCCCGAGCGCGGAGGACCTCGACCTTGGCCTTCTTTTCCTCTGCATAGCGGGGGTCATTCATGGCCCTCAGCAAAATGCTCTGAGAAGCATGGCAGCAATTGGAAATCGTTCCGCGGATACAACCGGCCACCTTCTTTTCCAGGGCGGCATGCACGGGCTCACCGCCGGGTGCAGCAAAGGTTATGAAACCCACGCGCAAACCCCAGACAAAATCTTCCTTGGTGGCGCCGTCCAGTTTGATCGGGAGAAGGTTAGAATGCAGACCTGCCAGTCTCGCAAAAACGGATTCGTTAAGAACACCCGGCTCGTAGAACAGACCGAAGTACGCATCGTCGCACACGACCACTATATGGCATCCTGCATCTGCGGCCTGAACGAGCGCGGCACACAGTGCCTCGGCTTCTGACACGGTGGGGGCATACCCAGTCGGATTATTAGGGAAATTCAGCAGCACGATGAGTTTTCTGCGGTTCGATTCCCGGGCAATGGCGGCTGAAAAAGCTGCTATGTTCAACTCGCCCGAGGGCGTGAAGAAGGCGTGTTTGACTATCCGGGCCTCACGACGGATGCGGAAAATCATGTTGTAATTACCCCAGAACTGATCCGGAATGAGCACCGTGTCGCCGCGTTCCACAAAGAGATCAGCGACAAGACTGAGCCCGTGTGTCACACCGCTGGTGACAACGGGCAGGCTGATGATTTTCCCGGCAAGCGAGGGGTTCACGACAAAAAGATGCTCCCGCCACCTGGCGCGCAGATCCGGAAGACCAAATGCCGGAGCGTATGGAAGCGCGTCGTCGGGAGCCAGTCCCGAAAGCTGGCGCATCACGCTGGGCAAGTGCATGGCGATGCCCTTCTCCCTGGCGATGCCGATTGTGGCGTTGTAGCGTGTGGCTTTTTGTTTGGCCTCTGCTGACTGCGTCAAAATCCCTTTGGGGAAATACAGCTCGCGTCCGAGCGCCGAAAGCATCTCGAACACCTGAGGGGCATGTCGTTGAATATCCTGATTCAGCTCAGTTGCTAGTGGCGCGGGCATAACTTCCTGTCCTTTAGCTCGTTACAACCATTCCAGACTACGTGTGTACCATCGGGGACCTCATTTTTTGTTCGAGAGGGATGTTTTCATTAAGCACGTTCCTCCGGAAATTTGTCCGGTGTGATATAGTCGCCAAAGCGCTTCTGAGCTTCAAGCAGGCGCTCGCGCTGGCGCTGCAGAATCTCGAAAACCGCGCGCGGAGCATCTGAACAGTGTTCGCGGTGAAACTTTTCAACCCGGTCCATTTTGGACAGATTTTCCGGCACGCGGATTGTGAATTGCAAGGTATAATCCTCGGTCTTGTATTCTTTGCCCAAGACTTCCCGAAACAGAGGGACGAGGTCGGTGTACCGAGGGATCAATCCGGTCGGAGTACGCAATGCGCCGGCTTCACCATGGATGCGTCTTTCCATCCACTTGACCCAAACGTGCTTGTCGCGCATACCAGTGACGAACTTGCCCTGGCTGTCGCGCAGAAAGTAGTTGACTCCAAACACCTTGGGAGGGATGGTTACCTTCTTGCCGAAATCTAGGTTGTTCTGCACATACTTTCCAAGCGGAATGGAAACGAAATCCTGAATGCTCATCAGGTTGATCTCCGGAATCCCTTCGGCGCCGATAATCGCAAAAGTAGTCTCGGTCTCCAGCGCGGCTCCATAGGCAACGATACCGTGTTCCCAGTCGAATGCCTCCTGGACCGGCACGTAGCTTTTAGCGTCACGTCCTCCGTAGATAATCCCCCCGAGAACGACTCCTTCCGGGTTGTCCAATTCGCTGTCGCAATTTGCAAGCGCCTTTAGAGCAACGGCATAGCGCGCGTTTTTGTGTGCAAGAGGAATCTCATTGCCTGCCGCGTCCTTCTTGCCTTTGAACCAGGCTCCCGAAAAATTCTCACCGTCATTGGGCGTCTCACAACCCATGCCAAGCCAGTAGGGTTTTCCGTCTTTAACCAGAACATTGGAGAAGATGACCTCACTTGGCTTGGTAAGAATGTCCCAGATGACCGGGTCATCCTTCGCGTTGATGTTTTGGATTATGCCGAAAATTCCGGATTCCGCGTTGACGGCCCGAAACTGGCCTTTGATGGAGCGAAAGTAGGCGATGTCGTCGCCGAGGATAGTTTCGCCGGGCAACATCGCTGTGGATGTTTTGCCACACGCGCTCGGAAAAGCTCCCGCCAGATAGGTCTTTCGGCCACCAGGTCCCTTGACGCCCATCAGGAACATGTGTTCTGCCAGCCAGCCCTCGCGGTCGGCCTTGCGAATTGTCAGACGCAACGCCAGTTTTTTAAGCCCGACCGTGTTTCCGGCATACTGGGTGTTCACGCTATAGACTGTGTTTGTCATATAGTCGATGTAGATGCGCTTCTTGTCAGTGTCGACGCTGACCATGCGCTCATCAAGACGGCCGGCAGAATGGAGCGTAGCGAAGAATTCCACGTCCGGATCCGCGCGCTTGAATTGCTCGTATCCGCCCCGATAAAGGAGATCGAGGCTGTGAGAAACATACCAGGAATCCGTGCACTCCACACAAGGAATGCAGAAAACGGAGTTGTTCGGGCCCAGCGTGAGAAACCGCACGATCATTGTGCGGCCTTTCATGGATCCTTTGAGCAAACTGCGGATCTCCGCAAGACCTGCTTCCCGTTCGATTTGATTCAAGGCTTTCGAGAGACTCTGATCGGCGGGCACAAGGTACTTCGTGACCTCTCGGTCTCGGCCCTGATCATCGGGACCGTCAAAATGGACTGTGTGGCCCTCAATGGCCAATTTTCTCTCTTCGCCGAGCTCTATGGCCTTACGGCGCGTTTCGGCTCGCGCTTCGGGCGAATCGTCTAACACGGCAACGCGATCAGGATTGCACAGTTCGATAGCGTCAGCCACGAACTGATGCAGGCGTGGCACTGGCACTGCCATCAGTTTGGCATACTCTTCCTGCGGCAAACTGCGCTTGAGTATATCTATGTGCTTACTCATATGTTTCCTCTATAAGGGATTACTAGCTTTCGATTCTTTCTTACGTTTAAATCAGCAGTAACAAACAGACCACCTGCTCTGTTCACCACTGCTGACGCCGCTGGCCCCCAACAGACTTGGCAGCCGCATCTGTTGCTCCACGGCAGGCGAGTTGTGGCAGGCTTTTACAGGAGTGTCAGGACACAGTCAAGCAAATCTCACTCTGGGATGAAAAAAATATGCACGTAAGATCAAGACTGTGTCTCGGATAGTGAGAAGAAGATGGCAGAGAGGAGGTTGTGGGTTGGGGCTGGACAGTCCCTCGCCTTTCTGCTGTCACGGGGGCATGAAAACAGAAGCTTGGAAACATTATGCGGATG
>Ga0129299_1001354_pt1 | contig 16405 bp, 8 predicted proteins | sample ConPoolayeCmetaG_FD_94477 | JGI IMG/M metagenome (GOLD analysis project Ga0129299, IMG submission 94477) | Hot spring microbial mat communities from California, USA to study Microbial Dark Matter (Phase II) - Cone Pool mat layer C metaG ... | reverse complement strand
GGTGCACGGCCTTGAGGCGGGCCTTGTCCACGTGGGTGTAGATCTGCGTCGTGCTCACGTCCGCGTGCCCCAGCATCTCCTGCACCAGCCGCAGGTCCACCCCGCCGGACAGCAGGTGGGTCGCGAAGCAGTGCCGCAGCGTGTGGGGGGATATCCGGCCGCGCAATCCCATGCGCCGGGCGTACTTGGCCACCAGCCGCCAGCAGTTGGTCCGGTCCAGGGGCCGCCCCGTCCGGGACAGAAACACCCGGCTGGTGGCCTGGCCGTCCACCAGCTGACCGCGGAGGCTCGAGAGGTACTCCCGCGTCGCCTCGATCGCCCGCCGCCCCAGCGGCACGATCCGTTCCCTGGAGCCCTTGCCGAAACAGCGCACGTAGCCCATGTCCAGGTGCAGATCCTCCAGCCGCAGGCCCACCAGCTCGCTGACCCGCAGGCCGGTGGCGTAGAACATCTCCAGGATCGCCCGGTCCCGCTGGGCCAGCGGGTCGCCGGCATCCGGCAGCGACAGCAGCGTGTCCACCTCCTGGACGTTCAGCACGCGAGGCAGGTTCTGCCACTTCCTGGGCGATTCGATCAGCTCGGCCACATCCTGGGCCATGTGCCCCCGGGCGTGGCAGAAACGACAGAAGATCTTGACCGCCACCAGTCGCCGCGCGATCGAGCTGATCGCCAGCTCGTGCTCGGTCTTCAGGCAGACCGCGAACTCCTGGATGTCCGTCGCGGTCAACCCGGACAGCGCGATCCGCCGCCGCTCCAGGAAGCCGGCGAAGACCTCCAGGTCACGGCGGTAGGCGGCCAGGGTGTTCTCCGAAAGGCCGGCTTCCGCCCACAGTTCGCCCAGGAAACGCTCGATCAGCGGGCGCGGACTCGCTCCCTCGGAGGCCGGGGTCGCCGGCGGGCCCGGGGCGGCGGCCTGGTCCCGCTCAGGCGGAGCGGGCGAGCGCGGACGCGGCCCCGTGGTACCGGTCGGACTGGCGGATCTGGTGGTAGACGGTGCAACGCTCATGATCACCAGCGCACAAACGAAACGCCTCTGGCAGATTCACGAGGGTCATGGTGCCACCACAGCGCATATCCCGGCGCTCCAGGTACGGGCAAAGAGCCTGCGGTTGTTCCACGGAACGCGCCCTCGCTCGCTCGAAACGGACGGACGCCTGGACAACGCCCGCCCCTGAAGATATCGGACCACGGCTTTCGACCGCTTGAGGCAAAGACCGGCCGGGTCCGCGCGGGGCGCGAGAGCCCGGAACCCGCCGGACCCTCCGGATCCGCGCGACGCCCGCACGGCCAGACGCCCGGACGGCTGCGCGGCAGGGCCGCCGGCCAGGTACAACCGCCCGGCGAAGGGCCTTGCCCGGCCATCGGGCGGCCGTCGACGGGTGCAGCGCCGCTCAGTCCTCGCGGCTTTCGGCACCTGAGGCATCCACCTCGTCCAGGTAGCGCTGGAAGTCGGCCAGGCGGTAGGAAATGAAGCAGAAGGCGTGGTGCAGGGCCAGCCATTCGGGGTCCTCAGGATCCCCCTCGGCTTCCTTGCGAAGCTGGTTGAGTCGGGCCAGCAGGGGTTCAGCTTTCATCGCGAAGTCCTCCTGTCGCACCGCGCAGAAGCCGCTCACCGCCCGGGGGCCGACGGCCCGCCAGGTTCCGGTCCGCCGCCCGGCCCCGGGCCGGCTCCGGGCCGGGGCGCGGCGGTCAGGTACGCCCGCGGGGCGTGGATCGTCTGGGCCTCGTAGAAGATGTGCGGCGCGATCAGCCCCGCCCGGGCCATCTGGCGGAGCTGCCGCCGCTGCAGCCGCGTGTAGGCCAGCGCGGCGTTGCCGTTGGGATCCTCGTGCAGCACCCGGGCCTGCCGGCGCAGGGCCACGACCTCCCGCATCCGCTCCAGGCACTCGGCGCGGTATTCACGCATCAGCTGGTCCGAGAGGTGCCATTTCGAGACGTCCGCCCAGCGGTCCACCGCCCGAAGCCACAGCCGGCGGCTGATGAAGCGGTTCATGCGGTAGAAGACCTGGCGATTCAGCGAAAAGGGCAGGAACGTGTCCGTCAGCCTCGAGCACAGGCTCTGCTCGTGCTCGGCATAGACGTCGCCGAGAACCTCCCGCAGCCGGCCCCAGTAGTACGGCCCGATCGAACTGTCCGCCCGCAACTCCCAGTAGAGGTGCCCGAAACTCATCGACGTCCGGGTCAGCGTCATCTGCCGGGGCAGAAACTTGTTGTGGGCCACGGTGTCGGCCGCCAGGTGCGAGAGATAGCCCAGGGCGAAGGCCTCCCCGGCCTCGGAACGGGCTTCCTCCAGGAATGCAAAACCCGTGCTCCAGTGATGGCAGAACTGCTTGACCCGGCTCAGCCGTTTGGCCACCACCACGTCGGCGGCAATGTTGCCGAACAGGTAGTGCCGCGCATGCCGGGCCAGCAGGGCCCCGGCCGCCGCCGGCAGCAGGGCCAGATTCTCCAGCAGGTCGCTGGCCAGCTTGACGTGCGTGGCCGGACCCCATGCGTGCGCCCCGGCCGGAAACAGCAGCATCGCCAGCCACACGCCGGCCAGTGCCTTTGCGGGACGTACCATCGGCGGGAATCCCTCGGGCAGCCTCCACCCCGTCCCCCGGCGACTCATGATAGCTCACGGGACAGGCCCGTTCCACCGGCCCGAGGCGTTTCCGCCCCGCTGAAAAAGCGTTTCCGTCCGGGGCGGATCGACGGAGAATCGTCCGCCTGGCCCGGCCGCTCGGGAATGCCCTTGGGCAAGAGGCGATTTGCGGGTATCATCCCCCCAGGTGGCCATGCGGCGCGCGGCCGCCTGCCCGTCAGATCATGCCCGGTGAGGTGGCGATGAACACGATTCGAGCAATCCTCGACCAGCCGGAATCCGCGCCCATCACCGCCCCGCAGCGTCAGGCCGCCGCGGGCGAGCTGGCCGCGGCCCTTCAATGCCAGGTATACGAGGCCTCGCTGTCCCGGTCGCAAGCCCGGTTGCTGGCTTGTGCCGCCGAGGGCCGGTTTCGTCGCCTCCTCGTCGTCGCCGCCGCCGCGGACCCCGCTTTGCAGGCCGGCCGGCTGCCCGAAGCCCGGTCGGTCGAGGTTTCAGCCGGCGATCGACGGTTCACCGTGGTCTCCGCTCCGCGAAGCCCGGAGGCATCGGCCTGGCTGCGGACCGCCCTCCCCTGGACCGCGCCGCGGCTGATCGGGCTGCAGACATCGGTCGGGCTGGGCGACCGGCTCGGACTGGCCACCCCCGGCCACCTGGCCGCCGTGGCCGGCACCGGCATCGCTCCGATCGTGGCGCAGCAGTCCATCCGCGAGATGACCCGCACGCAGCGCTCCCCCGGCCAGGTCATGGACGACGCCTGCTGGGGCGTCTTCCAGGCCGGCTGGCGCGACGGCTTCGGCAGCGACGCCGATCACCTCAAGACCACCGAGGACATCGATCGCACCCTGGCCGCCGGCTTCACCATGTTCACCATCGATCCCGGCGACCACGTCAACGCCGACGCCGATGCCATGCCCTCCTCGTCGCTTCCCCTGGCCACCGAAGTGGTCGTCTGGGACGGCCTGGAGATCAGCGCCGACGACTTCATCCGCGCCTACGCCGGCCGCCAGATCCCCCTGGCCGGCGGCCCGAGCCTCACGCTCGACGAGGAGGCCGTCTGCCGCGCAGCCGTCAAGTACGGCGCCGCCATCGCCCACACCCTCAGGATGTACCGCCATCTCAGCGCCGCCTGCGGCGGCCGGCCCTTCGAGCTGGAGGTCTCCGTCGATGAGACCGAGACGCCGACCAGCGCCGCCGAGCACTACATCATCGCCGCCGAACTGGGCCGTCTCGGCGTCCGGTGGGTCAGCCTGGCCCCGCGGTTCGTCGGCGCGTTCGAGAAGGGCGTGGACTACAAGGGCGATCTGGAGGCGTTCGGCCGGTCCTTCGCCGTGCATGCGGCCATCGCCCGGACGCTGGGGCCCTACAAGATCAGCCTCCACTCCGGCAGCGACAAGTTCAGCATCTACCCGGTCTGCGCCGGGCATGCCGGCGGCCTGGTGCACCTCAAGACCGCCGGAACCAGCTACCTGGAGGCCCTGCGGGTCATCGCCCGCCGGGCCCCGGAGCTGTTCCGCGGCATCCTGGACTTCGCCCTGAGCCGGTTCGAGGAGGACCGACGCAGCTACCACATTTCGGCCAGCCCGGCAGCCATGCCCCGGGTCCACGACCTGCCCGACGACGCCCTGGAGTCGGTGCTCGACGGCCAGGACGGCCGGCAGATCCTGCACGTGACGTTCGGATCGGTGCTGGCCGCCAGGGGCCCGGAGGGCCGCCCGCTGTTCCGCGACCGGCTGATGGAATGCCTGCTGGATCACGAGGCCGAGCACGAGGCCCTGGCCCGGCACCTCGGCCGGCACGTTCGCCCCTTCGCCCGCCCGGCCCCGTGAAACGCCGCGGCGGCCGGCCTGGTTCCCTGATGTGGCGGCCGACCTCATGGCGACCGCCCGGGCACCTGGTGACCCCGGACCGACATCCGCAGTGGGCATGGAGCCGGCAGGCGAAAGACGGCTCAGCGCCGCAGCCCGGAAAACGCCAGGGTCAGCGCGATGGTGCCCAGGGCGGAAACCGCCCACCAGAGCGCCACATGGCTGTACCAGTGCCGGCCCAGATCGTCGAGGATGTTGAGCCTGTCCCAGTGGATCGTCAGGTCCGCGGTCACCTGGTGGGGCCGTGGGGGACGCGTCGCCAGGCTGACCGCCACGCACAGAATCGTGCAGACGGCCCAGTTGGCGATCCCCTGCATGGCGAACGGCCGGATCCAGGCAAGCCACGCCGGGACGGCCGCCCACGCGATGCACGCCTTCAGCGCGATGCCGAAGCCGAATCCGGAGATCACCGTGACGACCGCGGCTTGGGCGTTGATGCGCCGCGAGAGGATGCCCAGCAGGAATACAGCCGAGAAGGGGGGCGCGAAGAAGGCGTAGAGTTCCTGGATGTACACGAAGAGCGGCCGGTTCGTGCCCCTGATCCACCCGGCCAGGAGAATCGATATGCCGAGAACCACGACCGTGGTCCATTTTCCGACCCTCACGAGATGGCGTTCGGAGGCCTGGGGAGCCCAGTGTCGCCTGTAGATGTCCAGCGTGAGAACCGTGGCCGTGGAATTCAGGACCGAGTTCACGGTGGACTGAATCGCTCCGAGCAGCGCCGCCAGGAACAGCCCGCGGATGCCCGCGGGCAGCAGGACCTGAAGCAGGTGCATGTAGCCGCGGTCGGCCCCGCCGCCCTGGAGCCGGTCCAGGGGGGCGTTCAGCAGGTCGACGGAAGCGGGATGGGCGAACAGGACGAGTCCGGGCACGACCACCAGAAGCGGCATGAGCATCTTGAGATAGCCGGCGAACACGATGCCCATGCGGGCGTGATACATGCTCCTGGCGCCCAGGACCCGCTGGATCATGAACTGATTGATGACGTTGTACCATATGCCGACGGAGAACGTGTCCAGGACGAGGCTTGGCCACGGGCTGGTCGTGTGCGCGGCCGGCTGGACGATCGAAAGCCGATTGTAGTGATCGGCTCCCGTGATGGCGGGGGCGGTTCGCCGGACGAAGTCCGCCCACAGGCCCTCCCGGGCCTGGTTCCGTTCGATCATGACGCGCCAGCCCTCGACCAGCGACCATCCGTCCGGCGACAGAGACAGGATGCCCAGCACCGTCACCAGCAGGCCGCCGACGACCATGAGAACCAGGGCGAAGAAGTCCGTCCATGCGACGGAGCTCAGTCCGCCGTAAATCGTCCAGGCTCCGGCGACCAGTCCGAGCACGAGAATGGCGAACCACAGGCCCAGATCGTCCGTCGCCGCGGGGGAGAGGTCGGGGCCGTAGAGAATCGTCGCGACGGGGCGGATGAGCCTCGTGAGTTCGGCATCGAAGAGCTTCTGGATGGCCAGCCCGCCGCCGTACAGGACCGCCGCCAGGAACGCGGTGATGTTGCTGATGACCGTGACGACGGCAAAGGACTGGCGGAGGAACGGCGAAAACCGCTTCTCCAGGTACTCGGGGGTGGTGAACACGCCGGAGGCGAGCAGGAAAGGGATGAAAAACCAGATGAGAAGGGAGAAGGCCAGGATGTTGCCCCATTCGGCCCAGGCCACGCAGAGTCCGTAGATGAAAGCGGCCCCCACCATGCCGATGAAGTGCTCGCTGCTGATATTCGAGGCGACGTAGGACCCGCCGACCACGTACCAGGGAAGCGTGCGGCCGGCGAGGAAGTAGTCGCCGGCCTGCTCGTGCCGTTTCCGTCCGGCCCAGAGACCCACGAACGAAAACGCCAGGAAATAGAGGAGAACCGACAGGTAATCCCAGGACTGGAACGGGAAGGATTCGAAACCGCTCATGCCACGCCGCCTGTCGGTCCTCCGCCGGCACTTCAGGCCGCGCCCAGCTCGTGGGCGAGATCGCAGTACAGCCGCACGCGTTCGACCGGCGTCCAGGCCGTGGGAGGGCTGCCCAGGCTGAGGATGAACCGGCTGCCGTTGCGTCGCGCCGCCGCCACCTGCCGGCGAATGGCCTCGCGCAGGCAGTTCTCATCACCGTTCTGGAGCACGCCGACGGCGTCCAGATTGCCCACCACCACGCAGCGGCCGCGGACCCGGTCCACGATGTCATCGATGTCGTTGGCGAAGCCCTTCTTGCCCTCCTCCAGCGCCAGGGCGTCCATCCCGAGAGACAGGATGCAGTCCCACTTGCCCCTGGGGTTGCCGCAGAAATAGTAGATGCTCCTGAGCCCGGACGCCCGGATCGCGTCGGTCAGCCGCCTCACGTACGGAGCGTTCAGGTTCGCGAACGCCTCGGGACTGATCATGTCGGTGAAGCAGTCCTCGATCCAGACTCCCGCGGCCCCGTGATCGGCGGCCTCCCGGACGTTGCGCATCGCCAGGGCAAGGAACTTCTCGCACGCGAAATGCACCAGGTCAGGCCGCGAGGCGATCATGATCATCATGCCCTGGAAGCCCCACAGGCCGTATGTCTTCCAGAGCGGGCCGGAGACGTGGCGGTAGGGCCAGAGCGCGCCGCCGAACTCGCGAATCAGGGCGTCGGCGACGCTTTGCCGCTCGCGCAGGGCGCGGACATCCGCGGCCGCCGGGTCGGGAATCGCAGCCTCGATCGCGTCGAAGGACGCGGGCAGGTCTTCCGGCGGAACCGACTCGAGGCTCCCGGCGGTCCACCCGCCGGGACGCGGCGGGCGGATCTCCTCGCGCCGGCCGGTGCCCGCGTCGATGCGGAACACCCCCTGGTCCGACACCTCGACGGCCCCGGACTCCTCTTCCTCCAGGCTGGTCCAGGGGAACATCTGAAACCAGTCCTGGCCCAGTGCCGCGACCAGATCTCGCGTCCAGGCCAGCTGGAGCCGGGCGTCCGGCATGTGAAGGTACCACCACGGACACGCGGTGAACGCAGACCAATGGTCCCGGAGAAAGACGTTCTCGTAGCAGATCACCGCAGGCAGATGTTCGGCGCCTTCCGGCGAAAACGCGGCCTCGATGCGCTCACGTCCGTTCATCGCCACCCGCCTCGTTCGTTCGCGCCGGACGATCGACGCGCCGACATCGTACTCCGCGATCGCCCGTCGGGCCAGCCGACGGGCACGGGCGGTCCGGGCCGGTCGCGGTCGGACGCCGGGTCCGCCTGGAAGCGTTTCCCGCTCCTCTCCCGCGAGCCTCTCCCGCGGCGCTCCGGTCGGATTGCAGCCGTGCCGTCGCCCGTTCGGGCCGGCCTGTGCGGGCACGCGCTCTTGCCCGCGCCGCGCGGATGCCGGTCGTCGACTCTCGGTCCCGGACCGGCAACGGTTCCCGGTTTACTTCGACCGTGGCCCGGGCCCCAGGAGGATCATCCGGAATGATGAATGAAGGATACCGACGAATGAGCGATGAATGAGGACGATGAATGAGGAGAACCGATGAAAGCGAACGGAGAACCGATGAAGGAGGAGAACCGATGAAGGACACCCATTGATGGCTCACTCTTCTGCGGGAGGCCCGGATGTCGGGCATTTCCCCAGGCCGAAGGCCTGGAAGTCAGTAGAGGGGGTCAGGCACCTTTTCGCGGGGCTTGCAGGCACCGCAGGGCCGCCTTGGCGGGCGACAGCGCCGCCTTGGCGGGCGACAGCGCCGCCTTGGCGGGCGACGGCCGCCGCCGTGATGGCCGAAGTGCCCCATCCGCGAGAAGCAGACGGGCCCGGCCCGCAAAACACGTGCCGCCGCACGGCGGGAACCGCCGGAACCGGTTCCCCCGGCCATCACATCCGGCGCCGCCTCCGCATGCCGCCCTTCATCAGGGCAAAGCCCAGCAACGCCGGGAGCATCATGACCGCGCCTCCGGCGCCGCAGGCTCCCGCGCCGCACTGGGGCGGTGGTGCCTGCCCTTCGTCGGCCGGCGGAGTCTGTCCGGCATCGCCTTCCGGCTGGGGGCAGCCGTTGAGTTCAGGCAGACCCGCCGTGGCGGGGCATGCATCCACGCAATCAGCCAGGGTATCGCCGTCGCCGTCCGTATCGGCCATGCTGCAGCCGCAGATGCCTGGGGCGGTCTTGGCCGGGTCGGCCGGGCAGCCGTCCAGGCAGTCGGCCGTGCCGTCGGCGTCGCTGTCGGCGTCGCTCACGCCGCAGCCGCAGATGCCGGGGTCGAACTTGGCCGGATCGTCCGGGCAGTTGTCGTAGGGGCATCCGTCGGCGTCCACCGGCTGGCCGGCGGGGCTTGCCGGGCAGAGATCGCTGCAGTTATTCACGCCGTCGGCGTCCTCGTCCGGCGGGGCGGCCAGCACCGGGTCGGTGTCGACCTCGCCGACGGAGAGAACCGCCAGGGCGCCGAAGAAGTTGTTCTCGGCGTCGATGCGGTGCGCCGCGTCGCCGGCCACGTTGTGGATGCCGGTGGCGGTGACGCCGGAGAAGTCATTGAAGTTGGCCTCGACGAACGACGTGTCGAGGATCTTCTGGACCCTCAGGCCGGTGGCGGCCCCGCCGATGCAGTTGTGGACGACGGAAACCTCCGCCCCGCTGCTGATGGCGTTGGTGTTCTCCGTGAAGTCGATTCCGGCCGTCGCCCCGCTGCCGAGGAAGCGGTTCGACCGGATGCTCACGACCGAGCCCCAGACCTCGCCTCCGATCAGCAGGCCGGTGCCGGTGAAGCCGGTGACGTTGTTCCTCTCGAACGTGGCGATCGCACCTGCCTGGATGTCGTATCCCGGGTCGTAATGGATGCCGAACTTCCCGCCGGTCAGGCGGTTGTCATGGCAGCGGAGTTCGGACCCGTCGCTGGTGCTTCCGGCCAGGTACACCGACGCCTCGGTGAAGCCGGCGATGCGGTTGCGAAGGATCTCGAAACGGCTGCCGTCGTCGGCCCCGTCGGTGGCATAAATGCCGTAGGTGGTTCCGCCGGGCAGGCCGTTGACCACGTTGTCGGCGATGATCTGGGTGCTGCCGCTGTCCGCGCCCTCGACCAGGATCCCGTAGCCCTTGAGTGCGCCGCCGCCGTCCGGGTCCCGGATCCCGTCGATGCGGTTGCCCGTGACTACGCTGGACGACCCGACGTCGGCCGGATCGGCAAGATTGATTCCCCGCTGATCAGTCAGGCCGGCGGCTGCGGTCAACAGGTTGCTGTGAATCACCAGACTGGAGCCGTACTTCAACCCGTCGATCAGGATGCCGTCGCTGGTGAAGCCGGTGAAGGTGTTCCCGGCGATGGTCGCGACGCTGCCGAAATCGACGCCCGAATCCGACCTCAGGCCGCTGGCGGCGCCGGTGGATGCTCCGGCGAATACGTTGTCGGTCACGGTGGCATCGGACCCGTCGTATCCCAGGTAGTCGGTGCGGAATCCGCTGTCGGTGAAGCCCGTGAAGCGGTTCCCCGTGATCACCGCCGTGGCCCCGTCCTTGAAGCCGTCATTGGAGTAGAATCCGTACCCGGCAAAGGCCGCATGGGCGATGAAAACGCTGCCGGTCAGCGTCAGCCGGCCTCCGCCGTCCACAGTGTCAATGTAGAATCCATAGGAAGGGGCCAGGTTGCCGAAACCGGTGATCTGGTTGTTCGTGAAGGTGGCCGACGACCCGTCGTGGATCCGGTAGGTGTAGACGCCGTAGGTGGCCCCTGCGGGCTGGGCGGTGCCGACGTTGCCATCCGCCGACAGAATCCCATCGGAGTAGACTTCGTTGACATAGACAGCGGCAATGTTGAAACCGTTGATGGTATTGGCGTTCACGGTCGCATCCGACTGATAGATGACGTTGTCCACGTAGATCCCGTAGTCGCCGCCGGTGGCCGGCAATCCCGTGAGGCGGTTTTCGCGGATCGTGACCCGGGACCCCTGGTCGCTGCCGCCCATGTAGATGCCCGTGTCCACGAAGTTCGTGACCGTGTTGTCGACCGCGTCCACGGAGGAACCGTACTCGGCGTAGTCGATCACGATGCCGTAGTCGGCGCCGCCGGCATGGCCCTGAAGCGTATTGCCTTGGATGGTGACCTGGCCGGCGGCATAGGCGTCGTTCTCATGAATACCGGCGTGGTCGAAACCGCTGACGGTGTTGTTGCGCACCGCCGTCCGGGCGCCGTACTGGGTCTCGGTCCAGATGCCATAGCCGTTTCCGCCGGTGTACATCGAGATGTTGTTGCCGGCCATGGTAGCGGTTGCTCCGGAATAGGTTCCGGCGCGGATACCGTAATCGTCCACCCCCGAGATCGTGTTGCCTTCGATCCGGGTGGCGCTGTCGCCTCCGGTTTCGCACTCCACCCCCGTCCATGCGGTGACTCCGTCGCCGGCGAAGACCGAGCCGGAGACGGTCACGTCGCTGTCTCCGTCGGCAACAAAAACCAGCCCCCTGCCCCGGAAGTTGCTGCATGTGGCGTTCACGATCCTCAGGACGCTGTGATTCCCCACGGTGCCCGCATTGAGGCCGTCTTCCACGTCCGCGAACGTCGTTCCATCGACCGTCACCGTCGACGCATTGGCGACCTTGCTGGAGAAAAGGAGCCCCGCCATGGCGCCGGCCGCGCCCGTGAAACTGCCGCCGAGGACCTGAACGGCGGTCTTGTGGATGTCCTCCCCGAAACGAATGCCGTATTCCTTGAACTCCGTCCCGGTCAGGTTCAGCAGATCGATGGTGCACTGATTGGCCGACACGTCGGTGTTCAGGCCGCCGCCGGGGTTGCTGAAGTGGAAGTAGATGCACGTCTTGAAGCCGAAGGCCCCGCCGTTCTTTCCGAACGTGCATTCCTGCACCACCAGACGGGCGTTGGTCAGATTCCCGTTGACCAGAATGCCCTCGTCGGTCGCGTTTCCGGTCAGAATGCAGTTGCGGATGGTAATCGTCGTCGGACTGACGGCCGAGCTGGCGGCTTCGCCGGTGATCCGGACGGCGCAGTTGCCGCTGAAGGGCACTGCGGCCGGCCCCGCGTCCAGCTGCCTGATGGTAAAGCCCTGCTGCGGGCCGCCGATGGTCACCCCGGGCGCGGTGATCCGCACGACAGGTACGTCGTTCACGTTGCTCTGGATGGTGGTCACGCCGCCGCCGCCGCTGGAGCGGATCGTCAGACCGGGCTTGTTCACCAGAATGTTCTGGTTGTACACGCCCGGAGCGACCACGATCGTCTCGCCGGCCGGGGCGGCGTTGATCGCCGCCTGGATGGTCGGCTGATCGGCCGGAACGTTGATGATCGCCGCCGCAGGCCATGCCGCCGCGCCCAGACTGGCCAGAGCAAGGAGCATCGCCGGCGACCGGCGGACGCGTGGACATGGACCCCGGCAATGCGCTGGATGACTATGCATCGGATCTGTCGCCATGGTGTGTCTCCTGATTCGATGGGCGTTGGCTTCATTCCCCCCCGTCGCGGCGGGTTCGGCTGCACCGCAACGCTCGCGGCGTCAACGGACATTCTAGCAAGCTGCCCGGCGATCGACTAGACCGGAAAAAAGACACTCCGGCTGCTTTTTTCGAAGAGAGTCTCTCTCCACGAAGATGGAGCTTTCCATGGACAGGCACAGATAAGGTGGATGCGCCGGCTTCTGAGGATACCTGCCAGCCTGCCGACACACTCAAGCCGGACTGAACCCGAGCTCGTCGACCCGGACCCGGGACGCGCATTCCGATCACGGGACGGAGTCCCTCCGCCCGGCCGGACCGGTCCATCGACCGCCTGCCCGGCGCTGCCGGGTGGCAGACCCCGGCTTCCGCTTGCCTTGCCCCGGCGGTTGTGGTGCAATGCCCGCCGTGCCGGAACCCGGCCCGTCCGGTCGGCGCAGGCCGCCGCCTACGCCGAGCGGAGACCGGTCGCCAACTCGCGGCCCCGGCGGGCAACGGTTCCCGGTTCACTTCGACCGCAGGCCAGGCCGCAGGAGGATCATGCCATGTGCGATCACTGTACGCGAAGAGAGTTCCTCGGAACCGGTATCGCCGCCGGGGGCCTGATGCTGGCCGGCGCCGCCTGGGCGCACGCCCGGACCTCCGACACCCCGCCAAGGCCGCCGAAGAAGGTCCGGATCTGCGTCCTCTTCAGCGGCAGCCCCGGCCCGGATGACCGCGGCTGGAACACCGATCCGCAGCACCTGGAGGCGATGAAAGCCCGCCTGGCGGAGGCGGAGAAGACGCTGGGGAACATCGAGCTGGTCTGCGGCCAGTCCAGCGACGCCGAGCAGACGGCGGCCTTGCTCCAGCAGGCCGGGCCCGGCACCCCCGTGCTGGCCGTCAACCTGCACTGCTTCGCCCTGACACGTCTCGTGCAGCCGGTGCTGGACGCCAATCACCCCATGATCGTCTTCTCGCTGCCGGCCAGCGGCCATGACTGGATGTATCCTCACCGCTGGCGGCGCCAGGGTCATCCGGTCACACTCTTTGCCACCGGCGACCTGAACGAACTGGAACGGGCCCTCCGCCTGCTGCGGGTGATTCCGATGATGCGGCAGACCCGCATCCTGCTGTTCCCGCCCGCGCGCGGCACGGCCCCCGCCCAGTCGCCGGAGGAGATCAGGAAGCGCCTCGGAGCCGAGGTCGTGGCCGTCGATGAGCAGACCTTCAGCGACCTGATCGCCGCCGCCGACGCACGGGAGGTCGCCGCCGAGGCCGAACGCTGGACCAGCCAGGCCCGGGCGATCATCGAACCCAATGCGGAGGACATCGCCCGGGCCGCCCGCGTCAGTATCGCGCTGCAGGAGCTGATCCGCCGGCAGAACGCCCAGGCCCTGGCCATCGGCACCTGCATGGGCTGGCTGCCGAAAGGCTTCCCCTGCCTGGGTTTCGCCCGCCTGCGCGATGCCGGCGTCCCGGCCGCCTGCGAGGGCGACATGGACTCCCTGCTGACCATGCTGGTGTTCCAGTACGCATTCGACCGCCCCGGCTTCCAGGGCAACGCGACCTTCGACACCTCGCGCAACGCGCTGTGGACCGCCCACTGCACCGCGCCGCTGCGGATGGACGGCCCCGACGGCCCGCCGGCGCCCTACCTGCTGCGCGGCCATTCCGAGGTGGCCGGCAGCGGATGCGTGCCGGAGGTCCAGTACCGCCCGGGCCAGACGATCACCCGCGGAAAGCTGGTCGACCTGGACACGTTCCTGTGTTCCACGGGCCGGATCGTCGAGGTGCCGGAGAAGTCCGTCCACGGCTGCCGCACCCAGATCGTCACCGAGGTGCGCGACGCGGCGAAGATGGCCGCCGACTGGAGCAGCACGCTTGAGACCGAGGACGCCATGACGCTGCTGCACCGCGTGGTCGTGTACGGCGACCACATGGACAGCATCCGGCACCTGGCCCGGCTCATGAACATGAACGTGGTCGAGGAAGGCTGAGTCGGCCGCGCAACACCCGGAGGATCGCTCCGCCGCCGGCCGCGGAATCCGGCCTTCCCGACGCCGCGGCGGATCCCGGCTCTTGGCGGCCCGGAGGGCTTCATGTCACCCAACCGTATTCCGTGGATGGTCCTGGCGGGCATGCTGTGCGCCGGTCCGGCGACCGGGCAACAGGCCGGCCCCAACATCCTCCTGATCCTGGCCGACGACCTGGGGTACGGAGATGTCGGCTGCTACGGGGCGACCACCATCCGGACGCCCAACATCGATCGTCTCGCGGACGAGGGCATCCGTTTCCTGGACGCCCATGCCCCGGCCGCGACCTGCACGCCCTCGCGCTACGCGATGCTCACCGGCGAGTACGCCTGGCGGCGGAAGGGAACCGGGATACTGCCCGGCGACGCCCGGCTGATCATCGAGCCCGGGCGGACGACGCTCGCTTCGCTGCTCCGCAAGGCCGGCTACACCACGGGCGTCGTCGGCAAATGGCATCTGGGGCTGGGCGCAGGCGACCTGGACTGGAACGGGAAGATCGCCCCCGGCCCGCTGGAGATCGGTTTTGACTACTGCTTCCTGATCCCCGCCACCGGCGACCGGGTGCCCTGCGTCTACGTCGAGGATCATCGCGTCGTCGGCCTGGACCCGGGCGACCCCATCCGGGTGAGCTACGACGAACCGGTCGGCGACGAGCCGACCGGCAGGGATCACCCCGAACAGCTCAGGATGCACCCCAGCCACGGCCACGACCAGACCATCATCAACGGCATCAGCCGCATCGGCTACATGAGCGGCGGAAAGGCCGCCCGCTGGGTCGACGAGGACATGGCCGACGTGATCACCGCCAAGGCCGTCCGCTTCATCGAGCGGAACAGGAGCCGGCCCTTCTTCCTCTATTTCGCCACCCACGATATCCATGTGCCCCGCGTGCCGCACGCCCGCTTCGCCGGCAGGAGCGGCATGGGCCCGCGCGGCGACGTGATCCTGCAGTTGGATGCCTGCGTCGGCGGGGTCCTGCAGGCCCTGGACCGCCTGGGTCTCCGCGAAAACACCCTGGTGATCTTCAGCAGCGACAACGGCCCGGTGGTCGACGACGGGTACCGCGACCAGGCCGTCGAGCGGCTCGGCGATCACAGGCCGTCCGGACCCTGGCGGGGCGGCAAGTACAGCGCGTTCGAGGGCGGCACGCGCGTGCCGTTCATCGTCCGCTGGCCCGGACGCGTGAAGCCGGGCACGAGCCATGCCCTGATCGGCCTGGTGGATCTGCCGGCCTCCCTGGCCGGCCTCACCGGCCAGGCCCTGACGAAACCCGACGCCCCCGACAGCGTGAACGTCCTGCCGGCCCTGCTCGGCGAGGCCGTCGCCGGACACCAGGACCTCGTGAAACAGGCCGGCACGCTGGCGCTGCGCCGGGGGCCGTGGAAGTACATCGCCCCGCACGACGGACCGCGATTCATCAAGGCCACCGGCATCGAAACCGGCAACGACCCCGCCGAGCAGCTGTACAACCTGGCCGAGGACCCCGGCGAGCAGAGGAATGTCGCGGCCGGCGAACCGGATCGGACCGGGGAGATGAGAGAGGCTCTGCAGGCACTCCGGCAGGAGCGCCACCGACCGTAGGTGCATGCCGTATTCAGGATGCCGGCATCAGCCGGACCGGAGAGCGTATCCACGCGGCCACGCGCAGCCGCGGCACTACAGCGGCGGCCGGCCCGATCGCGGCGCAAGCCCCGGCGCCCCGGGACGCACGGGTCCAGCCCGGTCAGCCGGCCTGCCGGCCGGCCTTCTCGATCGCGGTGCGGACCACCTTGATCAGCTCCTCGACCTTGAAGGGCTTGTACAGCACCGCCGAAAGCCCCTCGGGGTGGGCCCGCACGATGCTGTGGTTGGGGTCGTAGCCGAAACCGGTCATGAACACCACCGGGCAGTCCGGGTGCCGCTGCTTGACCGCCCGGAACACCTCGTACCCGTTCAGGCCCGGCATCCGGATGTCGCTGAGCACCAGGTCGTAGCGCCGCTGCCCGATCACCGCCAGGGCCGCGGTGCCGTCCCGCACCATCTCGACCTCGCAGCCGTACTTGGCCAGCACGTCGTGCACCGTCTGCCGGATGATCTCCTCGTCGTCGATGACCAGCACCGACTTGCCGGCCAGCACCGGATCGGCCTTCGGCTGCCGCGGGCGCGAACCCAGGATCCCGCCCTCCGGACGGGTGACCTCCTTGATCGAAACCTTGATCTGGGCCACATTGTCGATGATCGACTGCAGACGGTGACGCAGATCGTCGTGGCCGATGTAGTCCTCCATCAGCGTGCTGGCGTCCGACAGGATGTCGTTCAGCGGCCCGGCGATCTCGCTGGAGACGTTGTCCGCCAGCCGGCCGGTGATCGCGTGACGCTCCACCACCAGCACGTCCATGATGTGCAGCGACAGGGCGATGTAGCGGCCGAAGATCTCGGCGAACTGGCGGTCTTCCTCCGAAAACGCCGAAACCCCCTGGCTCTCGATGTTGAACACCCCGATCACGTGGTCGTGCAGCCACAGCGGCACGGTCAGCGATGAGCGGGCGTCGTCGATGCCCCGCAGGTAGCGGCGGTCGTTGCGCACGTCCGGGC
>Ga0129299_1001351_pt1 | contig 16420 bp, 17 predicted proteins | sample ConPoolayeCmetaG_FD_94477 | JGI IMG/M metagenome (GOLD analysis project Ga0129299, IMG submission 94477) | Hot spring microbial mat communities from California, USA to study Microbial Dark Matter (Phase II) - Cone Pool mat layer C metaG ... | reverse complement strand
TCAATCTGTCACCGGCTGTGGGAACCAGCACGCAACGATAACCTTGTGCTAACTGCTCATCCCCCGGAAACCACACCTCGATCTCGAGGCGTTCCGTCATCCGGCGGCCAAAGTAGAGCAACTTTCGCCTCCGGATGACGGAACGCATCGAGATCGAGGTGTGGTTTGCGGGGGATGAGCAGTTAGCAAACGGTTATCGTTGCGTGCTGGTTCCCACAGCCGGTGACAGATTGATCTTTGAGCGTGAAGAGACGTATTTTCACGATCGTTCTAAACATCCCGGCAAGCCTTACGAGATATTTCTTGGCGCCGGACATCAGGAAAGCCTGTTGAGGGATACAGCCAGACGTACAGGCGGAGTTCCCAGCTATGTCCTCACGGCTATGGAGAGCTGGACCATTTATCACTTTCACGACACCAGCGACTCGGCTAAAGTTAAACAGACGGGGGACCTTGCCGACAATCGCCGTCTCCGCCATGATGCATCCAATCTTGCGGCCTATCTGTACTTTCTGCGGGAGGTAGAGCCGGACCACTATCGCAACATCGTGGACACGATCCGCATGGTCGCTCCCTTCTTTGAGGATTTTGACCTGCGCCCCAGCCCGCTGAATCCAGACAAGATCAAGCTCGAATGGCGTGAACGGGGCACCGATGCCTATTTCGACGCCAGCACCATATCCGATGGCACCCTGCGCTTTATGTGCCTGGCCGCGCTTCTGCTCCAGCCGCCGGACCGCCTGCCGAGCACTATCCTGCTCGATGAGCCTGAATTGGGCCTCCATCCCTATGCCATCACGATTTTGGCCAACCTGCTTCGTAGCGCGGCTGAGCAGACACAAGTCATTGTGGCCACCCAATCGGTGACCCTCGTCAACCAGTTTGAGCCGGATGAGGTCATCGTTGTAGACCGCAAAGATGGCCAATCCGTTTTCGCACGTTTAGGCGCGAAAGAAGTCGAGGCATGGCTCGATGACTATGGTCTAGGCGACCTCTGGGAAAAGAACGTATTCGGGGGCAGGCCGACTGCATGAAGTTCGTCAAGGTCTATGTCGAAGGGCAAACTGAAGAGACCTTTGTCAGAGATATTCTGGCAACCTATCTTGAAGAGTTGGGCATATACCCCGCTCCTGTGCTATCCAAGACCAAACGGGAAAAGTCAGGCCGGACTTTCAAAGGAGGGCTTACTTCATACGCGAAGGTCAAGCGGGACATCTGCCGGCTTCTAGGTGATAGCAACACGGTCGCCGTGACCACAATGCTCGACTTCTATGGCCTGCCAGACGATTTTCCCGGCAAGTCCAGTTTGCCATCTGGTTCTCCATACGACCGGGTTCGTTACCTCCAGAATGAGTTTGCGAGAGATATTGGCGACCGTCGTTTCATTCCCTTCCTGACCTTACATGAGTTTGAAGCGCTGTTGCTTGTTGATCCGGCGGAGATCGAAAAGGCGTTTCCCGATACACTTCCTCCTGGCACCTTGGCACAGGAAACCAAGGGCTTTGCAACCCCGGAAGAGATCAATGAAGGTCATGATACGCATCCGGCGGCCCGCATCAGCAGACACATTGCCAAGTACCAGAAACCGGTGCATGGGCCGCTCATTGCCAAAAGGATTGGTTTGGACCGCATCCGGGAGCGGTGTCCTCATTTTGACGGGTGGATCAAGCAGTTGGAGCAGATCGCCTCAGAGGGGGTGCCTTAAGCGTATTTGTCCCAACAAGACCCAATAGTGGATAAACCAGCGGATGAAGCTGTTGGGAGTTGTTCCCATTAAGAGAGTATTCATAGCGTTGTCCAATCCCCCCCGTGCTTGACTGATCGCCTGCCTCATGTTAAACTGCCGCGCGGACGAACAACCTGACAGCCGATCATTGAGACAGAGCTTGCAGGCATAGACAGCCCCCAACAGATGCCGGCTGGTACAAGGCGGGAGGGGCGGATGCCTGTATCCACTCCTGAGCAGGCCGCCCGGAGGAAAGGCCGGGCCGGCGACGCCCTTGATCCGAACAGCCGCCGGCTCTGTTTCGAGGCGGAGGGGAATCCCTGGCAGAGGGTAGTCGAAGGGCATGCTGAAAGAGGGGACTAAATCAGGCGGCACCACACGGGGCATCCCCCCCTCGTCCTGAGCCAGACGAGGGGGGTCGTTTAATCTGCACTCGGCAAGCCGCCAACAGGAGGGACAGCCTTGCTCGACATCGCCATTATCCGCAATGAACCCGAACGTGTCCGGCAGGCAATGCGTGACCTGAACGATCCGGATGCGCTGGCCCGTGTTGATCTGGTGCTTGAGCTGGACGAGCGCCGCCGCGCCCTGCTGGCCGAGATCGAGGCCATGCGGGCTGAGAAAAACAAGGCCAGCAAGATTATCGGCCATACCCGAGATGCCGCCGAACGCCAGACCAAGATCGGCCAGATGAAGAGCCTGAACGCCCGGCTGGACAGTCTGGAGGCCGAACTGCGTGAGGTCGAGGCCAATCTTGGGGAGCAAATGCTGTGGATACCCAACCTGCCCGCCGAAGGCGTGCCGGTCGGGCCGGACGAAAGCGCCAACGTGATCATCCGGCAGGAAGGGGAACTGCCCCAGTTTGACTTCGAGCCACTGCCTCACTGGGACCTCGGCCCCCTGCTCGACATCCTCGACTTTGAGCGCGGGGCTAAGTTGTCAGGCTCGCGCTTCTACGTGCTGAAGGGGCTGGGGGCGCGGCTTCAGCGGGCGCTGATCGCGTGGATGCTGGATGTGCATATCAACCAGCACGGCTACACGGAGGTCTACCCGCCCTTCATGGTGCGTGAGGTCTGTATGGTTGGCACGGGCAATCTGCCCAAGTTCGGCGAGAACCTGTACCGTGACATCGAAGAGGACTTCTGGTGGATTCCTACCGCCGAAGTGCCGGTCACCAACCTGCACCGCGACGAGATACTCGACGGCGAGAAACTGCCGCTGTACTACGTCGCCTATACGCCCTGCTTCCGGCGCGAGAAGATGAGCGCAGGGCGCGATGTGCGGGGCATCAAGCGCGGCCATCAGTTTGACAAGGTCGAGATGGTCAAGATCGTCGAGGGCGACCCGGAGGTCTCCGAGCGCGAACTTCAGTCACTGCTGGACAACGCCGAAGACATCGCCCGTCTGCTGGGTCTGCCGCACCGCGTGGTGCAGATGTGTACCGGCGACCTGAGCTTTGTGGCGGCCAAGAAGTTCGATGTGGAGGTGTGGGCCGCCGGCTCGCAGGAGTGGCTGGAAGTGTCGTCCTGTTCCAACTTCCATGACTTTCAGGCCCGCCGTATGAACATGCGCTACCGTCCGGCGGCAGGCGAGAAGCCGCGCTACCCGCACACCCTGAACGGCTCGGGGCTGGCCCTGCCGCGTGTGATGATCGCTATCTTGGAGAATTACCAGCAAGCCGACGGCTCGGTGGTGATCCCGGAGGTGCTCAGGCCGTACATGGGCGGGGTAGAGGTGATCAGGCCGCCCGCCGGCTAGAAGGCAAAGACAGCCCGATGGCACGTTCCAGACTTGGCTTTGATCTTCTGATGGCCGCATGGCCGCTGGGCAAGGTTCAGAACTGGCTGGCCAGACAACCGCTCTTCAGCCGGCTGGCCGAGTCGTGGTTCAGGCCGGAGGAGAACGAGGCCGTCATTGTGCCGGTCAACGAAGTGCTGACCCCCTCTGCCAGCACGGTCCTGCCTTATGCCCTGCTCTCCCCTCTGCTGGAGCAGGCCAGTTACCGCTTCATTTTAAATGAGTGCCTGTGCCGCCGCGCCAACCACTGCCGGACCTACCCGCGCGGGATAGGCTGTCTGTTTCTGGGAGACGCGGCGGCGCAGATCAACCCGGCGCTGGGACGCCCCGCCACACGCGATCAGGCGCTGGCCCATATGAGCCGTGCGATGGACATCGGGCTGGTGCCGTTGATTATCCACAGCGCCTTTGACGCCTGCCTGCTGGGCATCCCCTACCAGCGGATGCTGGCGGTCTGCTTCTGCTGTGACTGCTGTTGCTCGACCCGGCAGGGTCTGCGGAGCGGGCCGCCCGCCTTCTGGGAGACGGTCGTGCGCCTGCCGGGGCTGGCGGTGTCGGTTGGGCCGGAGTGTAGTGGCTGCGGCCTCTGCCTTGACGTATGCTATGTGCGGGCAATCTCGCTGATAGACGGGCAGGCACGCATCGGTGAGGACTGCAAAGGGTGCGGACGGTGCGCTTCGGCCTGCCCGCTGGGCGCGATCACGCTCTCCCTGACTGACGAGACAGCCGCGATGGAACAGCTCCGGGCACGCATTGGCCGCCGGACGGATATTGGCCTGCCGGCGGACATCTGAGCATAACGGCACACGGCCATTTGTTGCTTCCTTCCCTATCCTGCCTACAATAAGCAGAAGAAGCCGCCCGGCTCGTTGGGGGACTTCCGCTCGGTGTGGAGGTTTGGTTCTCCTCTGTTCTCCTAAAGGCTTGGGGCGGCCCCTGTAGTTTTGCTGTGCACACTCTTGGGGGGAAGTATGATCCAGCCCAGTGGAGTGAGACAGACAGCCGCCGTAGCGGCGCTGGCGCTGATCGCCTTGGCCTGTACCTGCGGCTCACTGCCCGGCTTTTTTAGCCCCGACACAGATGCCCCGCCCGTCTATACCTATGAAGGCAGTCTGGGCGAGGGTCAGTTCGACAGCTATACGGCCCGTTTTACCGTGACGTTCGAGGGGACTAATCAGGATACCAACAAGCCGGCCAGCCTCGATCTGAGGATGGACATAGCCGCCCGCCGCCAGCCGGCGCAGGCCAGCACAATGACGATGCTCACAGTGGAAGGGTTAGACTTCTTTGTCGGCGTCAAGGGCAGTACCGTCACCGCTGAGGAGGCAGTGGTCTTCTTGGACGGGATGTTCTACCAGCGCAGTGACCTGTCAGGCGATCAGGAGGAGGCCGACTGCGACACGTGGCCCCAGGAGGATGCCCCCTTTGAGGCAGACGATCTGATGAGCTACGCCATCCTTGGCGACGTGATCTCTGATGCGTTGTATGAGGCAGGTGAGCTACAGCGGGTCGAGCCGAATGAGTGGATCAACGGAGTCGAGGCGCGGCACTACCGGCTTGAAGATGTCATGCTGTCCGATCTGCAAATCTCAGGTACAACCATTGATGTCTGGGTGGCCCGTGCGGGCGGCTATGTGGTGCGCGTGGTGGTGGACGGCCAGTCCACTGAGGAAAGCGGCGTAGTCGGGCCGATCACGTTGACTTACGACCTGCTGTCCGCCAATGTCCCGGTTGATATAACCATCCCGGAAGGGTGCGGCGGGAAGTAAGGCGTTTCTCCAACAGAGGGGAAGCCATGAACTACCCCGTCGCACGGCTGGCTCTGAGGCTTGCGGTGCTGTCTGCCGCGCTGACGCTGACGGCCTGCGCCCCGGCTGGAGCGGCTTCGTCCGCATCTCCCGTGAAGCCGACGGCGGCGGATACACCCCCTCGTCCCTCGCCGCTCCTGCCGGCGGGGACGCCCTCCGCGCCTGCCCTGCCGCCCTCTCCCAGCCCGTCGCCCATGCCGGCTGTTACGCCGTCCTCTCCTGCCGCGCCGCTCGTGCCGACCGCTACGCCGCCGGCCCGCACGACCACTGCCGTCACCTTGCAGGAGACGCGCGGCGCGGTGACGCTCGTTACGACCATCCGCACCACACACTACGAGATCGGAGGGGCAACCGCCGCCGAGATTGATACAGCCATGCGGACGCAGGGGCCGGTTGATCCGCTGGGAGGGTATCACTGGTTTGCGCTGACCGAGCCGCTGTTTGACTGGCGCTATGCCTGCCCATGCGGCGAGGGCGGATGTGTCACCGGGCCGGTGACGATCTACCTGACGGTGAGCTACACCTTCCCCCGCTGGACTGCCCCCGCCGGCGCAGACCCAGCCCTCACTGCCCAGTGGGCGGCCTTTGAGGCGGCGCTGACGGAGCATGAGCGGGGTCATGGGGCGTTGGCGGTCGAGTGCGCGTGGGCGTTAGGCGGGGCCTTCGCCGCCCTGCCCCCTTCGGATACCTGCTGTGCGCTGGACGCGGCGGTGCTGTCCGCCAGCGAGGGGGTCTTTGCCGCCTGCCGCGAATCCCAGCGCCGCTATGAGGAGGAGACCGATCACGGGCGCACGCAGGGCGTGATCTGGCCGCCCGGCTGAAGCGCATTCCCAAAGGCGCAAATGGTGAGGGACAGCCCGCAACCGACGGCCTGCCTGTGCGTATTATAAGGTGAGGTTACATCTGAAAGCACTGATGCATGAGGAGAGGTCATCATGGAGCAGAAAAAGTTACAGCGTTCGTCTACCAACAAGATGGTTGCCGGTGTGTGCGCCGGCTTGGGCGAGTACTTTGGGATTGACCCGACACTGGTACGCCTGATCTTTGTGGTGCTGGCACTGATGGCCAGCGGCGGGTTCTGGATTTACATCATCCTGTGGATTGTCATGCCGGAGGCGCCGGCTGGCCCTACCTACGAGCCTCCCGCCCCTCCTGCCGTCTGACGGGTGTGTGCCAACAAACAGGGGATGCGGTGGTTTCCGCATCCCCTGTGTTGCTTATTGGCTCTCAAACTTCTCTTTGATCTTCTGCGCCCGTGCCTTCTCTTCGGGGCTGACATCCTCTGAGTCGAGGGTGGACAAGGCGTTGAGGTAGTCTTCCATAGACACCTCGCCGATCTCCTCTGCTTTGCCGGAGTCTTCTTTCTTCTCCTCTTTCTTTTCCTCCGGTTTTTTCTCTTCCGGCCCTGCTTCCTTCTTTTCTGCTTCGGCCTTTTTCTCTTCCGGCTTTTCTTCTGGTTTCTGTTCCGGCGGCTTTTCCTCTTTCTTTTGTTCCTTCTTCTCTTTGATCGCCGCCGCGAGCTTGCTCTTTTCCTCGTCGGTCAGCGGGCCGTGTTCCTTGATCACCTTTTCGGCTTCCTGATCGGGGATGTCTCCCTTCTCGTTGAGGAGCTTGATCAGTTCGTCAAATGTCTTGCTCATCCCACCCTCCGGTGCACGCAGTCAGGTAGCCCTATTCTACACGCCGGGGCCGGCAAGACAAGCAGGCCTTCCCCGCCTAAGGCGCGGCAAGAGACGGCGCGTTCGTCTGCTACCCCTCGCTCAGCGCAAGGGTGTCAGCTATATTGCCCCTGCCGCCGGCTTTTAGGCTGATATTCCAAGCACAAGCACAGGTATATCAATGTCTGCAATCCCGCGATGTTCTAGATCCCACACAAATTGCTCAAAGTAAGAAACACCTGTTGACATCTCTTCAGCAAACAGCTTGATCGGCACGATTTCAATTCCTACGTCTATCACTCCCAGACGGTGAAAAATGGTCATCTTCGCACAGACGTTATAGACCATGAAGGCATATTTACCGAATTGGACTTCAACCCCTACACCATTCTTCACAAAATCCATCTCGCGGAAGGCGCTCTTTAAAGGGCTGGCAGGGGCAAAGCCGGCCACATAATGTTCGGCAGAATACTCACATTGCACTTTGAATCTGTTCCAGCCGCGAGCCTCGAACTCTTGTCTAAAGGCTTTGTTCAAAGCGCGTGGACTGTAAAGAGACCTTCCCGGCATTGTCTTCTCGTAGCTGGTTTTGGTTTTGTACCGCGCACTGTTGATTGCGGCGATGACCTGCTCCACCTCTCTAAGCTCAGCCGTGTACCGAGTCCGGATGTTCTCCTTGCCGCCCTTAAAAGAGTACATTCCCGCAATAATCATGGGTGCTCACCTTCGCTCGGAAGAGGTATCTGGGAGGTTTTCGTCCATTCGTCCGGAATTTGCGAGACCTTCTCTCTTCCGCTAGGCTGATAAACGGGCTTGCCTATAGGGCGGTAGCGCAGTGTCCCGTTGAAAAAGTCCATCAGGCGTTGCCGGGCTATCTTGACGTACTCCTCTTCCTTTTCACAGCCTATTGCCCGTCTGTTGTGCATGACGGCGGCAATCAGGGAAGAACCGACCCCCATATAGGGATCGAAGACCCATTCCCCTTCACGGGTAAGCGCTAGGACACAGCGCTCAACCAACTCGATTGGGAATTGGCAGGGATGGATGGTCTTCTCTGGATGGTTGGATTTCACATTCGGAATATCCCATACTGCCTCTTCCCAATCTTGGATAATCACCTCCCATATGTCGGACGGGTTCTTTCCCAACGGGTTGCCAGACGGCTTCCCCTTGTTCGGCCCCTTGAAATGGCGTTTTCCGGGATACTTGGCGGGCACTCGGACGGCGTCAAGGTTAAACACGTATTGATCGGATTTGGTGAACCACAGGATCGTTTCATAGCGCCCTGAGAAGCGCTTAGATGCATGCAGGCCATGCCCAAACTTCCAGATGATCCGGTTGCGCAGTCTCATGCCGAGTTCTTTAAAGATCGGGTAGTACAGAATATCGAGCGGGTAGACCTCCCCTTCTTCCACAAAGTTGCCTACCTGCCAGCAAATACTCCCTTCGTCACGCAATACACGGTAGAGTTGCTCGATCAAGCGAGTCTGGTTCTTGAGGTATTCCCCTATTGAGACACGATCTTCATACTCTTTCCCTAAGTTGTAGGGAGGGGAGGTGATGATCAACGAGATGGACTTGTCTGGAATCTGGGCAATGAACTCGCTCACATCGCCCGTCCCCAGAACAATGTATCCGTCAGGGGTGAAGCTCGTGTCAATGGGTTTTATTGAGTGAAACAAGGGTAGGCCGCTCATTATCCTTCCTCGCCGCGCCAAGGTTGCCCTGCGTGTTGATTCTACTCTGCCCTCTTTCGACTGTGCCACTCCCCTTAAGGCGCGGCAAGAGACGGCGCGTTCGTCTGCTACCCCTCGCTCAGCCGTCTGTAGTACTCATCCAGCCAGCGGTTGGACCAGCCCATCGCCTGGGTGTCCCATATGATCTGTTTGATCTCCTCCCGCGACATCTTCGCCTCGCTGACCAGCACCTCGTGGTTGTTGCGGCTGAGGGCTAGTGTCCGCACGGCAAAGAAGAGCGGCCACATGCAGGCCAGCCGCACCCGATGGTAGCGGCGCGGGATCAGCTTGACGTAGGCCAGCCCCTGCCGCAGATGGCGTTCGGCCTTGTCAGCCAGCTTGTTGACAACCTGCATGGCCTTTTCGAGATGCTCCGGCTTGAACAGGTCGGACGGCTTGAGTCCTACCTCGGCGCAGAAGCTGTACGGGACGTAAATCCAGCCGCGCTCGTAGTCCTTGCGCAGGCCGCGGATCACGTTGACCGTCTGGAGCGCCAGCCCGAACTCGCGGGCCAGCGGCATGAGCTGATCCTGCAATTCGCGGATCGCGCGGAAGCGCCACGCGAAGATGCGCGTCAGCATATGCCCGACTCGCCCTGCCACCTCAAACATGTAGTCGTCTAGATCGTCTTCTGTCATCACCAGCGGGCCGCGTGCCTGCCAGCGGGCCATCCCTGCCGCCGACTCGCGGGCCTCGTTCAGCACGAGGAGTTGCAGGTCGGGCGGCAGGCGGCGCAGGAAGGCCAGCACCGCGTCGGCGTGCCGGGCGACCACTGCCTCTGGGTCGTTTGGATCGGCATCAGCCAGGAGGGCGGTCAGCTTCTCCGGCGGGACTTGGCCGTCCAGCACGGCGATCCACAGATGAAGCAGTTCAACCTTGCGCCCGCGCGGCATGGTCAGGTTGTCTTCCAGAAAGTCTGACACGCGGAAGGTCAGGTAGGCGATGGTGGTGACATCACGCATCATCTTGGGGAGCTGTTCGATGGACAGCGCAAAGGTCCGGCTGACCAGCCGGAGGGCGGTGCGCGGGTCAAACGAGGCAGTCAATGGGTGAATGCTGGGCATGAATCCATCCTGTTGATCCGGTTCTTCTGGCGTCTTCCAAAACGGGGCAGGCAGGCCCCTGCTAATACTAAACCCCTCACTATTTCCGGAGATACAACGGCAGAGGTGACAGGGAGGGCGGAAACCTCCTTAGGGAGCTAATGTAGTTAGTAGAGATTCCCATGCTATGCCAGCGTGGAGAGAACCGAGGGGGCAGGCACGGCAGGCCGCCCCCTTCACTGTTTCCTGCCCTCCAGCTCGGCGATTGCTTCGCCCAGTGTGGGGTAAATCGGGAAGATCACCGAGAAGCCGGCTCGTTCGAAGATGTCGGCCACGCGCGGCTGAAGGGCGGCCAGGCGCAGGTCGCCGCCCGCCCGGCGCATGGCCTGTGCCTGCACGACGAACATCGCCAGCGCGGCGCTCGTCAGGAACGGCACGCCGCTCAGATCAACAACGGCCCGCACACGCCGATCAGGCAGGGCGGCAGAGAAGGCCGGTTCGATTTCGCGGGTGTTGGCCGTATCCAGCTCGCCGATGATGCTCACGACCACGATTCCGCTGTCACGGGTCATGCGTGACAGGACAGGGGGGCGCCGCTCAGAGGGGGACATCGGGGCAACAGCCTTCCTGCGGGGAGCGGTCAACTGCTCTCAAGGGCCGCCAGTGCCCTTTCGAGTGTAGGGTACACGTCAAACAGTTCCTGAAAGCCGGCCAGCGCCAGCACCTCCAGTACACGGGTGCTGGCCGCGGCTAGAAAGAGATTTCCGCCGCCCTGTCTCAGCATCTTGCCTTTGACCAACAGCATGGCCATACCAGCCGACGAGATGAAATTCACGTGTGAGAGATCAACGATCACCTGGCCGGTTCGGTCGGTGATGGCCGCTGAGAAAGCATCCTCGACCATGTGCGTCCCCATCGAGTCGAGGTCCCCGTGAATGTGGATGATCTTGAGGTTGTTGGGGCGATCCTCAATAGTCAGCGTGGTCGGACTCCTCATTCCTCCTCCTTGCCTGCCGCTTGTTAGAAGTATAATGGACTGAGAAGGGCTGTCAAGCGGCCTCCTTCTATTTGCCCTCTGCACCTGCCTGTGTTACGCTGTGCAGAAATGCGATCCCCTCTGGCGGTTTAGGTTGCCATGACTGCTTCGTCTAAACGATGGCTGACGATTGCGCTGATCGCCCTGGCTGTGCTGGGCGGCGGGGCATTGCTGTACGGCCCCTTGCGGGAGGTTGTGATCGTCCCGCTGGTGAACCTTGCCTGGGAGCTGGTGGTGCTGATCAACAAGTTCCCGCAGGCCGTCTTCTGGGCGATCTTCGTGGCGGCGGCCCTGCTGATCGCTTGGCGCAGTCTGCCGCGTTTCCGTCTGCCGGAGGCCGCCCCCGATCAGGACGGCGCCGGCACAGGCGGGCCGGTGGCCGCTCTGGCGCGGCTGGTGCACGAGTCGGCTTACGGGCGGTACTTCCGCTGGCGGCTGATCCGCCGTCTGCTGGAGCTGACCTTCTCTGCCGGCGGATACCACGAGCGGCTGAACGCCCGCGAGGCCGCCCGCCTGCTGTACAGCGATGCCCTGCATCTGCCGCCTGATCTAGCTGTCTACCTGAGCGAGGGGCTGGAATGGACGATGCGCGGGCGCAGTCTCTCGCGGCTGGAGCGGCTGTGGCTCGGTCTCCGTCACCGCCTCGCCCCGCTGGAGGCCGCCCCGCCGGATGAGCCGGCGCTGGAGCGGCTGGTGGCCTATCTGGAAGAGAAGACAGGCATCGCAGACCGCAACGGCCGCAACCCGAAGGAGCATCCATGACCCTTGCCATTGCTGATGTGGCCCCGCTGTGTGCGCGGGTGCTGGACGAGGTCGAACGGGCGGTTATCGGCAAGCGCCCCCTGCTGGAGGACATTCTGGCCGCCGCGCTGGCCGACGGGCATATCCTGCTGGAGGATTACCCCGGACTAGGCAAAACCCTGCTGGCCCGCAGTTTTGCCGCCGCGCTGGGATTAGGCTTCAAGCGCATCCAGTTCACGCCCGACCTGCTCCCCGGTGACATCACCGGCGGCTACGTGTACAGCCGCGCCAACGACCGTTTCGAACTGCGCACCGGCCCTATCTTCACCCATATTGTGCTGGCCGATGAGATCAACCGCGCCTCGCCTAAGACCCAGTCGGCACTGCTGGAGGCCATGCAGGAACGGCAGGTCACGCTGGAGGGCGAAACCCTGCCCCTGCCGGCGCCGTTCATGGTGCTGGCCACCCAAAACCCGATTGAGTACGAAGGCACGTTTCCCCTGCCGGAAGCCCAGCTCGACCGTTTCATCATGAAGCTGTCGGTCGGGTATCCTTCGCCGCAGGATGAGCAGGAGATGCTCCGCCGCCGCCGCGAGCGGCAGACCGAAGAGGTCACGCTGGCGCAGGCGGCAGATGAACAGCAGGTGCTGGCCATGCGGGCGGCAGTCGAGACGGTCTATCTTGACCCTGACCTAGAGAAGTACATCGTGGCGCTGGTAGGCGAAACACGGCGCGACCGCCGCGTGACGGTCGGTGCCAGCCCGCGCGGATCGCTGGCCCTGCTCAAGCTGTCCCGTGCGCGGGCGGCCATGGCAGGCCGCGCTTATGTCCTGCCGGATGACATCAAACACTTTGCCGTCCCGGCGCTGGCGCACCGCCTGATCCTTGAACCCGACTTGTGGACGCGCCGCCGTGCCGCTGAGGAGATCATCGAGGAGGTGGTCAACAGCGTGCCTGTGCCGGTCGCGAAGGGATGGGGGTAGGGGGGCGCACCGCAGGCCCACGATAGACAACAAACAGGGGGGCGTACACCGCGCCCCCCTGACCTGTCTTACCCGCCTGTCGAATTCTCCACCGGCGGCGGTGCAGGGGGCGGCGGGACGAGTCCGTCCGTGCTGGACACGCGGGTGGGGAAGGTCGAGGCTTCGACGGTAGCCCGACGGTTCACAAACAGCATCGGATGCAGATGGATGCCTGCATCCTTGATGCGGCTGATGCGGCGGGGTTCGATGCCGGTTGCCGTCAGCTCGCCGCGTATCTTCCCGTCCGCGCTGATGCCGAGCTGTTCCCATGTGAAGAGATCACTCAGACGGATTTTGTCGGCCTCCATGCCGTCCACCTCACAGATGGACAGGATGCGGCGCGAGCCGTCCGGCAGGCGGCCCATGTGGACAATCAGGTCCAGGGCGGAGGCCATCTGCTCGCGCACGGCCTTGACGGGCATCTTCATCCCGCCCATCAGGACCATCGTCTCAAGGCGGGAGAGCGCATCAAAGGGCGTGTTGGCATGGATAGTCCCCATCGAGCCGTCGTGGCCGGTGTTCATGGCCTGTATCAGGTCAATGGCCTCGGCGGATCGGACCTCGCCGACGACGATGCGGTCGGGGCGCATCCGCAGGGCGTTGATAACCAGATCACGTATCGTCACCTCGCCTGCGCCGTCTACGTTGGGCGGGCGCGTCTCCAGCCGGACGACATGCGGCTGGCGGAGCTGGAGTTCGGCGGCGTTCTCAATGGTGACCACCCGCTCGGCGGGCGGAATAAAGCCAGACAGGACGTTCAGCAGGGTGGTTTTGCCACTGCTGCTGCCGCCGGAGACAAGGATGTTAAAGCCCGCCTTGACGCAGGCCTCCAGAAACTGGAACACCTCCGGCGTGGCTGTGCCGTTCCGGATCAGGTCCTCGACAGTTAAGGGGATGGTCGAGAACTTGCGGATGGTCAGGGCCGGCCCCTCCAGCGACACGGGCGGGATGACGACGTTAACGCGCGACCCGTCCGGCAGGCGGGCATCCACCATCGGTGAGGTCTCGTCCACATGGCGGCCCAGCGGCGAGACAATGCGCTCAATAATGCGCAGAAGATGTTCTTCGTCCTGAAAGGTGATCGTGGTGCGGTAGATGCGTCCCTTGCGCTCTACGTAAACCCGCTCCGGCCCGATGACCATGATGTCGGTTGTGTCTTCGTCGGCAAGGAGCGGCTCCAGCGGGCCGTACCCCATGGTGTCAGCCAGGATCGCCTCCAGCACGGCGGCCCGCTCGTTGCGGGTCATGACGATCCCCTCCTGCGAGATGATGGCATTGAACAGCGCCTCGATCTCGGCCCGCAGTTTGACGGGGTCTTCGCGCCCTTTGGCAGGCTTGATCTCGGCCAGCATCCGCTTTTGAACCCGTTGCCGGAGTTCGGCAAAGCGCTCCTCAGGCTTAGGACGCTGGCGCGGGGCCATAGGAGAGCGGGGTGCATCAGCCGGCTTGTCGGTCACATTGAGCGTGCCGGTCGGCCTGCTCTGCATGCGGGCCAGCAGGCCGGTCGAAGTTCGGCGTTCAGGCGGCCCGGAGTGATCTTGTGTTGAGTCAGGCGGCATACTTCCCCTCGGCGAACAAACTCATCAGCAGGCTGTTCCTTCCTGTTTGATCGCTATTCTGATTATAATGCAAAAAGGCCGTCCGTACCGATACAGCCTGCTTTTAGCGCGTCCATGCCGGGTTTAGATCGTCCGCTGTGTTGTTCGTCAGACGGATCAGCGCCGACTCACAGCCCTGCTCGGCGCTGGTGCAGGTGGGGGCGATCAGGAACAGCTCAAAGTCGCCTTCACTGTCGCGGTCAGAGGCAAACACGATGAACGCCCCATCCGGCGACCACGCCGGCTCAATGTCGTTGGCGACATCAAAGGTAAGCTGGGTGACATTCCCGCCGCCCGAAGACATGACCCACAGGTCGTAATCCCCCTGCGCATATGAAACAAAGGCCAGCCGTACCCCCTCCGGCGACCAGACAGGGTAAAAGTCCGATGAGCCGGTGCCGCTCAGCCGGCTTATCTCCCGGCTGAGGGGGGAGAGCAAAGCAATGGCCGACGGCAGGCCGGGGAAGTCCGCCGATGAGTAGGCCAGCGTCAGGCCGTCCGGCGACCAGTGCGGGTCGCGGTCGTAGCGCCCGCTGGTGACGGTGGACAGCATGTCCTCACACAGCCCTGTCTCGTGCAGACAGGTGGTAGGGAAGGACAACAGGTCACTGCCGTTGACCGTTTCCCGCGCGAAGACGATAGTCCCGCCGTCCGGCGACCAAGCCGGGAAGCGGTCCATCGCACCGTCAGAGGTCAACTGGATGGCGTTGGCCTCACAGCCGCCGGGCAGGGTCGGACAGGCGGCGTTCATCACGAACAGATCGTCGTCGCCGTTGCGGTCAGAGGAGAACACGATCAGCCGCCCGTCGGGCGACCAGGCCGGCGAGCGGTCAGACGCGGTGTTGTCGGTTAACTGCGTCACCTGACCGGAGACCATATCCAGCACGTGGATTTCAAAGTCGCCGTCGCTGTTAGAGGCAAAGGCGATCCGTCCCTGCGCGTAAGGCGGCAGGGGGGTGCTTGGGGCAGTAGTCAGCACCGCCGGCGGCGTGCCTGCCGGCGGGACAACTGCAGAGGCAGGCACTTCATCGGTTGGCTGGCCGGCAGGGGGGGAGCCGCCGCCCGGCACGGCAGGGCGGATGCGGCTCACCAGCACGACGACCGCCAGCACTCCTGCTGTCAGCAGGACGACTGCCGCCGGCACAATAACCCGCCGCAACCGCCGGTCGGTCAGGGTGTCCCGCAGGGCCTCCCATATGCCGGAAGGAGCGGCGGAGGCCGGCTCGCGGCGGGCCGGCTGGGGCTGACGTTCGCGCACCAGCCGTTCCCCTACTTCGATCACCCATTCGGCATCTACGATCTCGCCTTCTTCTTCAAATTCAAACTCCTCCTCTGCCTCTTCTTCCTCCTCCGGCAGAGGGGCGGCGGGGGGAGCGGGTTGAGGCGTGGATTCTTCTTCCTCCTCCTCTAACTTGAGGGCCGGCAGTCGCATGATCGGCTGTTCGGGCGGCAGAGGGGGCTTCTCGGCCTTGGGCGGCGGCGCAGGCGATTCAGCTTCGGCGGGCGGCTTGGCCTCTGCCTCAGCCTTGACGATTGGCTCTGGTTCTGGTGCCGGCGCAGGCGGCGGCGCCGGTGATTCAGCTTCGGCGGGCGGCTTGGCCTCGACCGGCGGCGCGGGCGGCGGCACAGGCCGGCGCCGCGGACGTGCCTTTTCGATCTCCTCCATCAGCACGCGGGGCGGCTCCGGCGGCAGGATGTCTAATTCAAGGGGCGGCAGAGTGCCGGGACGGGTGGGCATATCCATCTGAAGGCGCACCACATCGCCCGCTTCGGGCGGCGGCTCAAGCGTCACCCAGGGGAGTTCGTCGGTGGGGATGTCCCGTGCGCGCGGCTTGGGGGGCTGTTCGGCCCTCTGGGCGGCGCGGAAGCGGGCGATCAGAATATCGCTCCGGCTGGCCGGCTCCGGGACAGCCTCCGGCCCCGGTGCGGGTTCTTCATCGGCGGCGGTCGGGAGGGGGGTATCGGGCCGGCGGTGGCGCAATGGCCGCCCCTCGATCAGTTCGTCGGACATGGGCTGTGTATTCCCTGTTGCTCCAATGCTCTTTTTTTCATCCCCTGTGGGGGATGCCGTATGTATCAGGGTAGCACAGGAGAGGGATCAGGGCAACAGCGCCGCTACCCCCGTTCACATGCCTCGACGATCTCCGCCAGACAGTCTGCCGCCTCGCGCTCCTCTACCGCGCCGGGGACGTGCGCCCCGTAGCGCACCGCCTCGAACAGGCGCGTCAGCCGGCTGACATGGCGTGCAGGCAGGC
>Ga0129299_1001347_pt1 | contig 16442 bp, 13 predicted proteins | sample ConPoolayeCmetaG_FD_94477 | JGI IMG/M metagenome (GOLD analysis project Ga0129299, IMG submission 94477) | Hot spring microbial mat communities from California, USA to study Microbial Dark Matter (Phase II) - Cone Pool mat layer C metaG ... | reverse complement strand
CAAAAGAGACAACATTAAGGTTTGGAGGAAATTTGAATTTGGGTGTTTCTGGGGATTTGTTTGAGCCGATGGGAATTGATATGAAGCTTGGCTTGGGGGTAATGAATTTATTAGGTCGCGATGATTCGCGTGGTGAACTTTTGACAATTAAGAAAAAATATGCATATTACGAAGAGGATAAAGAGACTTTTGTTCCAATATTTAATTTTAATTTGATATTGAGATATAAGATTTGATATGATAGTAAAGAGAGATTGTAGGTATTTTCGAGGAGATATACCTTGCAAGCCTCATAAGGACAGTGGTGTGCATTGCGAGGAATGTCAGTATTACGAATCTTACAAAGGTATTGTATTAATAATTAAGACTGGGGCAGTCGGAGACGTAATTAGAACAACAACTTTGCTTCACCGGATTAAGCGTGAATATCCTAATTTTTTGATTTGGTGGGTAACCTATACGCCGGAGGTTTTGCCGTCAGTGGTAGATGGGAAGTTTAAGTTGAATTTGGAAACGTTGCTGGTTTTGGAAGTAAGTGAGTTTGAGCTTGTGATTAATTTGGATAAAGATGATTTTGCGTGTGGATTGATGAATCGTTTGAAGGCAAAAAGGAAAATTGGTTATTATTTGCAAGATGGTAAACCTGCTCCACTGCATAAGGAAGCAGAGCATAAGTATTTGACGGGTCTTTTTGACGATGTAAGTAAAGCTAATTTGAAATCATATCCTGAGGAAATTTTTGAGATTTGTGGTTGGAATTTTGCTGGTGAAGAATATATTTTGGATGTAGATGGTAGGATTGTTTGGGATATTCCGAACGAAGGCAGAAAGATAATTGGCTTGAATACAGGTTGCGGAGGCAGATGGGTTTCGCGTTTGTGGTCAGAGGATAATTGGAAGAAGCTTGCATTGATGTTGAAGGATAATGGCTATTATCCGATGTTTTTGGGTGGTGAGCAGGAACACGAGAAGAATTTAAAGTTGAGTAAAGAAACTGGCTGTTATTATCCGGGTCATTTTGGTTTTCAGGAATTTATTTCGTTAGTTAATCAATGCGATGTAGTGGTGTCTGCGGTTACAATGGCTATGCATATAGCTATCGGTTTGAAGAAGCCGTTGGTTTTGATGAATAATATTTTTAATAGGAATGAATTTGAACTTTACGGGCGTGGAGAGATAGTCGAGCCTGATAAGGAATGTAAATGCTATTTTTCGCCAAGGTGTAAAAATGAGGAGTATTTTTGTATGGAACATTTGCCTGTGGAAAAGGTTTTGAGTGCTGTTTTGAGAGTTTTTCAATAATTTCCTGTGGAGAAAGAAGAACTAATAGAATTAACAGTTGAATCAATTGGATTTGAAGGTATTTCCATAGCACGTAAAGATGGAATAGTGTATTTTGTTAAAAATGGTTTGCCTGGAGATAGGGTAATTGCAAGAGTTAAGCGGAAGCGACGCCGTTATTATGAAGCAGAAATCAAGGAAATAATAAGCCCTTCGAATTATAGAATTGCCGCTCAATGTATTTATTTTGATTATTGTGGTGGATGTAGCTGGCAACATTTGAGTTATGACCAACAACTTTTTTGGAAAAAGCAACATATCAAAGATGCTTTTGAAAGGTTAGCTAAAATAGAGCCAGAAGAGATTTTCGATACTTTGCCTTCGCCTAAGCAATTTCATTATCGTAATAAGATGGAGTTTTCATTTGGTACATCGCGTTGGTTGATGCCAGAGGAAATAGATGGTGAGGCAGAGATAGAGCAGAAAAATTTTGCATTAGGGTTGCATGTTTCGGGTAGGTACGATAAAATTATCGATATCGAAGAGTGTTTGATACAACCAGAAATTGGAAATTTGATTTTGGAAGTGATTCGTGAAAAAGCGTTGACATTTGGTGCAACAGCGTGTGATACACGGAAAAGGACTGGTTTTTTAAGGAATTTAATTATTCGGAAAAGTGAAGCATATAATGAGTTGATGGTAGTTTTGGTAACTTCGGAAGCGGGTTGCGATGGTGATAATCAATTTATTGAGTGGTATTATAATGATTTTTCGGATTTGATGCCAAATATTAATGTGATAGCTCATGCATTGAATACAACGATATCGCCTGTGGCGACGGGTGAACTGTCGTTTATTAAAGGCGAGGAATATATAGTGGAAAGGATTTTTGATATAGATTTTAGGATTTCGCCATTTTCGTTTTTTCAAACTAATTCAAGTCAATTGAACAGGTTTATTGAAAAGATAATTGATTTTTCGGAAGTTAGTGATGAAGACTTTCTATGGGATTTGTATTGTGGAACTGGTAGTATAACACTTCCGTTGGCTATGAAATCGAAAGGTGTTGTGGGCATAGAAATGGTGGAAAGCTCGATTGAAGACGCCCAAAAAAACGCTGTTTTGAATGGTATAGAAAATGTTCAGTTTATCTGTCAAGATTTACATTCTAAGCGAATTGGTGAATTATTATTTAGTTTACCGCGTCCCGACACGATTATAATTGATCCGCCAAGGGCAGGGATGCATAATAATTTGATAAAACTGTTGTTAGAAATGGCAGTGAAGAGAGTTGTTTATGTGAGTTGTAATCCGTCAACTCAAGCTCGAGATGTTGAGTTACTTTCGGAAAAGTATAGATTGATTAAAATACAACCTGTGGATATGTTTCCGCATACCTATCATATTGAGTCGATAGCATTGCTTGAGCTTAAATGAGATTTTTGTGGAGTTTTAAACTTAAGCTTGCCTAAATTTCGTCATTAATTATTATTTTTGTTATTAAGAATATGCAAGTCAATGGTGCAAAGATTTTTTTTGCTTATAATCTTTTTTTGTCTTATTACGAATTTTTCTTTATCGAAGAAAAGTATCGTTGTAACTGGCTATAATATTAAATTAATAGTTCAGGAGATAACAGGCGATAGTATAGATGTTACAAATTTAATAGCACCGAATGTATCGCTTCATACATTTAGTCCTAAACCTTCGGAGGTGAAGAAGTTAAAAAGTGCTGATTTTTTGATTTATCTTTCTGATGAGGTTGATTTTTGGGTGAAAAAGTTTAGGAGTGATAATATACTGGAATTGATTTCATTGGTGCCGAAGGAATATTTGATGTTTTTTGATGAAAAAAAAGGTCATATTCTTAGTAAAAGCTTTGAGAAAGGAGATGGAGATATAGATCCACATTTTTGGTTAAATCCTGTTATAGTTAGTAAGATAGTTCCGATGTTGTTGGAGAGAATAGTAAAGTTAGATCCGAAAAATTCTGGTTATTACAAGGCAAATGCTTCGAAATTTATCGATAAATTAAAAGAGTTAGATAAAAAGGTAATTAGCAAATTATCTAAATTCAAGGGTGAAAGTGTGATTTTGTTTCATCCGTCGTTTAGATATTTTTTGAAGCAATATAATTTGAATTATATAGGTTCGATAGAGGAAAGTCCTGGTAAGGAGCCGTCGCCGAAAATGCTTATTGATATTGTTAAGAGGATAAGAGAAAATAATGTTAAAGCAATATTTATCGAGCCTCAGTTGTCGGATAAGGCTGCGAAATCGATAGCAAGAGAGGCTAAAATTAAAGTTTTGACTTTAGATCCCATTGGGAATTACAGTCAAAGAAATAGTTATGAGAAGTTATTGATGTATAATGTTAATACATTTGTGGAAGCATTTGAAAGAAAATGAGTAATTGTTCATTGCAAATAAGGAATTTGAAGTATGAAATAGGAAATTACCTGATTTTGAATGATTTGAATTTTGAGGTCAGGGAGAATAGTTTTGTTGCTTTGATTGGTCCAAATGGGGGTGGTAAAACTACACTTTTGAAGATGATTTTGGGTCTACTGAAGCCCAGTGAAGGCGAAATCGTTTTAAGTAGTGAGGAGGTTAAATCGATAACGGCGGAACTTGTAGGATATGTTCCCCAAATTAAGAGTATGGATAGATTATTTCCTGCGAAGGTTTATGAGCTTGTGGCGACAGGTATCAGAAATTCTTGGATAACAAATTTATCTAAGTCTGAAAAGGCAATGGTTTTGGAGGCTTTGTCGAAGGTTGGAGCGGAGCATTTGTCGAATCGTCAATTGAGTAAGCTTTCTGGTGGTGAGTTGCAAAGGATTTATCTTGCACGGAGTTTTATACGTAGACCGAAGATATTGCTTTTGGACGAGCCAGCTACGGGGATAGATATAGTGGGAGAAAAAGATATTTATCATTTGATTGAGAGCTATCGAAAGGAAACAGATGCAATTGTTATGATGGTGACCCATGATTGGGAGGCGGCTTATCATCACGCTGATTATGTTTTAGTTTTGAATCATAAACAGATATGTTACGATGAGCCTAAAAAGGCTTTTAGGGAAGATATATTAAGGAAAGCATTCAGTCACGTAGGTCATAAGCATGAGATAATATTTAAGGTTGATAAAAATGGTTGAGTTTTTGTCATACGATTTTATACAATTTTCGTTGATAGTAGTTGCAATAATAGGTTTTGTATCGAGTTTTTTTGGAGTTTTTGTTGTTCAAAGGCAAATGAGTTTTTTGGGTTCGGGACTTGCTCATTCGGCTTTTGGAGGAGTAGCATTGGGTTTGCTTTTAGGTGTTGAACCGTTATTTGTTGCTTTGGCTTTTACGATGATAGTGGGATTGTTGATACCAGTAATTCAGGAGCGGACAAAATTGGCGTCTGATACATCGATAGGTATAATGTTTGCTTTTTCGATGGCTTTGGGGATACTTTTTTTATCATTTAAAGATGATTTTACTACGGACGCGTTTAATTATTTGTTTGGGTCGATATTGGCAATTAATAAACAAGATATCTATATTAGCGTAATTCTTTTAGTTATTACTATTTATTCGTTTTTTTCGTTTTGGTCGAGATGGGCTTATGCAACATTTGATGTTGAGTTAGCCGAGAGTGATAAGCTTAATGTCAGAAGGGATAATTATGTTTTATCGATATTAATAGCTTTGACAATAGTGATATCGATTAAATTGGTTGGGATAGTGTTGATATCGGCTTTTTTGGTGATACCAGCTGCTGCGGCGAGGTTGGTTTCAGGGACTTTTTATAAGATGTCTGTTATGTCAGTAATATTTGGTGTTGTGAGTGCTTTGTTTGGTTTGGTGCTGTCTTATTATTTGGATATTCCGAGTGGAGCGTCGATAATTATAGTGCAGATTGGGATTTTTTTAGTATGTTATGGATTAAATAAGGCTTTATCGCTTGATGTTTAGAATATACTTTTGAGTAATTGAATACCACCACCTAAATATTTTACGTTTTTAAAACCTTTGTTGATTAATGTTCGTGCTACTTCGTAGGAGCGGGGTCCTTTTTGGCAGATGACAAGTATTTGTTCATCTTTTGGTATATCATTGATTTTATCGTGGTAATCTAAGATGGAGAGTTTAAGATTTGCGTTGTCGAGTGGTATTTCATTTATTTCGGATTGTTCTCTAACGTCGATGATGTAACCTTTGAATTGTTGAAAGCTAAGAGGATGTAAAGAATTTATTTGGTCAATTTCTTGGTTTATTGCCATAGCACCGAGGTGATTTAAAGGGTTTAGAGGTCCTGAGTGAGGAGGGGTGTAGGCGTGTTCGTAATCGAGTAAGTCGTATGCGGTTTTTTTGTTGGAAGCTAAGATGGAAAAAGTGTCTATGTAACGAGTGATTTCTCCTTTACCGATTAATTGTAAGCCTAAAAGTCTGAGAGTTTGTTTTTCGTAGATGAGTTTTGCGACGAGAGTTTGTGACTCGGGCATGTAATCTGGTCTATCGTAAAAAGTACCCCAGACACAGTTGTAGTTTAAGTTTAGTGTATTAGCTTGATATTCATTTAATCCGGCTGAGGCTATAATTAAGTCGAAGACTTTGACGGAGGATGTTCCGATAGCTCCTTTGAAGGTGGATTTTTTGCCGGCTAATACGTCAGCAATGACTCTTCCTTGTCTGTTGGCGAGTGAACCGAAGGGATATAATGCGTCTTGGTTTGTGATTAAATCTTTGACAGCGATGCAATCGCCGGCAGCGTAGATGTTTTTGATATTGGTTTGTAATTGTTTGTTAGTTTTGATGCCGCAGATTTTGCTATGTTTTATACCGATTTGTTGGGATAGTTTTGTGTTTGGTTTGATACCGAGGCAGAGGAAGACGTAATCTGCATTGATTTGTGAGTTGTCGTTAAGAGAGATTTTGAGTGAATCGTCTTGATTTTTTTCGATTTTGGAGACAGAAGTGTTGAGGTAAATTTTTATATCGTTTTTAGTTAGGTGATTTTCTAATAATGTTGATAGTTCTTTGTCTAAGGCTTGTGGCATAAGCCTGTTTGTGAGTTCGATGAGGTGAGTTTCGATGCCCCAAAGAGAAGTTGTAGCTTCGGCGAGTTCGACGCCGATGAATCCACCACCGATGATAGCAACAGAGCCGATTTGTCCAGATTGGGCTTTTAGTTTAAATTTTTTTGCGTTTAAGGGATCGTGGAAATCGGATATGTTATCGCTTTCGGGTGTGGGGAAATTGGGTTTGACAGGTGTTGAACCAGTGGCGAGGACTAAGTAATCGTAGTCGAGAGTGAATTGTTGATTTGTTTTTAGGTCTAAGCATATTACTTTTTGGTTGTCTTTGTCTATTTCAATGGCTTCGCAGGAAAGTTTGATGTTGATTTTTTTTGATTTGATGAAGTAATTATCGTCGCGAATCATTCCCCAAGGTGTTTTTGCGAGGTCTAAAAAATCATCGATGTCTCCGGAGGCGTAAAAGGGCATTCCGCAGGTACCGTATGAGATGAAGTCTTGTTTTTCAATTATTGTTATGTCGTAGTCAGGTTTAAGTCTTTTGAGGCGGGCAGCGGTTTTGCATCCGGCAGCCATTCCACCGATTATTACAATTTTTTTCATTTTTGATGTTAAGTTGATTGTAACATTGTTTTAAGTTAATTGAGGATTTTAATAAAGTCAAGTGATTGTTTGATTATGTAGTTTTAAGTGTTGTTAAATAATGAAATTGATTAATCGAAAGAAATTATTTGTAATTTGAGTAAGAATTTAGTAAATTTATTTAAAAAGTTAGAGAGGAAATGAAAATGCGATGGGGGGTAGTATTATTAATACTTTTTATTGTTAGTAACTTGTATTCGCAATCGACCGCAGGAGAAGGAGCTATTTATGAGTCGCGATATATCGTTGATATGCCGAATGCAGGAGTGTTGGGTAAAGGGGATTATGTTTTTTATAGTTCGGTGTTTTCGGAGGGTGGAGTTTCGTTGTTGTTTGAGGCGTCGCCTTTTAGGAATTTTAGTTTGGGTATAAGTTATAGTGGTGTTAATATTGTTGGTTCTGGGGCTGTTAGGTGGCAGAATATACCTGGAGTTCATTTAAAGTTCAGGTTGTTTGATGAGTGTAAGTCATTGCCGGCTATAACAGTTGGTGCTAATACTCAAGGTAAAGGTTTTTATAGTTTTTCCGAGAAAAGGTTTGTAACGTTGTCACCGGGGATGTATTTGGCATTGTCGAAGAATTATAGATGGTTTTTGGGGATGGTGTCGTTTCATACGGGGATAAATTATTCGTTGGAGCCTATACCGGAAAGGCGGAAGGCTAATTTTTATTTGGGATTGGAGCATTCAATTGGTAAGTATGTTTCAGCGAATTTTGAGTATAATTTTAATTTTGATGAGGAAAAGGGTCTTTTTTATGAGGATAGGGGTTTGATGAATTTAGCTTTGCGTTGGTCGATTAGTAAGGGGATAACGCTTGAGTTACAAGCGCGGGATTTGCTTGAAAATGTGAAGTATTATTCAGGTTATAATCGTGCGATAGTAGTTGAGTATATTGGAGTTTTTGAATGATTTATTTTAATAAAAAAAGGCTGTCTTTTTGGACAGCCTTTTTTGTTATTTTTTGTTTGGTTTGTGTTTTGTGATGAAATCGGCTAATAAGTCTGCGATTCGTGGTTTGCTGATTTCTGCTAATTCGTAAAATACTCTTGTGTTTGGTTGTTTTATTTTAATGAAACGAGCTAAGTCAATAGGTGTTCCGATGACTACGGCGTCGCAAGGGACTTTAGCGATAGTTGCTTCGAGGTCTTTCATTTGTTGTTTGCCGTATCCCATAGCAGGTAATAAAGTTCCGATTTCAGGGTATTTTTGGAAGGTTTCGGTAATTTTGCCGACAGTATATGGTCTTGGGTCAATGAATTCTGCAGCACCGTATCGTCTTGCGGCGACCATTCCGGCTCCTTGGTCCATTTCGCCGTGTGTAAGTGTTGGTCCGTCTTCGATTACTAAGACTTTTTTGTTTTGGATTATTTCTGGTTTTTGGACGGCGATGGAGGAAGCGGCTAAGATTATTTGTGCTTTTGGGTTGTATTGTCTGACGTTGTTAAGGACGTATTCGATGTCTTCGGGGTAAGCCGAGTCAACTTTGTTCATTACGACGATATCAGCCATTCTCAAGTTTACTTCGCCGGGGTAATACGATATTTCGTGACCTGGGCGTAAGGGGTCAACGACAACGATTGATAAGTGAGGTTTAAAGAAAGGCATATCGTTATTGCCGCCGTCCCAGACTATGATGTCGGCTTCTTTTTCGGCTTCTTTGAGTATTGCTTCGTAATCGACGCCTGCGTAAATTACGCTACCCATAGCGATGTGTGGTTCGTATTCTTCCATTTCTTCGATGGTGCAGTTGTGTTTTTTTAGATCGTCTAATTTGGCAAATCTTTGGACTTTTTGTTTTTCGAGGTCTCCGTAAGGCATAGGATGACGAACGGAAACGACTTTTTTGCCAAGTGCAATTAATTGACGAACGACTTCGCGTGTTGTTTGACTTTTACCGCAACCGGTTCTGATGGCAGTAATTGAGACGACGGGTTTAGTTGATGTGAGCATTGTAGGATATGACCCGAGCATTGAGAATTTTGCACCTGAAGCGATAACGCGAGAGCCGATGTGCATAACGGTTTCATAGGATAAATCGCTGTAAGAGAGTACGCATTCGTCGATGTTATATTTTTTGATTAAGTTTTCTAAGTTGTCTTCGGAAAAGATTGGTATTCCGTTAGGGTAGTTTTTTCCTGCTAATGAAGCGGGATATTTTCTGCCTTCGATGTCAGGGATTTGTGTGGCGGTGAAGGCTATTACTTCTGTGTTTTTGCAATTTTTGTAATATACATTGAAGTTGTGGAAGTCTCTGCCAGCGGCTCCAAGTATGATAATTCTTTTTTTACTCATATTATAACTCCTTATATAATTAATCTAATTCTTTGACAACTTTTTGAATTTTTTCTACAGCCCAATCGATTTCATCTTTTGTGATTACTAAAGGAGGTGCGAATCTAATTATGTTTTCGTGTGTTTCTTTTGCGAGTAAACCTTCATGTTTTAGTTTTTCGCAGTAGGGACGGGCTTTGGTGTCGAGTACGAAGCCTATCCATAAGCCTCTTCCTCTGATGGTTACGATGTGAGGGCTTTGGATTTGTCTTAGTTTTTCGAGGAAGTAATTACCTAATTGGTATGATTTTTCGATTAGGTTTTCTTCTTCGATTACTTCTAAGGCTTTAATGGCGACTGCTGCGGCTAAAGGATTTCCACCGAAGGTGGAGCCGTGTTCGCCAGGTTTTATGACGGAAAGAATATGTTTGTCAGCTAAGATTGCTGAGACGGGGTAAAAACCACCTGATAGAGCTTTTCCGATGATAACGATGTCAGGTCTGACGTTTTCGTAGTAGTGAGCGAATAGTTTTCCTGCTCTTCCGAGTCCTGATTGTATTTCGTCGCAGATGAAAAGGATGTTGTTTTCTTTGCAGATTTGTTCGACGCCTTTGAGGTAACCATCGGGAGGGATAACGATGCCGCCTTCGCCTTGAATTGGTTCGATTAGGACGGCAGCGGTGTTTTTAGTGATTTTTGATTTTAGGTCTTCGAGATTTCCGTATTGATGCATGGGGAAGGCTTCTTTGCAGTAAGGTCCGAATCCTTTGAAGGAATGTGGGTCGTCGGAGAAGCCGACGATTGTAGTGGTTCTTCCATGGAAGTTTCCGGTTGCAACGATTATTTCGGCTTTATTTTCTTGGACGCCTTTGACGTCGTAAGCCCAACGGCGTGCTGTTTTGATAGCGGTTTCGACGGCTTCGGCTCCGGAGTTCATTGGGAGAGACATGTCATAGCCTGTCAGGTCGTGAAGTTTTTTGTAGAATAGTGGTAATTTGTCGTTTCGGAAGGCGCGACTTGTTAAAGTAACGAGTTTAGCTTGTTCTACGAATGTTTGATAAATTTTGGGATGACAATGTCCTTGATTGACGGCGGAGTAGGCTGCTAAGCAATCCATATATTTTTTTCCGTCAACATCGGTTACCCAAACGCCTTTGGCTTCTTTAATTACAACATCTAATGGGTGATAGTTGTGGGCACCGTATTGTTCTTCGAGTTTGATATAATCTTGCGAGTTCATAAATCTCCTTGTTTAATTTTTAATATTTATCGAATAAATTTAATTGTTCGTCATTGTCGAAAAGCATTGTAAGGAGAGCCATACGGACGTATAGTCCGTTTTTTGATTGACGGAAGTATGCAGCTCTTCTGTCGTGGTCAACGGCTGGGTCTATTTCTACGGATCTGGGGAGTGGGTGCATAATTATTGAGTTGAATTTCATTTTTTGTAGGACGCTCATGTTGATGTTGTAAAGGCTAAAGTCGATGTTTTGATTGCTTAATCTTTCTTTGTCGATTCGAGTTTGGTAGACGACGTCAACTCTTTCAATGATTTTGTCGGTGTTTTTCGATAGTTCGTATGAAATATTGTTTTCGTCTAAGTGTTCTAATATGTCAGGTTTGATTTGTAGTTCGTCGGGTGCGATGAAGTAAAGTTTTACGCGATCGAATTTGCTGAGGAGATATGCGAGTGAGCGGACAGTTCTTCCTTTGTCGAGGGCACCGATGAATGCAACGGAAAGTCCGTTGAGTGTGTGGCATTCGTTGTAGATTGTGTATAAGTCTAAAAGGGCTTGGGTGGGGTGTTGTCCGCCGGAGCCGTCGCCTGCGTTGATTATGGGGACTGTTGATACAGCAGCGGCTCTTTTTGCTCCTCCTTCTTCGTTGTGTCTGAGTACGATGACGTCGCAGTAGTGAGATATGATTCTGATAGTGTCTTCGAGCATTTCACCTTGGATTTCGGAGGAGAATTCTTTAGCTTTTTCTGTGCTGAGAACTTTTCCGCCGAGTCTGTACATAGCGGCTTCGAATGAGAATCTTGTACGGGTGGACGGTTTGTAGAAGAGAGTAGCCATTATTTTGTTGCTGTAATCGAGAGTGCCGCCGCGGGCGACTATTTTTTTCATTTCATCGGTTCTGTGGAATAGTTCCATTATTCTAGGAACTGTGAATTGTTGCGATTCAACGATATGGTTTAGTTTCATTTTACTATCCATTAAAAATTATACAATTTTTTTTACGATGTGAGTACCTGCTTTTTCTTGTAGGGCTTCAGTTAAATATTCGTATGAAGTGATGATTACTTTGTTGCCGCCGTTTTCGATGAATTTGATTGCAGATTCGATTTTTGGTCCCATGCTTCCTGGTGGGAAATGACCTTCATTGTAATATTTTTTTATTGTTTTGAGGTCAGCTTTTCGAATTCCTTGTTCGTTTGGTTGTTTGAAGTTTATGTAAACTTGGTCGGCGTCAGTGCTAATGATGAATAGATCGACTTTTAAGTCGGATGCTAAGAGAGCTGAAGATCTGTCTTTGTCGATTACGGCTTCGGTTCCGATGATTTTTCCGTCTTTGTTGATGATAACGGGGATGCCACCTCCGCCGAGAGCAATGGTTATGATTCCCATATTTATGATAGATTTGATGACGTCGAGTTGTAGGACTTTTAATGGTTCAGGGGAGGGGACAACTCTTCGATAACCGCGGTTTGAGTCTTCGACTATTTTCCATCCTAAGGTTTTGCTTTTAATTTCAGCAATGTGTTTTTCGTAGAAAGGTCCGATTGGTTTTGTTGGGTTTTGGAATGCAGGGTCTTTTGTATCGACGAGTACCATAGTTGGTATAACAACGACTTTTTTGTTGATTTTATTTTTTAAGAGCTGGTATTCGAGTTCTTTTTGTAGGATGTATCCGATTTCGCTTTGAGTGGTGGCGACGCACATGTCGAGGGAGTGTGTGTAAACTTCGTTAGCCGCTCTTTCGGAGCGGAGTAATGCGGCGCCGGCTTGTGGTCCGTTTCCGTGAGTTATGATGACGTCCCAGCCGAGATTTATCATTTGTACGATGGATTTTGCGGTAGCTTCGGCATTTTTGCTTTGTTCTTGTAGTGTTCCTCGTTCGCCAGAGCGTATGAGTGAGTTTCCACCGATAGCTATTAGGGCTTTTTTGGACACAAATCACCTATTTCATTAATTTTAACATAATTGCTTTTTGTACGTGTAATCTGTTTTCTGCTTCGTCGAATACTACTGATTGTGGTGAATCTATGACGGAGTCAGTTACTTCTTCGTTTCTGTGTGCTGGCAAGCAGTGCATAAAGATTGCGTCTTTTTTTGCTTGAGCCATTAATTGGTCGTTTACTTGATATGGTTTGAAGATTTTGCGGCGGATTTCTGCTTGGGATTCTTGTCCCATTGAAGCCCAGGTGTCTGTGTAGATAACGTCAGCGTTTTTAGCGGCTTCGTAGGGATTTTTGATGTATTCGATTTTGGCTCCTGTGAGTTTAGCTGCTTGTTCGGCTTCTTTGAAGGCAGAGAGATTGGGTTCGTAGCCTGGAGGGGTAGATATGACGACGTGTACGCCTAATCTTGCACCACCGTTCATTAGTGAGTGTGCAACGTTGTTGCCGTCGCCTATGTATGTTAGTTTTATTCCTTTGAAGGTTCCTTTTTTTTCGAGTATTGTGAAGTAATCAGCCATTCCTTGACAGGGGTGTGTGTAGTCAGTAAGTCCGTTGATGACCGGTATATGTGTGTAACTTGCCATAGCTTCGACGATGTCGTGTCCGAAGGTTCGAATCATTATTGCTTGTACCATTCTGTCTAAGACCATTGAGACGTCGTAAACAGATTCGCGTTTGCCTAAGTTTATTTCGGCAGGTGATAGGTAAAGGGAATAGCCGCCGAGTTGTTGGATTCCGATGTCGAAGCTTGTTCGTGTTCGTAGTGATGGTTTTTCGAATATTAGTGCTAATGTTTTGCCTTTGAGGGCATCGGAAAATTTTGATGGATTATTTTTTATTTCTTTTGTTAGTTCAAAAGTTTCAAGTATTTCGTCAGTTGTAAAGTCAAGTATTTTTAGAAAGTCTCTTTTCATATATACTCCTTAGAATAATTTATAAAAATAAATATTATATTTTGAGTTATGGTTATTTTTATGGATAAATTAGATGGGTGCGTCAGTTTGATAGTGTTGGAAGAGTAGAATTTTGCTTGCTCTGGATTTAGGTGTGTTGAAGGGCGGGAAGAATAGGTATTGCTCAAGTTTGATAAGGCTTGAGTGTGTGTAGTTTGTTTTATTTATTTTTCCCTTCGGTTTCATAAATAATTAATTTTATTAATACTTACTTGAATAGTATTCAAATTTAATAATTTTTTGTTATTTGAAAAAATTTTATTGAGAAACTTTGTAAAAATTGTTGTTTTTGTGTGGTTTTAGTAAGTTTTTGTTATAAATAAAAAAGGCTGTCTTTTTTGGACAGCCTTTTTGAATTTATTTGTTTTAATGATTATTTTAAGAATTTGATTTCTTTGTATAGTTGTTTGTCTCCGATTGTTATCAAGTAGAAGTATGTTCCGTTGGTTTGTGATGGATTTGGTTTCCAGGTGAGGATGTGTTGACCGGCGGGATAGATTTGGTTAGTAAGAGTTGTTATTTCTTTGCCAGTTATGTCGATGATTTTGATTGTTACTTTTTCGTTTGTTGGAATGGTGAATTGTAAGTTGTTTTCGTTGGAGAATGGGTTTGGATAGGCTTGGATGTTGAATTTGTTTAATAGTTCTTCGTTAACGGAGACGATTTCTTTTGTTAAGAATTCTCTGGTTTCTGACCAAGGTCCGACGCCTGATTCGTTTTTAGCTCTGACTCTCCAGTAGTAATTGCTGTTAGGTTCTAAGTTGCCGTTGTATTGGTAATCGGTAACGAATATGTTAGTTTCGTTAATGGTTAGTTCTGAGAAGGCGCTTGTTTTGGCAACTTGTAATTCGTAGCTTTTTGCCCATTGTACAGAATTCCATCTGAATTTTGGTCTGACGGGGTAGACTTGTTCGTTGTTTGCTGGTGAAATTAATGTTGGTCCAGTGGCGGGAACGGGTTTGATGGTAGTGAAGTAACCGAGATTTGAGAATCTTGTTTCGCCACTGTCGTTTATAGCTGAAACGTGCCAGAAATATTGGACGCCTTTTTCTAAGGTGTCGAGCTGGTGAGTAGTGGTTGTTAGTGTGTCGGTGTCGAGTATTAATGTGTTGAATTGGGCGTCTTTTGCAACTTGTAAGTGGTAATTTACTGCTCTTTGTGCTTGTGTCCATTCCAATATTGGGTCTAATTCGACTTGTTCGGCTCCTGGTTGTGGATAGACGAGTTGTGGGACAGTAGCTCCTTGTGATGTTGTAACGAATGTGAAGGCTTCGGAGTAATCAGATTCGCCGAATTCGTTTATTGCTTTGACTCTCCAGTAGTATCTTGTGTCGGGTTGGAATCCTGATTTTAGATATTCTGATTCGAAGATGTTGTTGTCGCCGTTTTTGGGAGTGAAGTTAGGGTTTGTTGACCATTGGAATTCATATCGTTCGGCGTCAACGACATCAGTCCAATTGAACAGTATTGTAAATGGCTGGTCTGTGGCGCTATCAGGTGGATATAGTAGTTGTGGTGCTGGAATTACGGTTTGGAAGTTCCAGGTTTGGCTCCAACCTGATTCGCATTGTTGGTAGAAGGCAGCAATTCGCCAATAATATTTAGTATTATATTTTGGTAGCGTAATGGTGTAAGCGTTTGTGTCTATGTCGGTGACGTCGTATAATGTTGTTCGGAAGTCTTTGTCTTCGGAGACTTGTAGGTTGTAAGTTCCTTGGCCTAATGTTACATCGGTCCATTGTAGTGAGAGGTTTCTGGCAATACCTTTGACGTTGTTTTGTGGGTAGATTGGTTGGGCAGGGGCGACGGTGGTAGAGAATCGGCGAGTTTGGGACCAAAAGCCGACGTTGTTGACGTCTTCGGCTCTAAGTCTCCACCAGAAGTTTGTGAGTCCATCGGTTAGTGTTACGGGGTGTATTAAGTCGAGTATTCCTTTTTCGTCGATGACGATGTTATTGAATAGTGAATCTTTTGCTATTTGTAGGTGGTATTGTTGTGCTCCTGGGACTTGGAACCATTTGAAGTTGTAAGTTAAATCGAGGCAAATTCTTCCGTCAAAGGGTAGGTCTAAGTTGGGGGCGGGGTAAGCTGTTTTGAAGTTGTATGTTGGGGACCATTGTGATTCGCAGGGTTCGGTGTAATTGACGTATGATTTTATTCTCCAGAAGTAATCTTTGTTGTAATCGAGATGAGGGATTGTTGTTGAGGTTTCACTGATACCGTAGTAAGCAGCTATGATGCTGTTTGGGTTGAAATTGGGGTTTGTGGCGAGTTCAACGTCATAGGTAGCGTTGGGATGATCTATTTCGGTCCAACGTAGTGTAAGATCAAGTGGTAGTCCGACTGTGTCGTCTTTGGGGAATATAGCTGTTGGATATGTTTGTTTTGTGCTGAATAGGAAGGTGTCGGACCAAGCAGTGGTGCATTCTCCATAGTTTGCTGCGACACGCCAATAGTAGTTGTGGAAGTAATTGGGTAGTGTTACAGTGATTGTGTTTGAGCTGACGGATGTATTTTGATAGACGATTTGTTGTCCTGTAAAGGTTGATGAATATGAAATTTGGAGTGAGTAAGAAGTTGCATAGGGTACTTTGGACCAGGCGAATGTTGGATTGATTTCGATGCAAATGTCGTTGTTTTGGGGATATGTAAGGTTTGGTGGTGTTCCAATTGTTTTGAATGAACGTGTGGAGGAGAAATGTTCTTGTCCGGTTTGTGTGAAAGATGCGGAGACTCTCCAATAATAAGTTGTGTAGTTGTCAAAACCGCTAAGGGAGAAGGTAGTTGTTGGGTGTGAAATCCATTCGTTTGCGATGTCGGGATGGTCCATGTAGCGGATGTTGATACTTGTATGCGGTATTTTGCAGCGTCGGGGACTGTGTCCCAGAGGAATGTGATTTTATTTACTGAGAGGCAGGAGTCGTTGTTGGCTGGATAAATCAAACGGGGAGATAGTTGAGCGTTGAGCTGAATTGTTAATAAAATCAAGAAGGTTGCTATAAAAAATAGCAGTGAATAAATTTTTTTTAGATTTTTCATTATAATTTCTCCATAATTAAATTTACAATTTATTTTAATTTTCAAT